>Ga0099364_10015491_pt1 | contig 10051 bp, 3 predicted proteins | sample TergutTh196P3_FD_73070 | JGI IMG/M metagenome (GOLD analysis project Ga0099364, IMG submission 73070) | Microcerotermes parvus P3 segment gut microbial communities from Pointe-Noire, Republic of the Congo - Th196 P3 | ecosystem: Host-associated > Arthropoda: Insects > Digestive system > Gut ...
TTGACATGCTTAAATTCAACGATTACAGCGCTTTTATTTTTATCTATCGGTTTAATTATGCAGTCCGACCGGCCTTTTCCCGATTCCGGGTTTGAATAAACAGTATATTTGCTTGATACAGCCAGCAGTATGCCATAAATGAACATGTGATAACTGTTTTCCATCTTAAAATCGTGGCAGCTTGGATTGTTCAACAAGTCATTGTTGAGCGTATCGCTTACCGCTTGGGCGTCGCCTTTCAGTAAATAATCAACAAAGTAAAGTATAGTTTCAGAAATAGAAGATTGTTGTTCGCCAAACCAGTTTTTTGCATAGCGTGAAAACATTTGTTTTACTTCAAGGTTGACTAATTCGGCGCCAAACTTGTCAATCTTGGAGGCGCCGTTACAGGGCTTAATATATCCGGTATTGAGCAACATTGTCCAGAATGTATCGGATTTTACATATCTGATAGGATAGGTTATGCCGTCTTCTGCATACATCATGATCGGCGAGCCGGTTAATAATGCCGCAAATTCATTTTTTAAATTGTCGTCACCCTTATAAAACACTTCCTGCATGATTTGCAATGAGCCGGTGTTCACCCAATATTCGTCTAATTCGTTTTCTTTCAAAAACTTCAGAATACTCCAGGGGTTATACATATCGCGCCCTCCAAACCTGTAACCATCGTACCACCTCTTGACTTCATCGTATTGGTCGCCCAATTCATAAATCTCGCAGGCATCTTTTACTTCTTCTTCGGTGAAGCCAAAGCAGGTGGCGAATGATTTATTCATAATACCGCACACTTCCGAATTATTAAAACCGCTGCCCAAACTTTCCATTGAAAACCGCTGCACGCCTGTCAATACGCCAAATTCCAAATTATCATTCGTTTTAAAAACGCAACCCATGAAACCCCGCATAAAACTAATCATTTCCTGATAATGGCCTTTCAAAAGGGCATTTGATATGGGGGCGTCATATTCGTCTAACAAAACAATCACCCGTTTTTTGTGAAAAGTGTAGAGGCACTCCGTTAAAAACAGTAAAGCGGATTGCAATTGTTCTTCCGTCGATTTTTCTAATAACAAATCGTTAAACACTTCCTTTTGTGGTTCATCAAGTCTGTCACTTTCGTATAAGTATCTATTTTGCCTGCAAATTAAGGAAATAAGTGATTTTATTCGCTGAATGGATTCTTCGTATGTATCTGACTCAACATTTTTCAGTGTCAGAGAAACAACCGGATATTGATTCAGATGCTTTTCTACGATGTCTTTGTGTTCCATTATTTTTAGTCCTTCAAACAAGGATTTACTATCCTTGCTCATGTCAAAAAAACACTCTAACATGTTCATATTCATCGTTTTCCCAAACCGACGCGGTCTGGTTATCAGCGTTACTGCACCTCTGTTTTCAAGAAATTCTTTGATAAACAGCGTTTTATCAATATAAAAATAATTGCCTTTTACCATTATTTCAAAGGATTCCTCTCCTGTTAAAATCTGCTTTTTCATATCTTTTAAAATAACAATGCAGCAAATGTACGAAATATTTTTTCAACCTAACTACTTCGTAACCGTTACCCGCCCGGCGGTCGTGCGGGCGCGGGCTGAGGCGTCGTACATCGCTTCGCACAGGATAGCGGGGAACACAAAATCGCCTAAATAAGAGGCTTGCAGGCGGATTTTGATGTCTTTGAACTTTCCGGGGGGCAGATCGAAATAGGTCAGCACGCAATCGTCGCGTATGTCTTGATAGTTGAAGGTCTTAGGGGTAGCGGTCTCGCCTTCCGATAAGCTGGCGGCGACCATGCGTTCGTTGTAGATTTCCCAGCCCGAGGGGATGATGTGGGTCAGCGCCAAATCGGTGTAGGTTGTTCGCCCGCTGGTGTTGGATACACGTACAATGGCGTAGAAATCAGCTCCTTGCATCAGGTTTGTTACATTGATGGACGTGCCGCTCATGTCGGTGTAAAAGACGTCTATCTTCAGATTTTCGGCTTCGGCAGGCAGGTCATCAACTATCGGACATGTCTTTGTTGCGATGCTGAAATATAACGCGCCGTCGCCTTTGTTGTCAACCTTCACATTACCGGATAAGGGGTTTGTTGGCAGCTGCTGGTGAAATAGGGCTTTCCGGGAATCTACTTTTGGCTGCGACTTGCCGTTGAGAGACCATTCAAAATCAAGTTTTCCGGATACCTTTGAGGCGAACTGTCCCATGGCGACCATGGAAAAGGCCGTCGACTGGGTACTGAAATACTTTTCGCCGGTCAGGTTTTTGGATACTTTCTGCGCTTGCCTGAATGCTTCTTCTGTTTTGCCCAATAATACCAAGGCTTCGAGAATCATCGCCTCATCGCGATCGAACGAGCCATAGGTGGGGTTGTTCGACGAATAGGGCGTTACGGCCGTCTGGGCGTTGAAAATAAGTTCATTGGCGGCGTCCTGCTTGCCGCTGAGTGCATACGCTGAAGCTAAAATCCATCGTGCTTGCAGGGATAAAGTTTTTATTTCTTTCAGGCGGTTCATGGCGCCTAATTCGGGTTCGCCGGCTAAAGCTAGCGTGTACAGGCGATAAGCCTGCTGGAAATCGGACTGGTTGTAGGTATACCGGCTGGAGTTTGCGCTTTCCAATCGCCATTGCTGGGCCATGTTGCGCTGGTAGGCTATCCATTTGCTGAGTACGCTGCTGTTGACCTGATAACCGCGTTCTTTTGCAAACGCGAGGAAACTGCCGGCATACGACGATACCCAGTCATTGATATAGCTTTCGCCCGCCCAATAGCTGAAACCGCCGTTTGATAACTGTCTGCCGTACAAGTTGTTGATTGCTTCGGTGATGTTCTTTTTGTTCAGTTCGGCTTCCCTTTCGGTCAATGATACAAATTCGGGCAGGAACAGCAGCGGTAAGGCGCGTGAGGTAAGCTGTTCCGAACAGTAATGTTTGTAATCGTAGAGATAGTTGTAGCGGCGGCTGATGTCGACCGACGGGATACGCGCCATTTCTACTTTCACCCAGTTGCCTTCGTAGGCGGCGTCCAAAGCATAATCGAATGTAGCCGACTGTCCTTTTTCTATTACCTTGTCTTCAAACATGATGACGGGGGGATTCGGATTGCGGACGTCGATTTCGATTGTCTCTTTCGAAGTGTTATTGCCGCTGGTGGCCGTTATCGTTACTTTTTCAAGGCCTGTCTCCGTACCTGTCTGCATGGGGAAATAGACGACCTGGTCGCCGGTAGCGGTAAATGTGACGGATTTGCTGTCGCCTTCGGTCGGTTTGAGTTTGCCGGTTGTTTCCACTTTGACGGTTACGTTCCGCACATTGTCCTCCATGACAAACACATTGACTGGCAGGGAAATTGTTTCGTTGACGCTTAAGACGCGCGGCAAGGAGGATAATAACATCAGTGGCGCCCGTACGGGGACTGTTTTATCCGTCTTTCCGTAGGCGCCGTTTTGCCCTCCCACGACCATGACGCGCACCGAACCGATATACGGGGGCAGGTGCAGGTTATGTTTCTTCTCTTCGCCTGCTTTCAAAGTGACAGGGCCTTCGTATATCACTACCGGTTTGAAACGGTTTGCTTTCTGGGAGGCGGGGTTCAGTTCGCCGTCGCCGCCGATGCTGAACAGCGAGCCGAACTTGCCGGCATAAGCGCCCATGACATCGTCGAACATATCCCACGTGCGTATACCTAACGCTTCGCGGGTGTAAAACTCGCTCCACGGATCGGGTGTCTTGAAGTTGGTGAGGTCTAATAGCCCGTCGTCTACGATGGCAAGCGTATAGGTCATCGGTTTGCCGTTCTGTTCTTTTACTTTCACCTCAAAACCTGTTTCGGGTTTCAGGACGTCGGGCATCGAAATAACGGGGGTCAGGATGGAGGCATTATTCGTGGCAAAGACAGGCAATACGCCATACATGCGGATCGGCAGGTCGGTTGTCGAGGCATGGGGTTGTAGCAGGGAGATATGTACATATACATTGGGCGCCATTTTTTCGGTTAGCCTGAACGTATATTTCGTGTCGCTGCCGGGAGTTAGTTTAACCCACTCGCGTTGAAGCACTTCCGATCCGTTCTCTAAGGCGACTAAGGCGCTCCCTTCGGAGGCGGTCGCAGGGATGGTCACGAGGACTTCTTCACCGGTCTGATATTCGGTTTTGTCAACCGTAAAAGTAAGCATTTTAATGCCGCTGGGATCGCTTCTGCCGGCTCGTCCGCGCCAGGAAGGCCAGTCGACCAACACGGCGCCACCGGTAGCGTGACCGCTCGACATATCCTTGATATATACAAGGAAACGTCCCCAATCGGGGTAATTCAGCCGGAATTTCACTTGTCCTTTCCCGTCGACTGTATTTATCTTGCCGGAAAAGACAGGCCGGTAACTCGAATTATTGATATACGATTCAAACGATTCGTTCGATTGTTCCCACCACCAGCTCCAGTCTATTTTATAGATATGATACTCTATATTACTGCGGTTCACCGGTTTACCATCAGGGCTAAGTGTTACGACATCAAATACATTATCATCATCGGTAAACAGGTAATTCTGATCTTTTTTCAGGTTAAAGTCGACGCCCACATACGATGAGTAAGGCGAAAAGGGGACGGACTGTGAGAATATACTCGCGTCGCCGCCCGGCTCGTAAACGCGGCAGGTGATATTGGCGTTAAGCATACCGGGTGCATTTTCGGCCGATGGGATTGGCATGTTAAACGAGACGTCGCCGTTGTCGTTCAGTTTGCCGTCGAACACTTCCGCCTGGCTTGAGGTGAACTGTACCGCCGGATCATTGAAGGTGTAATTCTCATATCCTTTGAACTGGGTAGAAACTTTATTTAATGTATACTCCATTTTGGCGGTCAGGTTGCGCGCCGTAGCGCCTGTGAGCCATTGCGAATGGATTGCTATGGGCGCAGTTCCTTTGAAGGCGTCCAAACGTACCGGCAGGTCTAAATTGATTTTCAGCCGGTTAGGTTTGACGGTCTCTATACGCAGGCTTTTGTGGAAGGTGGCGCCTCCTACCTTGATATAGGCATTCCACAGTCCTGTCGGATCATCCTGATTTGTCGGCACATGAAACGCATACATGCCGTTCAGACCGGTTGTCGAAATCATTTTCTTATAGAACTGTCCTGTCGGATTGTATATCTCGAACGAAACGGGATGATTGGCGGGGATAGCCTTCTCGCGGTCTTCGAGCATAAAAGCGACATGTAACGTATCGCCCGGACGCCAAACGCCGCGTTCGCCGTAGATATAACCCTTCAAGCCTTTTTTCAATTCGACGCCACCGACATCGAAGCGGCTCAGCATATTTTCATCGCTGTCGCTCATACGGAGGTAAACCTTCTGAGCGCCCGATTCGGCGACTATAACAAACGGTTTGTTTTTTAGCGACAACACCGCAAAACCGTTTTCGTCGGTCACACCCGACCCTAACGGTTGCAGTTGAAAATTATAGGCAGTCACTTTGGAACCTGCAACCGGTTTGGTATCAAGCAGATTCGTAACGGCTACCCACGTGGTATGGAGCGAGTTGCTTTTGGCTATCATCCCCAGATCGGAAGCATAGACATTCGTATACGCCTTGCGGTCGGTTTGCATATAATAGGTTGCATGACAGGGATTATCACGCTCCCTCCAGTCATATTCCTCCCAATTGATATCCATATCATATCCTTCATAATAATAGGAATCCGGACCGTCCCAAAAGGCTTCGTCTTTCTCTGTGATTGTACTTTCCTGTTCGAGCATGCTTCTCATATTGCCGGCTCTGCTAAGTGTCTCCTCTCTTTCGACCTCATCATCGCAATCGTAGGAAGCATATTCTTTCTTAAACGACAGCTCGATACGATACAATGCGCCGGGTTGCTGTTGGATAAGACCTGTCAAGTCCAATGAATAATTGCTCCAGGTCTCCCTATTTTTTGAAGGGTCGGCATCCAAGCGAAGCGTGTTTTTATAGACGAGGCGACCTGCGCGACGTAACTCATTCGCCGAGTTATTCGACAGGTTATTATCCTGCAGAAACATCAGCATGTTATTTTCAAAAACACGGATGATCTTCACATCGACCGCATGAAGCGCCACAGCCCTGAAAGGCAGAATCAGGTTCTCGGAGTTAGGCATGATCGTGCCGGATGTCAGTATCTCGACTTGCGGGTTCAGTTTTTCGAGCATAAATGATATTGCGCCTGATTCGCCCAAGGCATCGCCGTTCTTGTTTTTCAACCCCTGGTCTATCGTCGCCTCCAATTCATCTTCCAACGACGCGGGCGTGAAATAAACCATGACCTGATTGCCCTGTACCTGTGTCGAGTAGCTTGTCACATTCTTCATGCGGATCATGCTTTTCATGTTCTGCGATTCCGACACCAAGTCCGAAAATATAAGCCGCAAAGCATACTCCGGAGAATGAATCACTTCATAGTCATACAGCATAAACCTGTCTTTGGACGGGATTTTAACCGTTTCCGTTTGTGTCCGGGTATCACCCCCAGTTTTAAACGTAATCAGCAGTTGCCGTTCGGCGTCACTGCGGTTTATACCCTTTATTATAAACCGGTAGGAGCGTGCATTGTTCATTTCTTCCACCGCTACAGGTATCTTACTGCCGTCTATCGTTGCATCCAACATCTTTTGCACGGCATCCTCTTTCATCGTCTCATTGAAGACAACCTGTCCTGTCACGGTCACCGTATTATCTAACTCAATCGTTATCGGATTAGTCGTAACCGTAAATGCGCGGTCTTGCACACGAAACGAAAAATCGAATTTCGAGTACTTTTTGTCCACTTTCATCACCTTGCCCAGCGCGAAAGTAGCTTGATACACAGCGCCCGGTTTCAGTTCGTCGCCTGTTGGCTTAAACTCAATCGTATTTTCATTCACCCACTGTGTAACACCTTTCAGGGAAGGCGAAAACGAGAACAGCTTGTCTTTCACTTCGCTTGTCCACACGCTTTCGGACATATCTTCCATAAACTCGATCACAATCGACGATTCTTTATTAATCATACCGCCCGTATAAGCGGCGATGTAAGGCGCAAAATCCGCCGAAGGCAGCAAATCTTTCTTCTGCTTACAAGCATTGAATAAACAACAAGTCAGCAACATAAGCGCTATTGTCGGGAGAGAATTAAAATGTTTCATAATGAGAAAAATATAATAATGATTAATGATTAATATGTATGTCAAGGGGAGGGAGGAGGTGACATATCCTGTTTTCTCGTCATTGGCAGGCCTCAATTAAAACGGGATTTTCAAATAAATTGCTTCGATTCTTGCTGTGGCGCATTTCTTCGAGACTGGTCATCATTCAGCAATTCAGAGAGAAAAGAATATATACTGATATTTTCGCTTACTGGGTGCGCGGAACTCGTCCGCATTCTTAGAGAGCGGACAAGACGTCCGTGCACCCAGTTTAACATACGCGAAGCGTCCTCCTAACGACACAACGATTTGATCGCATCAATCTCTTCCTGCCGATAGGGGGTTCCGTCTTTACGAAAAATATCATGAAACCATAGCGGCGGTTCGTCCAATTCGGGCAGAGGCTCGCTCCATTTAAAAATCGTATTGGTTTTGCCCGCCACTAATCCCCAGTTGATGGCGCCAATATTCTGCGCTTTCATCATCGGCATTATTTCCTGAAAAGTACTGTTAAAATGGCGAGCTATGTACTCAGTACAAACCATCGGTCGTCCATACCGTTTAAGGGTATCTACGGCTTGCCGGTGATTACTCAATTCGGAATAATTGTGATAGGTAACAATATCCGAATGATCGAGAATAAATTTGTTCATAGCGGATAAACGGTCACTCCATACACCCACCGACACCGGTTGTGAAGGATTGACTTCCCATGCCCATTCAAACGATTTCTTCAGCAGATCAAGACTTTTATCCCCATAGCCAGAGTTACCCGGCTCGTTGTATAAGTCCCACAAGGCTATACGTTTATCGTCTTTGAAAGCCGTGAATACATCTTTCAGGTAGGCTTCGAGCACGTTAATCAATTCCGGTTTTTCGAACAACAAATCGCCCGGATCGCGCACCCAGCCTGAATTGTGAATACCCGGTTTGGGTTCAGGTTGTTTACCAGCCGAATAGGTCGCGTTCCAGCAATCGTCGAAGATCACAAAAATAGTGGATATTCCATGTCTATCAGCAATATCCAAGTACTGTCCCAACCGTTTCTTGAAGCCATCCTTATCTACTTCCCAAGCTACATGATGCAGATATACCCGCATACAGTTCATGCCGATAGCGGCCGCCCAACCTAATTCACGGTCGATAGTCACAGGGTCGAATGATTCCGCCTGCCACATTTCCAATTGGTTGATGGCCGTACTTGGTTGAAAATTGCATCCCCGTAGCCATCCATATTGTTTGCTCCACTGGTTGGCTTTTTCAACCGTCCAAGGCGCCACACGGCCTTGTTGCCCGGATTGATAAGCCACAAAAGCCAGACTAACAAATAAAGAAAAAATAACTGCTCTCATATCATAATAAATTAATATTCAGGTTTTTCAACAAAAAAAATGAGCCTGATTGAAACCTCTGTTCTCCACTTCAAGCGATGCAAAGATAACCATTATTTTCTTCAATAAACCGTATTTCATTTAAAAAAGTCATTCTTTCTAACCGCAAAGAACCCCAAGGCTTTTCGTAAAGACGCAATTTCCTGAATACAAACTATTCCACTTTGCGTTCTTTGCTTTTTCCCTATGCATATTACGGTAAATAATATTTTTCCTTTTTTATTCTCAAAATTTGTTGTTTTTGACGAAAAAACTCGTATCTTTGCACCATATTTTTTTAAAAAAGGAGGTAATTATGCGTTCATTAGTAACAATTCAAAGGGTAAAAATGATAAGCCCTATTCCTGATTCGGATTTTCTGGAAGCCGCTCATATCATGGGTTGGCAATGTGTTGTCAAAAAAGGCGAGTTTAGCGTTGGCGATCCGGGCGTTTACTTTGAGGTAGACAGTTTCCTTCCCGAAGACCCGCGTTATGAGTTTTTGCGGGCGTCGTCCTATCGCGATAATGAAGACAACGGCAAAGGTTTTCGTATCCGCACCATGCGGTTGCGCGGACAGCTTTCACAAGGACTGTTTATACCGTTGGCACAGTTCCCCGAACTCGCCGACTTCAATGAAGGCGATGATGTGACGGATATACTTCAGGTAAAAAAATGGTATATGCCGGAAACATCCACTCCCGGCGGCACCATTATCGGCGACCGCCCGAACGGTATCCCGGCATCGGATGAGATACGGATACAATCAGCGCTGGAACTACTTGATCAATTGAACGATAAGCCGTATTATATCACAACAAAAATGGACGGCACATCGGGCATTGTGTACTATATTGACGGAAAAATCGGATGCTGCAGCCGTAACAAAGAAATCAAAGACGAAGAAAATGCGCTCTACTGGGTGCCGGTATACAAATTCGGTCTCAAAGAAAAATTCGCCGCCTTAGGTAGAAATTTAGTTCTGACCGGAGAGATATGCGGCCCTGGTATCCAGAAAAACAAACTGCGACTACCTGCTATCGAATGGTATGTATTTGACGTAAAAGACTGGGATTCGGGCAGATACCTCCCCTACGACGAGCTTCTTGAGATTTGCTCCTACTTAGGTGTTCCAGTTGTCCCATTGGAAGAGCGGGGCGACCATTTTGCATACTCATTAGAAACTCTTTTAGAAAAAGCCAAAGGCAAGTATCCCAGCAAGCTCGAAAAAGAAGGTATTGTAATACGGGACGTAATGGCGCCCAAAGCCATCTCCTTCAAAGTGCTGAACAACGATTTTCTGCTCAAGGAAAAAGACTGAACGTCTCATTGAAAAGAAAAAATGACCGTAGAGAACGAACTTCTATCAATAAAAGAAGCCGGTGAATGGGCGACAAGTCACACCGGCAAGACGGTTACGACCGCTAATATTTCTTATCTCATTCAATATGGACGAATCAGAAAAATTGGCGACAACGGATTTACGCAGGTGGCCAAACAAGACTTAATAGATTATTACAAGGCTTA
>Ga0099364_10015492_pt1 | contig 10051 bp, 11 predicted proteins | sample TergutTh196P3_FD_73070 | JGI IMG/M metagenome (GOLD analysis project Ga0099364, IMG submission 73070) | Microcerotermes parvus P3 segment gut microbial communities from Pointe-Noire, Republic of the Congo - Th196 P3 | ecosystem: Host-associated > Arthropoda: Insects > Digestive system > Gut ...
CGGCGGAATCGGTGTTTGCGCCCGAACCGGCAGCAGAACCGGTGTTTGCGCCCGAACCGGCAGCGGAAGCCTTATCGGAACCTTAGTAACTGACACCCTCAAGACATCAATTTAAAACAAGAAGTCAAAAGTGTCAGTTGCTAACGATGCGGTAACGCAGCGCCGCGAAGGGTCAGGGATGAGCGACATGTGCGCGAATCCCGACGGGGTATGGGGCAGAGCCCCATGTAACATTCACCTAAGGCTGCGCAGCTTTGGGTTATGGGCGCAGCTCATCTTAGATGCAGAGCGGATAGACGCTAAGAACCAGCCGGGCGCCTATTATGGCAGCGACCGAACCCGATAAGGAAAGGCGGTATCGTCCATGTTGGATAGATTGGACAAAATGGAAGACGTCTATAATGAATTGACGGAAAAAATCAGCGATCCCAGGATTATCGAAGACCAATCCGTCTGGAGAGAGTATACCAAAAAGCACGCCTCAATGCAGGAAACCATTGATGCGTATCATGCTTATCAGGCAGTCTTGCAGCAAATGAAAGACAATCAGCAACTTCTGGATGAAGGCGGGCTCGACCAGGAGATGGAGGAACTGATTCGAACAGACCTGAGCGAGTTGGCTGAGCAGGAAGAGGAATGGAGTCATCGCCTGCGCGTATTGCTGCTGCCCAGAGATCCCAACGACGACAAAAATGTTCTTCTTGAAATACGCGGCGGAACCGGCGGGGAAGAAGCCGCCCTGTTTGCCGGCGACCTGATGAAAATGTACTCCCGCTATGCTGAAAACCAGAATTGGCACATGGATATCATGTCTTCGAGTATTACCGATATCGGCGGCGTCAAGGAAGTGGTGCTGTTGATCGAGGGCCGGGGAGCGTACAGCAGATTGAAATATGAAAGCGGCGTGCATCGGGTACAGCGGGTTCCGGAGACAGAATCCAGCGGACGTATCCATACTTCTGCCGCTACGGTGGCGGTGTTGCCGGAAGCAGAGGAAGTAGATGTGGAGATCAACCCGACGGACGTCCGCGTAGATATCTTCTGCTCCAGCGGACCGGGCGGGCAGTCGGTCAACACGACAAAATCCGCGATTCGGCTTACCCACATACCTACGGGGCTTGTGGTCAGTTGTCAGGATGAAAAGTCTCAGCTGAAAAACAAAGACAAAGCGATGAAAGTGCTGCGTTCCCGTTTACTCGAAAAAGCCACGGATGAGCAGCAGGGCCAACAGGCCAGCACAAGAAAGAGTATGGTGGGATCCGGTGACCGCAGCGAAAGGATACGCACCTATAACTTCCCCCAGGGAAGGGTGACGGACCACCGTATCGGGCTGACCTCCTACAAGCTCGATTATGTATTGCAGGGGGATTTGAATGAATTCATCGAGGCCCTGACCAACGCGGACCAAGCGGAGAAATTGAAAGCCGACGTGTCATAGAGGCCAGAAATGAGGAAGAGTAAGTGACGGCCAGGGAAGCCTATGCCCGGGCGTGCAAGAGACTAATCGATGCGGGATTTTCCGGAGAAGCTGCCTGTCTGGATGCAAGGGCGCTTCTCTCGTTTTGTTGGGCGAAAGAGGGGTTAAGCTTGCTCCTGAATTTGGATTGCCGGTTGACCCCTGCGGAAGCCGCGCGCTATGAGCTTGCCGTTAAGCGCTTGGCGGAGGGGGAGCCAATGGCGTATATCACCGGGAGGCAGGATTTCGGCGCTTTGACTATCCGTGTTGTCCCCGGTGTGCTGATTCCTCGTCATGACAGCTTGATCCTGGTCGAACAGGCTTTAGCCAGGTTACAGGGAAAGGAGAGCGCCCGTGTGCTGGAGCTTGGCTGCGGCAGCGGCGCGCTGATCGTCGCATTAGCCGTAGCAAGGCCGAGTATGCAGGCTCTGGCGGTGGATGTGGATCCGCTGGCAATCGAGCTTACCCGGGTAAACCTGGCGCGTCATAGCCTTTCCCAACGCGTCCGACCGATCCTGGGTTCCTGGTTTGAGAATGTAGGTAAGGGAGAAACCTTCGACTTGATCCTGTCCAATCCCCCCTATATATCCAGTGAAGAAATGCAGGCGCTGGAAGAAACGGTGAAGAAGGAGCCGGTCAGGGCGCTGTGGGGCGGTACGGACGGGCTGGACGCCTATCGCCGGATTCTTCCTTCGGCCTATGCGGCGCTCAAGGATCAAGGCTGGTGCCTTGTAGAGATCGGCTGGAAACAAGGCCCTGCAGTTGTCGCCTTGTTTCTGGAGGCGGGATTTGATCAGGTGGAAATCTATCGGGACGAAGGAGATCGCGACCGAGTCGTCGCGGGACAAAGAGTCGTCGCGGGACAAAGAGTCGTCGCAATGCGCCGGATTGCCGACGGCATAAGCGAAGGCGTGGCGGAAGGGGCAAGGCCGATTCGCAAAAAAACCAAAATATGGAAAATCGAGCATGCGAAAGACCCGCGTATCCGGGAAGCGGGACGGGTAATCCGCGAGGGCGGATTAGTAGCCTTTCCTACGGAGACCGTATACGGGTTGGGCGCAAACGGCCTGGATGAACACGCAGTCGCCGGCATCTATCAAGCGAAAGACCGCCCGGCTGACAATCCGCTCATTCTCCATGTCGCTTCCATGGAAGCGGCGAAGGCCCTGACGGCCAGGTGGACGGAGAAAGCCGACCGAATCACAGCGGCACTGTGGCCCGGTCCGCTGACGATCGTGGCGCCTGCGGCGGGGCATATCCCCCGCATCGTCACCGCCGGCTTGGATACGGTCGCCATCCGGTATCCTTCGGATCCGATCGCGCTTGCCCTGATAGAAGCTGCCGGCGTACCCATCGCCGCGCCCAGCGCCAACACCAGCGGCCGGCCGAGCCCGACCCGGGCGGAGCACGTATTGGAGGATATGGACGGAAGGATCGATATCCTCATAGACGGCGGGCCTTGTGCGGTAGGGATCGAGTCAACCATTGTGGATTTATCCGTGGAGCCGCCGCAGATCCTGCGCCCGGGGGAGGTGACCCGCGCGGCGCTGAGCCGGATCATCGGCGAAGTCAGCGGCGAAGAAGTCCGGGAGGATAGCGGCATGCAGCCGAAAGCGCCGGGGATGAAGTACAGGCATTATGCGCCGGAAGCGCCGGTCGTCGTCCTGCAGGGGGAGCCTGATGCGGTGGCGGCTTTTATAGCGGGCTTGGAGCGTCCGGCAGGGCAGGTTCCTGCTACCGGGCGGATCGGTCTGCTGCTCAGCACAGAAACCTGGCGAATCCTGTCCTTAGAGGGCAATACGCCCGCACAAGAGGAAGGCGCGTATTTTTGCCGGGATATGGGCGGCCATAGCAGACCGAAGGAAATGGGCCGTACGCTATATGACGCTTTGCGGGCCTGCGACAGGGAGCGGGTCAGCCTTATCTATGCCGAGGCCTGCGCCGCCGATGAGCAGGGGGCGGCGATCTTGAATCGGCTCCGAAAAGCCTCCGGAAACCGGGTTATCGAGCTGTAATCCATGCTTTCGCATCCGCGAATACGTCGATAGCGCCAAGGCCGCCGGATTTAGCGATGAAAACGAAGCCGCCGGGCAGACTGCCGGCGAGCACGACGCCGGACTCTATTTCGCAGAGGGGGATAAGGGATTCCATCCGCATCGCGCGCAGAAAGGCCATCAAGGTATCGCCGCCGACAATCATCCAGTGACGGTCACGGCAGCATTCATAAATCTGCTTTGCCAGCAATCCCAGCCCAGATGCGTAGGCCGAGGACGGCTGCGCAAGCGCGGGATCGGAGGGTTTGGCCTGTGACGGGGAGAAGATGAGGTCCGCCTTTGAGCGGATGTCGGCGAAAAGGGAGTCCGGCAGGTTTTCACTGTCAGCCTGAAAGAGCATGCTATCGGTAATGGGAATCGCAGTGAAGCCTTTGGCGACGGCGGCGCGAATCTGATCCCCTGTGATTCGATTCAGGCTGCCGGAGAATACGATCATGGGTTTGTCCTTTGCAGAAAGCGAGAAGCGTTGCCTGTCAGGCAGACTATGCCGCTCATCCGGCAGGTCGTGCTGCAACTCGCGCTGCAGGTCGCGCTGCAGGTCGTGCTGCAACTCGCGCTGCAGGTCGCGCTGCAGGTCGCGCTGCGGGTCGCGCTGCATGTCGTGCTGCAGGTCGCGCCGCGCCTCAGGGGGCGCCCCATAGCGCCTGATCAGCCTGGGAAGGTATGCGGCGAAACCGGCGCAGCCGGCCAGCAAGCGGACGCTGTTTTGCTCGACGAAGCCGGTAATCTGATCTAAATCTTCCTCGATTTCAGCATCGAAAACAAGGATATCCCCTTTCTCCATGACGGAAGGCAGCTGACCGCATTCGACGCTGAGACAGCGCTGACGCAGCCCGCGACGAGCCAGCCAGGAAGGGACATAGGATTCCTCAACCGGAGAAAAAGGATCCTGTCCAAAGGCGGAACTGGCGACTGGCGTACCGTCGATATAATGGACGCCGCTTTTCGTGGATCTTCCTGCGGCAGGGAATGCGGGAACAAAGCAAAGGCTCTCTTCCGGATAGACGTCAGCCATGGCTTGCAGCTCCGCGCCTATGTTTCCCCGCAGGGCGGAGTCGGTTTTCTTGTACAGGAAAGGGATTGCCAATGTACGGGCATGCTGAAAAATACCGGAAACAAGCCGATAGGCGTCGGCGGGCGAGAGATGCCTGGTTTCCGGCGCTAAAACCAGCACCGGGTAACCCGGCGTATCCCAGCAGCCGTCCGACGGGTCCGTCAGAATTCGCACAGGGATATGCTGCTTGACCAATTGCACGCCTGTGTCCAGGGCGCCGGTGATATCGTCGGCGACGATTAGTAATTCGATCATGTTTCTTCCTCGGGATGATTTCGCGCACTTACTGATGCAACAACACTATGATATAGCAGAAAAAAAAGATAAACAAGCAGAAAGCGCCAGCGTTGTGGTGTATAGAACGAGTTGGGTCTGTGATATGACAAAAGAATGTGATACAATAACGCTGAGCCTGTGACAAACGTTTTCGCCGGACAAACGGAGAGCAGGCGGCGATAGACAGACTGCCCTTATGCAGAGTGACGAATAGCGGAGGTAAGGGGATGAAGATAGCCTTGGGCGCCGATCATGGCGGCTTTCAGCTTAAAGAAACGATTAAGGAATGGCTTACGGAAAAGGGCTATGAAGTATTGGATAAGGGTACCTTTGATGAACAATCCTGTGATTATCCAGACTATGGAAAGGCTGTAGCCCTTGAAGTAGCCGGAGGCAAAGCGGACAGAGGCGTTCTGATATGCGGTACCGGCATCGGGATAAGTATATCGGCCAATAAGGTCAAGGGTATCCGCGCTGCTGTATGCGGCGACAGTTTTTCTGCCAGAATGAGCAGGCTGCACAACGACGCCAACATACTAGCCCTTGGGCAAAGGGTAACAGGCGCCGGTTTGGCGCTGGATATTCTCGAACTTTGGCTGAATACATCCTTTGAAGGCGGCCGCCATAAAACCAGGGTGGATAAAATGATGCAGATCGAGACGGACTGCGGCTGATTTATCCATGACATTGTTTATCTGCATGCCGTCCGGATTCGTCGGGCGGCAGCCCACTATAGGCGCATGAAGCGGAGGAGCGGGATACTGTGTTGGAGGAAGTCAGAATACAGACAGAAGCCTGTTTGCGTGAATTGTTGTCTGCCGCCGCTTTGGGTGCGGGAGATATACTGGTGATTGGCTGCAGTACCAGCGAAATCATGGGCAAGAGCATTGGCACACAGCCCTCCGAAGAAGCGGGGGAAGCTGTGTTTTCCGCAATATACCCGATGCTGCGGAAAGAAGGGGTTTGGCTGGCGGCGCAGTGCTGCGAGCACTTAAACAGGGCGCTGGTGATCGAGAAGGAAGCGGCTGTCCGTTTTGACCTGCCAGTGGTGACCGTCGTGCCGGTACGGGAAGCCGGCGGAAGCTGGGCGGCCTGGGCATTCAGGCATATGCAGGAGGCTGTGGTGGTGGAGAACCTGCATAAGCGTCAAGCCGCCGCTGGTTTGGATATCGGGGAGACTTGCATCGGCATGCACATAAGACCCGTTGCCGTGATGGTGCGGCCGGAAAAGCCCTGGATCGGAGAAGCGCGGGTCAGCATGATGCGTACAAGGCCGAAGCTGATCGGCGGGGAACGGGCAATCTATGTCTGAACGGCAACAATCAAAGAAGGGGATGGAGGACTACATGAACAACGTAACGGATAACACAATGGAGCTGCTAACCAGGACCGATCCGGAATTAGCTGCCGCTGTGAGGCAGGAACAAGAAAGGCAGCAGGTCAAAATCGAGCTGATCGCTTCGGAGAATTATGTCAGTCCTGCCGTATTAGCGGCGCAAGGTTCGGTTTTGACGAACAAATATGCGGAAGGTACCCCCGGCAAACGCTACTATGGCGGCTGCGAATATGTCGACATAGTAGAAAACCTGGCTCTTGACCGGGTCAAAACCATATTTGGCGCCGATCATGCCAACGTACAGCCCCATTCCGGCGCACAGGCGAATATTGCCGCCTACTTTGCCATATTAACACCCGGCGATACGGTTGTGGGGATGAATCTGGCGCACGGGGGGCATCTGACCCATGGCTCGCCTGTCAATTTGTCCGGTAAGTACTTTAAGTTCGTCCCTTACGGCGTGTCGGCGGATGCGGAAGTCATCGATTATGACGCGCTGAACGACCTGATGCAGCAAACAAAGCCCAAATTGCTGGTAGCCGGCGCCAGCGCCTATCCAAGAGTGATTGATTTCGCGAAGATGTCCGCCATTGCCAAAGAAGCAGGCGCTTACTTTATGGTGGATATGGCGCATATCGCCGGACTGGTTGCGGCCGGCTTCCATCCGAGCCCTGTGCCTTACGCCGATATTGTAACCAGTACGACGCACAAGACTCTTCGCGGACCCAGGGGCGGGTTTATCCTCTGCAAAGAGGAATTGGGCGCAGCGATCGATAAAGCGGTATTTCCGGGCACGCAGGGCGGCCCCTTGATGCATATTATCGCGGCGAAGGCTGTGGCTTTTCATGAAGCGCTGGCGCCGCAGTTTAAGCTTTATCAGCAGCAAATCATCGACAACGCCCAGGCCCTGGCAAAGGCTCTGGTGGCGAGGGGCTTCCGGCTGGTATCCGGCGGAACGGATAATCATCTGATGCTGGTGGATCTCCGCCCGAAGAAAATGACCGGGCGGGTCAGCGAGGTACTCCTCGACGAAGCCGGCGTGACGACGAACAAAAACGCCATTCCCTTTGATCCCGAAAACCCCAATACCACCAGCGGTATCCGGCTTGGCACGCCTGCCACTGCGACAAGGGGAATGAAAGAAGCTGAAATGGAAACCATAGGGGAAATCATTGATTTTGTACTGACGAATCATGAAGATGCGCAGGCGATGAAGAAAGCCAAGACGATGGTGGCGGAATTGACGGGACGCTATCCCATTTTTGCGGAGGAATGGAGGCTGTAATGGCGAATCGACCGGAATGGGACGATTATTTTATGGACATTGCCGCGATGGTGGCCAGCCGCGCCACATGCCTGAGACGGCAGGTCGGTTGTGTTATGGTGAAAGACAGGCGTATACTTTCGACAGGATATAACGGCGCCCCCAGCGGCGTATCCCATTGCAGCGAAGTGGGCTGCCGGCGGGAGCAGGAAGGGATTCCCTCAGGAGAGCGGGCCGAATTGTGCCGGGGCGTCCATGCGGAACAAAACGCCATCATCCAGGGCGCCCGCTATGGCGTGAGCCTTCAAGGCGCCGTTGCGTATACCACTACGCAGCCCTGCAGTATATGCACGAAAATGATGATTAACGCGGGCATTGTGGAGGTTATCTTTGGCGGCGAGTTTCCCGACGAAATGTCCTTGGCGTTATTGAAGGAAGCAGGGGTATTCTGTCATAAACACACAAGCAGAATAGAAGCTGCGAGGAAGAAGGCGGCAAATGAAAGGTAAAACCATATCGTTGCCCTGTCTCGACGCCTTGTGTCCTACTCTGGAATCCACCGCTTTGAAGCTGATGGAGGAGACAGGCGAGCTTGCGCAGGCTATAGGAAAGTATAGAGGCATGAGCGGGGAACCGGATAAACCGGAAGAGCAGCGGGTGGTGCAGTGGATCGTGGAGGAACTGGTCGATGTAGCGCAAACGGCTGTTACCATGATGTATGTTCTGGAAAAGGAATATGATGTAGACATGGAACAGACGCTCCGGCATCATCTGGAGAAGATGGTAGGGAAGGGCTATATGCGCGCCGCGCAAAGCCAGCCGGACAAGTTGATTGCGGATACGGAAGACTGATTTACATGTGGTTTAGCCATCGGATAAATGGCAAGGAGGCTGAGGAATATCGACAAGAGAATCGCGGTTTTGATTGACGCCGACAATGTATCCAGCAAATATATCAAAGCGATTTTGGATGAATTGTCAAAAAATGGCGTACCTACTCTGAAAAGAATATATAGCGATTGGACCAGGCCGGAGATGGCTGCGTGGAAGAATGTATTGCTGACCTACTCGATAACGCCAGTGCAGCAATACAGCTATACCAGCGGCAAGAACGCCACAGATTCAAGCCTGATCATCGATGCGATGGATATCCTGTATACCGGGCATGTGGACAGCTTCTGCATCGTATCCAGCGACAGCGACTTTACCCGCTTGGCAGCCAGGCTGCGGGAGGCGGGTATGCATGTGATCGGCATGGGGGAGAAGAAGACGCCGCAGTCATTCATCTCTGCCTGCGAAGTGTTTAAGTACCTTGAAGTGCTGGACTCCATCGAAGTATTGGTATCCGGCGGAACGCTCGGCACAGGCGCATCGCCGGCAGCAGAGGGAGACAACGTGGAGGAACGTGCCGCGGGAAAGGAAGCGCCAGTTTCCGGGACGCTGGTCGAATATACAAACAATGTGTCCAGCAAGGAAGAGATCATAAGGACGATAAAGAAGATCGTCGCGGATACCTCGGAGGAGGACGGAGACGGATGGGCTTTCCTTGGCATGGTGGGCAGCGTGCTGAATAAGCAGAAGCCTGACTTTGACTCCCGGAACTACGGGTATCAGAAGCTGACCCAGTTCGTCAAATCCCTGGGCGTTTTTGAGATCGAGCATAGGCCGACCAACAATCCGGGGATAAAGCATACGTATATCCGGATCAAGACCAGCCCGAAGACGCCGCGAAGAAAAAGGCTGCCGGCGCCGGTAAAAAAGGCAAAGCAAGAGCAGTTCCCGGAGAGCAGTTCCCAGAGCAGTTCCCAGAGCAGTTCCCGGAGTGATTGACAAAGAATACCGTGTTTGCTACAATTTGTTTGACGCACAGGGCTGGTTGAAAAAGGCAAATGATTTTGCTGCGGGAGGATTGAAAATGCGTGTTCCGAAAATATTTAAATCCAGATTGTTCCAATGCTCCCTGGGGGTATATGCGCTTTGCTTAATATCCCTGTATACCAATTTCTTGAGCTTTATTTCCCCTGTCTTTGCCAGCTTTGTTCTGGAAGTGAACAGTTTTGTCGTAGCCTATGCGGCGTATGTGACCTATGTAAAGAACAAGAGTTAAGCGTACCTGTCAAAAAGGAGTAGAACAGACGAATTCCGCAAAGGATTCCCTACAGAGGGGATCAAAGCGCATAAAAAGGGGTAAGCCTTTCACGAGGCTTACCTTTTTTCTTCGGCTCGGAAGCGTCATACATATAGACGAAAACATTGGTATCCAGAAAAACCTTACCGCCGCTCATTCGCTTCCTCCCGTGTTTTACAACGAGTTGCCGCACTATCTCGTCAGCAGTAGCTTCTCCGCGCATAATTATCCGCAAACGACTTCTATCTTCATCTGTGAGCGGTATACCATCAATCGCCATTGTGCCGTTTACCATTTCTATAACGCGATCCATTTCGAGGGTGAGCGCGTATTCCAACGGTTTGTTTTGCAGTTTTGCGGTTTTTGTTCGTCCGTCCATGGGCAATATCAGACATTATGGATACGGCCGGAATACGCAATTATAGATATGCATTACTCTGCCTCGTTGCTTATTTCACATTCTCCAAACGAAAGAATTAAGAG
>Ga0099364_10015493_pt1 | contig 10051 bp, 9 predicted proteins | sample TergutTh196P3_FD_73070 | JGI IMG/M metagenome (GOLD analysis project Ga0099364, IMG submission 73070) | Microcerotermes parvus P3 segment gut microbial communities from Pointe-Noire, Republic of the Congo - Th196 P3 | ecosystem: Host-associated > Arthropoda: Insects > Digestive system > Gut ...
GGGGGGGGAGGACGAGGAAGGGGTATTCGCCCCGCCAGTCGGTTGCGTCGGTGACATGCGCGACACGGGCGTGACCATCGAAGCAGATGTTGTCATGCCGGGTGTGGCGGGAGAGTCGCTGGCGGACTTCCCGGCGGCGGCGCGCGGTATCGATGAACCATTGCTCGAAGTCGGCCACCGCCGTGCGGGCGCGCTCGACGAGCAGGGTGACTCGCTCGTTGCCTTGGCGGCGTTTTTCGACTTCGCTTACGCGGTGATGAAGCGCGGCAATCAGCGCCTCGCGCCGCTTGCGGTTGGTGAGCAGGTCATCTTCGAGGTAGGGATTGCGCCGCACGACCCAGATGTCTCCCAGCACCTCGTAGAGCATGCGCGCCGAACGCCCTGTAACGCGCTCGTCGCGCAATTTTTCGAGCACCGCCCAGGCATCCGCGCCGAGCAGTCGAATGACGATTTCGCGGTCGGAGAGCGAAGTGTAGTTGTAAGGAACTTCACGCAAACGTTGATTCATCGTGGTGGAGCCAGAGCGGAGAAATTTCTTATTTTAGAGCTTAATCCTGCGTACTTCACAAAATGATGCAGTAGCAAGTGTAGGTTGGTGTGATGGAATGCTTCTTGCATCTTCTGTGGTGCACGGAGCCATGATCGTTGAGGAGGGCTTGCGAACTCCAACACCATCGTTGTTTTCGGACAAGAAAACCGTCACCCATTTGGTATTTTCGTCAAAATATCATTTCCTTATTTTTTCCCCAGCATCGCCACTGCGCGAGCTACGTTGTACGATTATCAAAGATGGAGTAGCCTCCCTTCTCTAGCACTAATTTTCCAGTGACTCACAAGACAAGGTAGAACACGATGGACGAAAAGATTGTTATTCCTATAAGTAAATTCAAAGCCTATTTTTTTCTGTTTCTCTTTTCACCAGCTGTAGTAATGTTTTTGACTTTTTGGATTTTTCCAGTATCCCTTCTTTTTATGGAGCAAAAGGAAGAGCCTTTTTTGCGAGAGCCTGGGTTGATTGTCGATTTATTGGCCGTGGGTTTTTTGCTGTTTTTTTCGGGGATATTGCTTGCTGCCATGGTAAAACAGGTTCTCTCTTTCAAAAGAGCATCAGGTCTTATAATCGACGATACCGGCATGACAGTTGATTTGTGTTCGTATGCTAATTTTGTTGGCCATGTTCCCTGGGAAGATGTAATTGAAATACAAGGGAGTGGCTATTCTAAAGGCTCCCCTTTTTTTAGAGTTATAGTAAAGAATCCGGAAAAATATATTAACAAAAATTCAAATCCATTTTTCCGTACACTGGAATCAATACTACGTTGGGTTTCTAGATCTCCTATTATAATAACAACAGATCTGCTGAAATATAGCGAGGGTATGAATGGACGTGTACTAGGAGAAATAATCCAGAATAGGTTTTTACAGCACAGGCAATCGAAGCAAGATGGCAGTAACAAAGCCCTGGGTCAGCGCATCGCAGAGCACATGTAGATTGATCGGTGCATTACAGATCCGTTGGGCGTCTTTTTTTGACTTGCCTCTGGCTCATGCAAGCTCGAAAAAGACGAGGTCGTTCTCGAATTCCCTGGACGAAAAGCCGCAGCCAAAACACCCCGAGCCTGTGAGGGGCAGCGCAGTGCCCTTGAGGCATTGTTCTTCCTGGCCTTCGATGGACACGAAACAGCCGTTGGTGCTCTCGTCGATCAGTATGAAGCCTTCGCGCTGCCGCTCGATGCGCACGTGCTGCCTCGACGCGCGCGGGTCGATAATGATAATGTTGTTTCCCGGCTCGCCATCCCCAACCTGCACGCACTCGCAGTTCGCTCCTTCGTGCGGTCAGGCGGGAGCCAGTATCCGTTCGAGTGCGAAAAGCGCCAGGATAACGAAGGCTACCGCCAGGCTGATGCGAAAAATATTCCAGGCCCGCGCCCTGTAGTGCGACTGCCCGGTCAACATCCATTGGACCAGCGAAACGCCGATTCCCAGGAGCAGCAGCGTGGCTACGATCCGAGCCAGCAGCATGATAGTAACGTCTTAAAAAACCAGCGCCGGTTCGGCAAGCTGGTGCATGATCGCCTCGGGCGCGACGGCGTTAAAGCTGACGATTTCCCAGGCCGAAGCATCCCCGAGCAACACCCGCAACAGGCGGTTGTTGAGCGCGTGCCCGGCCTTGTGGGCCGTATAGGCCGCCAACAGCGGATGACCACAGATGTAAAGATCGCCGATGGCGTCGAGTACCTTGTGCTTGACGAATTCATCGACATAGCGCAGCCCTTCGGTATTGAGCACACGATATTCATCCATGACAATCGCGTTCTCCAGGCTTCCGCCCAGGGCAAGCCCGTTGGCCTGCATGAATTCCACGTCCTGCATGAAACCGAAGGTGCGCGCGCGCGAAACATCGCGCACATAGGAGTGTCTGGCAAAGTCGACCTCCACTTCGGTAGAGGTCGCGTCGATCGCCGGATGATCGAAGGCGATGGAAAATTTCAGACGAAAACCATCATAGGGCGATAGCCGCACGAGCTTGTCGTCTTCACGATATTCGACGGTTTTTTTGACGCGCAGGAATTTCTTGGGGGCCGACTGCTCCTCGATCCCCCCCGACTGGAGCAGAAAGACAAACGGCCCGGCGCTGCCGTCCAGGATCGGTATCTCGGGCGCGTCGACGTCGATGTGGAGATTGTCGATGCCAAGCCCGGCCAGGGCCGACATCAGGTGTTCGATCGTGCCGACCTTGTAGCCGTTCTTTTCCAGGCCGGAACACAGCCGGGTATCGCAAACAGCGTAGGGGTCGACAGGCAGGGCGATGGACGGCTGGAGGTCAACGCGATGAAAAACGATGCCGGTATCCACTCCGGCAGGGCGCAGAACGAGATTGACCTTGCGCCCGCCATGCAGGCCCACGCCTGTTGCAGTGACAACCGATTTGAGGGTGCGTTGCCTGATCACGTTTTCCGATTCTCTCCGTAAAGCACTATGAGCCTATCACGAACGATTCGGCAAAGCATCTCCATATTGCACGGGACGCCCGCCGCCATCCCGGTAGGAAAGTCCCAAGGGGGGAAGGGACTTTCCGTTTCAACCGGGATGGCGGCACGCGTTTCCAGGAAGCCGAAAAACCGATACTCAGTCGGCCTGACGACGCAGGAAAGCAGGGATGTCGTAAGTGGTGCCTGCACTGACGTTGCTGCTGGCGCTGCCGCCACCCTTGCTGCTGCTGCCCATCGTCGGCTCGGCACGCCCACGGCGATTGCGGATGATCGCCGGTGTGGCAATGTTGTTGCCGTCGTCATGCCCGTCGTTCGCGCCGACATAGATCGGACCGTGCGTGCCCGTGCCGCGCACGACATGAATCATCCTCGGCTGCGGTTCCTGCCGCAAGGATCGCGGAGAACCCAGTCCTGTGGCCACAACAGTGACGCGCAAGCGGTCTTCCATGCCGTCGTCGAACACGGTTCCGTATTTGACGAAGGCTTCCTGCGCGGCAAACGCCTGGACGGTATGCACGGCCTCTTTCACTTCGGCCAGTTTCAGCGAACCCTTGCCGGCGGTGATGTTGATGAGCACGCAACGGGCGCCCGACAATTCGGTGCCTTCGAGCAGCGGGCTGCCCACGGCCTGTTCGGCGGCAATCCGCGCGCGATCCAGTCCGGCGGCTTCCGCCGAACCCATCATGGCGCGGCCCATTTCGCCCATCGCCGTGCGCACGTCCTGGAAGTCGACGTTGACCAGGCCCGGCGCGTTGATGATTTCGGAAATGCCGCCGACGGCCTTGCAGAGCACGTTGTCCGAGGCGCGAAAGCACTCCTCGAAGGTGGCTTCGTCGCCGTAGACTTCGAGTAACTTGTCGTTGAGTACGACGATGAGCGAGTCGACGTAACGGCTCAGTTCTTCGATGCCGCTCTCGGCCACCCGCAGGCGGTTCTCGAAATCGAACGGCTTGGTGACGACCGCCACGCAGAGGATGCCCAGTTCCTTGGCGATTTCGGCCACCACGGGCGCGGCGCCCGTTCCGGTTCCGCCGCCCATGCCGCCGGTGATGAAAACCATGTGGGCATCGGCCAGCGCGGCGGCGATGATGTCGTGCGACTCCTGCGCGGCGGCGCGGCCCGCTTCCGGCTTGGAACCCGCGCCCAGTCCGGTCGTACCGAGTTGAATCCTGACCGGCGCAAGACACCGCGCCAGCGCCTGCGCGTCGGTGTTGGCGGCGATGAAATCGACGCCCTGCACCCCTTCGCGCACCATATGGTCGACAGCGTTGCCGCCGGCCCCCCCAACGCCGATCACCTTGATGATGGTTCTGCCATTCGGTGAACGTTGTTCCTTTTCGATAATTTCAAACATGTGCCTCAGCTCCTGGAAAGTAGGTCAAACCCTGGGAAAAATCCCCCTGGCTGTTGCTCCGCAGCAACAGCATCAATGTGAAGTGCCCAATTACAGCACAGATGTCATGCTCCGTTTTCGCAATTTTCATTCCCCCGTCGTTGCGCCGTTTTCGGCCAGTGGTGTACGTCATGCCCTGTCTGACCGAACAGCTTTTTAGAAATTACGCCCGAACCAATCTCTCAAGCGCCCCCAAACCTGTTTCACTCCGCTGATGTCGCGGGCCTGAATGCCGCGTCGCCGCTGCGCCGCGCCCTCGATCACCAACCCCATTGCCGCCGCGTATTGCGGATAGCGAATCACATCGGCCAGCGCACCTTCGTAGAGCGGTGAACCCACCCGCACCGGCATATGAAAAATGTCTTCGCCCAGTTCGGCCATGCCCGGCATCAACGATGCACCCCCGGTCAGGACGATGCCCGAGGAGAGCAACTCCTCGTAACCGCTGCGGCGCAACTCGGCCACCACGAGATCGAAAATTTCCGACACGCGCGGCTCGATCACGTCGGCCAGCGTCTGGCGCGTCAGCAGCCGCGATGGACGATCTCCCACGCCGGGCACTTCGATCATCTCGTCGGGGTCTACCAACGAATGCATCGCCACCCCGCAACGGGTCTTGAGCTCTTCGGCCTCGGCGGTCGGCGTGCGCAGGGTCATGGCGATGTCGTTCGTCACCAGATCCCCCGCCACCGGAATGACGGCGGTGTGACGAATCGCGCCCTGCGTAAACACGGCCAGATCGGCCGTGCCGCCGCCGATGTCGACCATGCACACGCCCAGTTCCTTTTCATCCTCGGTCAGCACCGCGTAGCTGGAGGCCAGCGGTTGCAGGATCAGATCCATGACCTCCAGCCCGCAACGGCGCACGCACTTGATTACGTTTTGCGCCGCCGATACCGCGCCGGTGACGATGTGTACTTTCACTTCGAGCTTGACGCCGCTCATGCCGATGGGCTCTCTGACCCCGCCCTGCCCGTCGATGATGAATTCCTGGGTGAGGATGTGCAGAACCTGCTGTTCGGCTGGGATCGGCATCGCGCGGGCGACCTCGATCACGCGCTCGACATCGAACTGCGAGACCTCCTTGTCCTTGATCGCCACCATCCCGTTGGAGTTGAAGCTCTTGATGTGACTGCCCGCGATGCCCGTGTAGAGGTCGTGAATCTTGCAGTCGGCCATCAATTCGACTTCCTGGATCACGCGCGAGATCGCGTCGACCGTGGCCTCGATGTTGACCACCACGCCGCGTTTCAGGCCGCTGGTCGGCTGGGTGCCCAGCCCCACGATGGACAGGCGTCCGTCCGGCCTCACTTCCGCCACCATGCAGGTGACTTTCGTGGTGCCGATGTCGAGGCCGACGATCAAATCCTTATATTCTTTACTCATTTTCTGTCGATATGCCTGTCTGCGCCGCTCTTCGCGGCGCGGTGGTTGACCGGGGTAAGCGCGAAACCATTCGGGTAACGCAGATCGGCGCGCGCAATCTGTACTCCGAGGTTGTCCTGCAAACGCGGCAAAGCCGCGACGAAATTCTCCAGCCGAGCCTCGGTCGGCAAATGCTCCTGTTCGCGGGCAAGCACGATGGATAAACCATTGTCCAACCACAGGCTCCACGCACCGCGCGCCGACAGATCCATCCGCACGAGCTTCGCCTGCAATGGGTGCAATACCCTCGAATAAATCTCGAAATACTTCAGCATGACGGCAGCCGAACCCTGGGGGCCGGAAAATTCGGGCATGAACACATCGCTCGACGCGCCAAACACCTCGCCCTGGCGGTTGATCAGCCGCACATCTCCGTCGCCGGTGTTCTTCCAGTAGGCAACCGCCTTGTGCTCTTCAAGTCTCAATTCGAGTCCGTCCGGCCAGAGACGGCGCACCTCGGCGTGGCGCACCCAGGGCAGTTTCTCGAAGGCCACGCGAACCTCTTCGAGTCTGGCGGTGAAGAAATTGCCCTGGATAGCGCGAGCAGCATGCTCGAGCTGCGCCTTCGTCACCTGCGTGGGCGCTGTGCTCAACACCAGTTCGCGTAGCGGAAAAAGCGGTTTTGAATACGTCCAGGTCACCAGCACCCAACCCAACCCGATCGCGGCAAAAAACAGCAACGTATTCGAGAGCAGATTGAGCAACTGCGGGCGGTGCCATAGCCCGCTACGCGCCTGCGTACGAGCGGAAGTCCCGCGCGGCGCGCCGTCGGCCATCGCTGGCGCGGCATTGCGCCGCCCGCGTCTGGACGTTCCACGCGCGCCGACCGGGGATTTGCGCCGCTCAACCACAGTGCGCCTCCTCGAGAATCCTCACACACAACGCCTCGAAAGAGAACCCCGCCTGACGCGCAGACATCGGCACCAGCGAATGCGAGGTCATGCCCGGAGAGGTGTTGATTTCCAGGAAGTAATGCCTTCCGGCCTCGTCCATCAGGAAATCCACCCGACCCCATCCTGTCGCGCCCAGGGCATCGAATGCCTTTTTCGCGCCTGCCTGGATTTCGGCGGCCTTCGCCGGCGGCAGCTCGGCAGGGCAAATGTAGCGGGTATCGTCGCGCAGATACTTGGCCTCGTAGTCGTAAAACGCCGTCGCCGGTTCGATCTTGACGATGGGCAGGGCCTCATCCCCGAGAATGCCTACCGTGTATTCGCCCCCCATGATGCCCTTTTCCGCCATGATCAAATTGCCGTGCTGACGGGCCGATTCGTAGGCGGATTTCAGTTCGCCGGGCCGGGTCACCATGAAAACGCCGATGGAAGAACCCTCACACGCCGGTTTGACGAAAAGCGGCAGACCGAAGCGTTTTTCCACGGCATCGAACGCCGTGTTTTCGTCGAGCATCGCGTATTCCGGCACAGGCAGCCCCACTGCCTGCCAGAGGAGCTTGGTGCGAAACTTGTCCATGCCGATGGCCGAGGCCATGACACCGGGGCCGGTGTAAGGAATCCCCATGATTTCCAGCATTCCCTGGATTGCGCCGTTCTCGCCGTAACCCCCGTGTAGGGCAATGAAGACGCGCTGAAAAGCCCTGAGATCATCCAGCGGCTCACTGGCCGGATCGAAGGCATGCGCGTCGACCCCCTGACTCTTCAAGGCGGCCAGCACGCCATTGCCGCTCATCAGGGACACTTCCCGTTCGCCGGAGACGCCACCCATCAAGACTGCGACCCTACCGAAATCCTGTTTCATGTCACTCATCCTGCCCGAAATTGAACGATCTTTTGAGGAACGCCGCCGATGGAACCCGCGCCCATCGTCAGCACCACATCGCCATCGCGCGCAATGTCCAGAACACGCAACGGCATATCGGCAATGTGCTCGACGAATACCGGCTCCACCTTGCCCGCCACCCTGAGCGCGCGCGCCAGCGCGCGCGCGTCGGCGGCAACGATGGGCTCTTCCCCCGCCGCATAAACATTGGCCAGCAAGAGCGCGTCGACGCCGGAGAGCACCTTCACGAAGTCTTCAAAACAATCGCGCGTGCGGGTATAGCGATGCGGCTGAAAGGCCAGCACCAGTCGACGACCGGGAAACGCGCCCCGTGCGGCGGCCAGCGTGGCCGCCATTTCTACCGGGTGATGGCCGTAATCGTCGACGAGGGTGAAGCTGCCGCCCAGTGGCAGGGCGATTTCGCCATACCGCTGGAAGCGCCGCCCCACGCCCCTGAATTCCGCCAGCGCCTTGACAATGGCTTCATCCGGCGCCTGCACTTCGGCTGCCACACCGATGGCGGCCAGCGCATTCAGGACGTTGTGCACGCCCGGCGCGTTGAGCGTGACGGACAGGCGCGCGTTCCCGGCATCGTGTCTGACCACATCGAAAATCATGCGCCCGCTCTCGGCGCAGATGTTTTCGGCATAAATATTAGCGTCAGGCGAAAGGCCGTAGCGCACCACCTGCTTCGAGACATGCGGCAGGATTTCACGCACATGCGGATCGTCCTGGCAGAGTACCGCCACGCCGTAGAACGGCAGGCGATTGAGAAAATCCACGAACGTCTGTTTCAGCCGGTTGAAATCGTGCCCATAGGTTTCCATGTGGTCGGCGTCGATATTGGTGACGACCGAAACCACCGGGGTGAGATACAGGAACGAGGCATCCGACTCGTCCGCTTCCGCAACCAGGAAGTCCCCCGTGCCCAGACGGGCGTTCGCGCCCGCCGCGTTGAGTCGCCCACCGATCACGAAGGTGGGGTCGAGACCGGCTTCGCCGAGGATGCTGGCCACCAGGCTCGTCGTCGTGGTCTTGCCGTGCGTGCCGGCAATGGCGATGCCCTGCTTCAAACGCATCAGTTCGGCGAGCATCAGTGCACGCGGAACCACGGGAATACCGGCCAGATGCGCGGCCCGCACTTCCGGGTTGTCGTCCCTGACCGCAGTGGACGCCACGACCACATGCGCGTCGACGATGTTCTCCGCCGCGTGTCCGACGGCAATGTGGATACCCCGACTCATCAGGCGCTCGGTCACGGCGGAAGCCATGAGATCGGAACCGGAGACCCGGTAGCCGAGATTGGCGAGCACTTCGGCAATGCCGCTCATGCCCGAACCGCCAATGCCCACGAAATGAATGTTGTTGACCTTGTGCTTCATGCTTTCACCGTCAGTTCCACGCACGCATCCGCCACATCCACGGCTGCGAGCGGCCTTGCCAGCGCACGGGCGCTTTCGGCCATGTGCAGCAACTGGCAACGCTTGATATCCTGAAGCAACTCCGCCAGTTTCCCTGGTTCCAGGGTCGGTTGCGGCATGAACCAGGCCGCCTCCCGCGAGGAGAGGAACTGCGCATTGGTCGTCTGGTGGTCGTCCACCGCATAAGGGAAGGGCACCAGCAGGCTGGCGACTCCCGCCGCCGTCAACTCGGAGATGGTGAGCGCCCCTGCCCGACAGAGCACGAGATCGGCCTCTGCATAGGCGGCAGCCATATCATCAATGAAGGGACGCAGATCGCCTTCGACCCCGGCAGCGGCATAAGCCGCCCGCAATGTATCAATCTGTTTTTCGCCGGCCTGATGCACGACCGTGGGACGGCGCTCGGCCGGAATCATCGCCAGCGCGCGGGGAACCACGTCGTTGAACACCGCTGCGCCCAGGCTGCCGCCGACCACCAGCAGGCGTAGCGGGCCGTCGCGTCCCTCGAAACGCATCGCGGGCGGCGCAACGGCGACGATTTCCTCACGCACCGGATTGCCCACCCAGCGCGCGTCCGGCAATGCCCCTGGGAACCCCGAGAGCACACGGGAGGCAAAGCGCCCCAATACCTTGTTGGCGAGTCCGGCGATGGAATTCTGTTCGTGCAACACTAGGGGGCGTCGCGTCAGTACCGTCACGAATCCGGCTGGAAAAGTGACATAGCCGCCCATGCCGACTACCACGTCCGGGCGCACGCGCAACAATATCCTCCACGCCTGCCAGCACCCGCGCAGCAGATTGAACGGCAACAAGAGCTTGCGCAACAGCCCCTTGCCGCGCAACGCGCCGAAACGCAGCCACTCCATCCGGTAGCCGCGCGGCGGCACGAGTCGCGCTTCCATACCGTCGGGGTTGCCGAGCCAGACGATGTTCCAGCCGCGCGTGCGCAGGCATTCGGCAATGGCAATCCCAGGGAAGATGTGCCCGCCGGTTCCTCCAGCCATCACCATCACCGTCTTCATGCGTTGCCCCCCCGTTTCAGCACC
>Ga0099364_10015494_pt1 | contig 10051 bp, 5 predicted proteins | sample TergutTh196P3_FD_73070 | JGI IMG/M metagenome (GOLD analysis project Ga0099364, IMG submission 73070) | Microcerotermes parvus P3 segment gut microbial communities from Pointe-Noire, Republic of the Congo - Th196 P3 | ecosystem: Host-associated > Arthropoda: Insects > Digestive system > Gut ...
GATTATCTGTGCATTCTCGCTAATGTTTAAAGTGTTATTGACACTGTTGTCCCAGAAGAATATTCCTAGTTGTGCATTATTTTGGATAACAGAATTTCCACTGATGTTTACATTATGCCCTGTACCGGTAAACATTATGCCGGCAATAGAGTTTTCTCTTATGTCAGCATCTCCGCTTATGTTTACGGTGGTGTTAGTACCTCCGCCTAACCCTATGCCAAATTGCGTAGCATTTTTAATTGTACCGCCACTTATGTTGACAGTTGCTCCATTTGCAGATCCTCCAAAGCCAATACCATTGTTACCGCCGTTTATAGTACCACCAGTCATGATAAATAAGCCATCTTCTGCCAGTACAACAGCACCTACATCGTGCAGATTTTCATTGATAGTTACTCCTTCCCGCATTTCGAATGAGCCGCCTCTTATCCATATCAATGAATAGGTATAGGTGTTTGCAGCACTGCGATTAAGGACTACATTTTCCAGTATAAGGTTTCCGCCTTCTATACTAAAGAGACCTGGCGGAGATTCCATAACCCTATGCCTCCAGGTAATTGTGTTACCTGTTCCTATAATGGTTATTGTTACATCGGGGTTCTGAAGGCGTATGCCGGGAAAGCTTATATCACCGGATACATAAACAGTGTAAGTGCCGGGAGTGTCTCTAATGCTTAGTAAAATGGTTTCCAGTGTTTCCTCGGTGGCATTGAATACTCCGAGTGGGGTTTCGGTAGCAGGGAATTGGTGTGATATAACTAATGTCCCGCCTGTGTTTTCCTCAATCGTAGCGTTATTACCATTTATTGTCAGGTTAGTTCCTGCAGTTATACCGTCAAATGTATAGCTGGCATTTGCTGTCAATGTAATTTTGGCGGTGTACTGTTGTGAACCCAGGAAGCGCTCATGGGCTGGATCCCAGACTATCGAAGTGATTGTAAAATTAGGGCTGTCTGTAGTAATGCTCGCAGTAGTTGCCGGTACTTCAACAAAAACCGGTGCTGTTATGTCTATTGCCGCTTCAGTGATGGGTGCTCTTGATACTGTAAAGCTCACATTGAAGCTCGCCGAAATATTATTGCCTCCCGATACTGTAACGGTCGCACTGTATGTTCCTACACCAAGACCTATGTTAGGTGCAACAGTAAAAGTAGTGGTGTCGTTTGTGTTGATTATACTGCTTAGCGGTGTTCCCGAAAGGGTGAAGCTGCCTGCGTTTGTGCCGGATAATGCTGCGTTTAATTGACCTGTCGGCTGATTACCTGTATTTGTGACTGTCACTGTCAGCGAGGGAGCTGTGGTGTAAGCAAATGGTGCACCGGTGAAGCTATATGAACCGTCAGTGAGCCCGGTCGCAGATAATGTAATGTCATAGGACGGTACAGGATTTACTGTGATGGTGAAATCCTTGGTATAATTTGAACTCGTTGTTGTGCCATTGGTGATGGTAGCCCTGATTGTTAAAGTTCCTACTGTAGTGGTACTAAGGACATTGCCTTCAATAGTTGCACCTGTGCTTCCCGCGTTTTGAACAGTCCAGATTATGGTTCTGTTGGTGGCGTTGTTAGGTAAAACTGTACCGCTTAAGGTTAAGGGTCTGCCTACAATTGCTGCATCCGGAACTCCTGTTATGTCGCTTACTGCTACAAAGGTGCCGGCTTTTCTGATTGCTTCAAACACTGCCTTAGCTGCATTGAGTGCAGTATAGGCTGTCACAAGGTCTCCATCGTTCTCGATGGCGTTTTCCGCTGATGTTATTGCATAATTTAGAGCATCTTGCTCCGCCTGTGTTACCCATAACACACTTGGCATTAGTTCGTTGCTGTTTGCATGGGTGCGTACCTGAGCCGTTTCTTTGAGGGTATTGGCGCTGTTAATAAGATTCTGTAGAAGATCTTCTGTTACTTCAATTTTACCCGCTTGTCTTGCTTCGTTAAACACTGTAATCGCTGTATTAAGAGCTGTTGTTGCATTATTAATCGCATCATTTGTGGCTGTCGGGTTCTGGTCTCTAACTGCTATAGCTGCTGTTATGGCACTGTTAAATGTGTTCCATGTACTTTGATCGACCCAACTTGCAACAGTTGCCACTGTGCTGCCATCGGTACATATAAATGTTGCCGCTCTTATGGTGTTTGCGCTAATTATTGCTGTATTAAGCAAGGTGATGGGTTCCGGTGGTGGTGGAGGCGGCGGATCGGTTGGACTAGGACAGGCTGTGCCTAATAATAGTGTCCCTGTTATTAAAAGAACCAATCCCAAATGTTTAAATGACTTTTTCATATAAAACTCCCTTACTGGTTGGTATAAAAAACAAAAATCCCTGCTCTAAAAGCAGGGTACAAAAATGAGATAATAATTTTTTAGTTGATAGAGAAATTATTAAGTCTTTGTAATATAAGGATTTAGCGGGGGGGGGGTGCTCTGCTTAACTGCTTCGCAGTTAAGCTTGGAGTTTGCTTTGCAAACTACAGGTGCATTGTAGACACTACATAGTTGTGTGGATTTTTGCTTGGTATTTCCAGGATTCATGAGAAATAATACTATGGGGTGTAAGTTAATGCAAGGGTTTTCCTCAACAGGCTAAAGTTACAACACTTTTTTCTGCCCTTCTCTTGTTTTTTTTGCTTATTTTATTCTATAATTCCTTAACTTTACGGAGACACAGGAGAAGATAATTTGAAGTCTTATGACGAAATGACCAGAGACGAACTGGAAATAGAAAAGGAAAAACTGCTTGCTGAATTTAACGGACACAAGGCAAAGGGACTTTCCTTAAACATGGCAAGGGGTAAGCCTTGCAGCGAACAACTGGATTTATCCATGGCCATGCTGGATATAGTTAATTCCTCAAGCGATTTAAATGCGGGAGGAGCAATAGATTGCCGCAATTACGGGGAACTGACAGGTATACCCGAAGCTAAAAAACTTTTTGGCGACTACCTTGGTGTCAGCGCCGATGAAATGATAATAACAGGTTCCGCTTCCCTTTCCCTTATGTACGATTGCATGGCAAGGGCGCTTTTAACCGGCGTTTTGGGTTCGGATAAACCCTGGATAAAGGAAGAAAAGGTAAAGTTTTTGTGCCCTGTTCCCGGATATGACAGGCATTTTTCCATATGCCAGTTTTTAGGCATAGAGATGATCAATGTCCCCACCAACGATGAAGGTCCTGACATGGACATGATAGAAAGTCTTGTTTCCTCCGATCCCCTGATCAAAGGGATGTGGTGCGTGCCCAAGTTTTCCAATCCCCTGGGCATAACATTTTCCGATAAGGTGATACGCAGAATGGCAGCTCTAAGACCGCTTGCAAAGGACTTTAGGATTTTCTGCGATAACGCTTATGCCATGCATGAAGTTTACAATGATACAACTCTGTTAAACCCGCTTGAGGCCTGCAAAGAAGCAGGAAACCCCAACATGATCTACCTTTTTGGCTCTACAAATAAGCTCACCTTCCCGGGTGCAGGGGTTGCCTTTATGGCCGCCTCCAAAGAGAACATCGCCTTCACCACCAAGCAGCTATCCATGCAGGCTATAGGCTGGGATAAAATTAACATGCTGCGTCATGTGCGCTTTCTAAAAGATGTACCTACTATTAAAACCTTGATGCAAAAGAATGCAGAGATACTCCGCCCCAAATTCGATTCAGTTTTAAACAAGCTGGATGCCAACTTAAAGGACATGGGTGCAGGTGAATGGATTAAACCTGATGGCGGATACTTTATTACCTACATAGCAAAAAAAGATTGCGCCAAACGCATTGTCGCACTCTGCAAGGGCGCAGGTGTAATTATGACAGATGCGGGAGCAACCCATCCCTACGGCAATGACCCGGAAGACAGGTACATAAGAATTGCGCCTACCTTCCCTTCCATGGACGAGCTTGATAAGGCTATCGATGTTTTCTGCACTGCCGTAAAACTTGCAACTGTTTCTGAAAAACTGCTTTAGAATAAAAAGCAATCCCGGAATAGTAAAAAATAGATTAACTATATATAGTTAATCTTACCGCTATGATACGAAGAATACTTGCCGCAGCCGGGGGCTATGGCCTCTTGGTTTTTGCCCTCCTTGCAAATCTTGCCGAGGGTTATGCCAAAGCCAGAATTGCCTTTGACGGCGGTAACATGCTTGACGCTGCCATGGAGCGAAGCTTTCCGGCAATGTTGGAGAGTTTTATACTCATACTCCTATTTATTTTGCTGATGGCTCTGGGGATCTTTGTAAAGGATTCCCTTTTGGGGCAGTACCTGGAAAAAGGCATGCTACACCTGCGCAAAAAAACTGTTGAATCTCTGGGTCTTAGCAAAATGTCCTGGCTTGATGAGCATCATACAGGAAAGCTCTCCGCCAGGGTAATGGCGGATTTAAATGCCCTAAGCGGCGCACTACGCCCTGTTTTGATCATGGGCATATCCATCGCAATTTACCAGCTTGTCTGCATAGTCTTTATGTTTGCGACTAACTGGCTTTTAACATTAATTGTCTTTGCCATTGTTCCCCTTACAAGCATGCTTCAATGGATTTCCAGCCACCCCATACGCAAGTACCGCAGGGCGAACCAGGATGCCGTGGGGCAGCTTTCTTCCGTTATCTTTGATTGCTTTGGAAGTTTTGAATCTGTTAAGTCTCTAAGCCTGGAAGAAGAAATGCAAAGGCGCTTTGAAGCAGCCCAGGAAAAACAGGTAGAGGCCGCCATAAAAGAAACCCGCATAGTCGCTCTTTTAACATTTATCTCCGGCATAGGAAGATACCTCCCCCAGCTGGTTTTGCTTGTTACGGGCGGCACCTTTGTTGTTCAGGGCATGATGAGCCTAGGGCAGTTAACCATGTTCATAGCTCTATCCTCCGGGGTGATACAGGTAGTCGGCAACATGGGCACCCTCATCGCCAATATAAGACAGCTCGGCACCAACGCCGCCCGCATTGTCGAACTCTGGGACAGCCCAAAGGAGCAGGAGCCGGGAAACTCTGCAGCAAGTGCTGTGCCGGCCGCTTCGGCAGATGATGTCCTCTCTTTCGAAAATGTTTCCTTTGGCTACAAAGAAAACGAGGCTAAGGTACTTTCAGGAATTTCGTTTAACATTAAGCCCGGCTCCTTTACCGCCCTTGTAGGAGAAAGCGGCTGCGGCAAGTCAACCGCAATGAAGCTGGCGGTCTCTCTTTACATGGCAGGGCAGGGTAAGGTGTATGTTCTTGGTAAGGAAATGTCCGCCTGGGATTTGGAAAGCCTCCGTTCACATATTGCGTACGTCACCCAGGATACTTACCTTTTCCCCGGAACGCTTAGAGACAATATTTGTGTAGGTGGTGCAGTGTCAGAGGAGCTGCTAGAGCAATGTATAGAAGCCGCCCAGCTTACCCCCTTTATAAGCTCTCTTCCTGCCGGGCTGGACACAGATGCAGGGGAGAGGGGAGTTATGCTTTCCGGCGGCCAGAGGCAGAGGATATCCATTGCCAGGGCTCTGTATAAGGGAGCGGATCTCCTCTTCCTTGATGAAGCAACTTCCGCCCTGGATAGATCTACAGAGGAGGCGGTGATAGAGGCTATTTTGAAAATGCAGACTAGACAGAATAATCCACTAACACTCATTGCCATTACCCACAGTCTTGCAAATGTAAAAAACGCAGATTCCATAATTGTATTAAAAGACGGCAGTATTGCAGAAATAGGAGATCACTTAAGCCTCTTAAATTCCGGGGGAGAGTATACGCGTCTTTTAAAAAGGCAGCAGGGGGATATAGAGTTTTGATAAAAAGCATAATTACCAATGTTAAAAGACTACTTATATACACCCGCCAGTGCCGTAAGGAATTATTTGCCGCCCTGCTCTTTATGTCTTTTGAACATTTAATTGCAATTTGGATGATAGCTGATCTTCTTGGAAACAGCGTTAGGGCTATAGAGCTGGGCGAAATAGCTCTTATATGGCAGGCTGTACTTCTTGCCCTTCCCTGGCTTTTTCTCCTTATTGTTTTTAGGGTACTTGCAGAATTCCTTTTCGGTCTTTGCACAGCCAGATCGGCAGCAGCTATGCGTTCACACTTAATGTCTATACTGGTTAAGACATCCCTGGGAGCTTCGCATAACAGTCACAGCGGTGTAAAGCTTTCCCTTTTTACCAATGACACCAATGCTGCCTTTGATTCACTATTAACAACTTTGGTAATTCCCATAAGTTCAATCATTGTTGGCATAGTTTGCACGGTATATGTCCTGCATGTGCACTGGCTTTTTGCCCTTGCTGCTCTTGTCATAGGAGGGCTTACCTACCTATATAGTATTATCTTTGCAAAATGGCTGCACAAAATTGCCGTTAAGATGCAGGCCCTTATGGCAGTCTTGGAAAGCAGGATGAAGGATATATTGGACAGCATGGTAATTTCAAGAATTTTTGGGATGAAGAAAAAACTGGAAAAGGGAATGGAAGATGCTTCAGAGAATCTTTGCAAAGAGGGAATACTCTGGGCAAGAGTTTCCGGTGTTCTTGGTGCCTTTAATAATTCTGCCAGTCATTTTTCTGAGAGGGTTTTAATATTTATTGCGGGGCTCTTTTTGCTTTCCGAACTAATCACTATGAGCGAACTAATGCGGGTATCCCAGATGGCGTGGGGTATTATTGGAGTTTTTCATATCTCCCGCACTCTAATTACCATACAGCGTTCCATGGCAGGAGCAGGGCGTGTTTTTGATGTCATGGATGACGCAGTGCCTGAAGCCAATGGCAATATAAAAGTGCTGCCCGCCACTGAGCCCACCGCTTCACCCGCGGCTATCTTTAGTTTTTCGGATGTGGACTTTTCGTATAACGAGGCTCAGACAGTTATTAATAAGCTTTCCTTTGATATTAAAGAAGGGGAAATTGTAGCCTTTACAGGTCCAAGCGGAGGAGGAAAGTCTACAGTGTTAAGACTTTGTCAGTGCCTTTACTCATCCGCTTCGGGAAAAATAAGTTTCATGGGTGTGCCAATAGAGGAGTGGGATAAAACTGTGCTTAGGGATCTTGTCTATCTTGTGCCTCAGGAGCCAGTGCTTTTCCCTGGTACCATAGCTGATAACATTTCTCTGGGAGCTCCGGAGCAGGCAGGAGCCAATAATGTAGAGCTAATCGAGCATGTACAGAAAGCTGACCGGGCAGGAGCCGGTAATGCCGGTGGAAGCGGGCATGTGTCGAATGAGCGCGTGCAGGAAGCCGCGCGGCTTGCCCATGCCCACGATTTTATCACTGCCATGCCCGGTTCTTACGAAAGCCAGGTTGCAGAGAGGGGCTCATCTCTTTCCGGCGGACAGAGGCAGCGTATTGCCTTAGCTAGGGCGCTGTACCACGATGCGCCTGTACTGCTTTTAGACGAGGTCACCTCCGCCATGGATGCAGAGTCCGAAGCGGCGGTGCATAAAACAATAGCCGGCTTAAAAGGAAAGAAAACAATACTCTACGTGACTCACAGGGAGGCGGCTATAAAAATTGCCGATCGTGTAATTAGCGTTTAACTTTTTTGCCTGCGTTTTATTGCAAGCTTTTTCCGCAGCGAGTCGTAGGCCTGATCCCTCATTTCCGTTACATCATTTTCCTTATGAAAGATATCAAGAAGCATATCGTACCAAATACTGCTTACGTAGGAATTCGGATTTTTGCATTGTCTTTCTATATGATCATTTATTATTTTTTTTGCCGAATTAAGATCGTGTGCAGCAATTTTTCTTTCTACAATTTTTAAACAGAAGCTCTCTACCTGCAGATTTTTTTCAATAACATTCCATGCTTTATCTTCCATATTTAAACGCATATAAAAATCAATTTTTCGTTCTAAAATGTTTTTTGCCTCATCCCCGCCTTTATCATCTAGTATGGACAGTAGATCATCTTGCAAGTTCAAAAAAGCATTATGATCAAGGCTTACGGCCAGTTTGCTGCAAAAGTGATGAAAATAATTAATAAAGTATGAATTTACATTTTCACTTTTCCTGCTTTTTAACTCAAATAAACAGTAGTGATATAACTTTTCTTTGTTAACATAGGCTGCAGCTACCTCCAAAATGCTAAAGAGGGTAGATACAAATTCTGCGCTTATAAATTGTATAAAATAGCTTCCCAGTTTCTGCTGCCACTGGAAAAGCTCAGTTATCATGCTTTGGCAGGTCTCCACTGCTTTTTCATAATTTTCTGTCTGCATTAAATTTAAGGCTATATTCAACTTTTGATACAGTGTATCTGAGTCCGGCAGCTTATCAATCTTTAAAATTTCAGCTTCATTCCTGCCATCATCAATTTCTTCCCTGCTCTCTTCTTTTTCCTCAGCTTTTCCCGCTTTTTCTGCATTTTCCCTGAAATTTCTTAATATGGCATTGTACAGGTCAGAGTTCTTTTTTACCTGGCTTAAAATGAACCTTTGGAGTTTATCCGGCGGAATTTTACTGATGATCTCTTCTATCTCAGGCATAAAATAAGCTTAATATATAAATTTAATTATTAAAAGTGATATCTTGTATAATTTTTTCGTATTATTCAGTTTAGCTGTATAATGGCTTTTCATGTCCTGCTTTTCTATCTATACTCTTTCTATATGAGGTACCTATACCTTTTTCTTGTACTGCTTATCTCCGGTTTTAGCTTTGCTCAAGAGCTATCTTTCGATTTAAAATCTGCTCCAGACAATTTAACCGTTTCCCTTAACGGACAAACTATAAGACCTCTTTCTACTGCCAATGGAATTAGGAGCTATACAATAGAAGGCAGAGGTGTTTTGACTTTTAGTTCCCCCGGGTATAGCAGCATTGAGTATTTATCCAATGAGCTTCCCCTTAGGAACGGGCTTTTGGAAGTAAAACTGGAACTGGAAAACGGGCGGCTAAGGCAGCTTGGACTTTACCGGACTGGCGTGCAGCCCAAGAGCGCTTATTTTACAAACGACGGACGCCGCCTTATAGTGCCCCTTCTTGGTGAAAGGGGCGTAGATGTCTTCCGTGTAGAGGCTGCTGCTGCTTCGGCTTCTCTGGTCTTTGAACAGCGTCTCCTTCCTCCAGGTGGCGGACGTTCCGGAAATGTAGAGGCACTGGTAGATCACAGACGCAATGAAATATGGATCTCCAATATGGAAGAAAACATGGTGCATATCTATGATTTACATAGCCTTGCTCATAAAACTTCTTTAAGTACAGGGGGCGTTTTCCCTAAGGTAATAGTTCAAAACCCTGCAGGGAATTTAACCTTAGTGTCCAATTGGGTAAGCCATAATATTACTGTTTTTAATTCTGACACGAAAGAACTACTGCACCGCATCCCTGTAGGAGGCACGCCGCGGGGTATGACATTTTCTCCGGATGGCCAAACTCTCTATGTAGCGATATACGATGAAGCTCTTATTGCAGTTGTAGATATGGTACAAATGCGCGTAAGAACAACATACAGGCTTTACGAAGGACAGGGAGCGGCACGCCACATTATCTACAATGACGGGAAGCTCTATGTCTCTGATATGTTTAGAGGCACTGTAAATATTGTTGATGCTGTAAGCGGTGCCTTGCTTGTCTCACGCCGTATAGGACCAAACATTAATACTATAGTTCTGTCTCCCTGCGGCAGCTATGTATTTGCTTCATCAAGGGGAAGGAATAATCCAGTGGACTATACAAGACCGGGTCCTGATTTTGGAGCTGTCTATATGTTAAGATCAGATAATCTAAATCTTATAGAAAGAGTGTGGGGGAGAAACCAGCCTACAGGCCTTGCTATATCTCCCGATGGGAGTTTAATGGTTTTTACGAATTTTTTGGATGCAAATCTTGAATTATATTTTATAGGAGATTAATAATGTTTTATTTTGATTATTATTATCTTGTTCTGGTTGTTCCCACTATACTCTTATCCCTGTGGGCACAGTTCATGGTTAAATCTACTTTTTCAAAATATTCTAAAGTAATGTGTTCAAGGAAAATAAGCGGGAAAGATGCAGCAATGGCTTTACTAAAGGATAACTCCATAAGCGATGTTGCTGTCGAAGGTGTAGGTGGTTCCCTCTCTGATCATTACGATCCAAGATCCAA
>Ga0099364_10015495_pt1 | contig 10050 bp, 9 predicted proteins | sample TergutTh196P3_FD_73070 | JGI IMG/M metagenome (GOLD analysis project Ga0099364, IMG submission 73070) | Microcerotermes parvus P3 segment gut microbial communities from Pointe-Noire, Republic of the Congo - Th196 P3 | ecosystem: Host-associated > Arthropoda: Insects > Digestive system > Gut ...
GTGCGTAGCGATCAGGACACGATGAACATCTATCTCAACAAGATGCTCGATCAGGTCAATGCGGCACTGAACGAAATCAACGATAGCGTCAAGCAAGTGGCGACCGGTTCCGGTGAAGTTTCAAGCGCCGCACAGGCTTTGTCGAGCGGTGCACAGGAATCTGCTGCCAGTCTGGAAGAGATCACCGCTTCGATGAGCGAAATCAGTAGCCAAACGAAGCAGAACGCCGAAAGTGCCGGACAAGCGCGTGACTTGGCACAACAAGCGAGCAAGGCTGCCGCCAATGGACAAGCGGCGATGAATGATATGACGAGTGCGATGGCGCAAATCACGAAAAATTCCGACGAGATTCAGCGGGTTATCAAGGTCATCGACGACATTGCGTTCCAAACGAATCTGTTGGCACTCAACGCCGCTGTTGAAGCCGCCCGTGCGGGACAGCACGGTAAAGGCTTTGCCGTTGTTGCCGAAGAGGTACGGAACTTGGCGGCTCGCAGTGCGAAGGCGGCGAAGGAAACTTCGGAGTTGATCGCCAAGAGCGGTCAGGAGATTGATCGGGGAGCCGAAGTTGCCAGCCGTACGGCCGATATGCTGAACACGATTGTCGATCAGGTCAAGCAGACGACCGACCTTGTGGCGGGCATTGCCGTTGCCAGTAATGAGCAGGCACAGGGTGTCAATCAAATAACGGTTGGGTTGCAGCAGATTGACGCGGTGACGCAGCAGAACACGGCGGCGGCGGAGCAATCGGCCAGTGCCGCCAACGAAATGGGCTCGCTAGCAGCCAACCTGCAAAAACTCGTCGCCCAATTCAAGTTAAGAAAAAAGTAGCGTATACTGCCTCCCCGCAAAAAGGGGCCACTGTTGTTGCGCTGTGCGGCACATTTCCCTTTTTTTAGGGGGAATACCGCTATTTTTCGAAAATAGTATCTATTCTGCTTTGGCGTTGTGTCGATGAAACGATGGGCCTTGGAGCGTATATTAAAAGTGTGTGGATTTTAAGCTCCCTAACCCTTCCCCGATGGGAGGGGACAGCGGGGCGCATTCCCAACCGATTTTTAATACGCTCCAGAGGTTGTTTGGCGTAAACCGATCCCCATTATGGAAACGGCATCCCTACGTTTCATGGAAGCAACTCTCGACTGTCGGTCGGAACTTGTGGTTCCGGACGATGGATTCGATCCCGTTCTGGAACTCAGGCGATTACGTCACGACTTGATGCTTCGGTTGCAACAGCTTCAGCAATTGATTGCCGAGAAAGAAATACACCCTGTCGATGCCGTTCCGTGGTCGACGTGTCGCGGCGTCCATGACGAGTTGCGATTGGCAAACGGCAGCGTTCCACCAGAAAATGGAACGACTTTGTATGTCACCCCGATCTACCGAAAATCGGACGACGCACCGGTGGCGTTGTCGCCGTCGGGGGTTTCCGACTTGGTGTCGCCGACACCATCGGTACTCGACCAAACGCCGGTCGTCGAAACGACGATGAATTCCGTTACCTCTGTACGAACCGAGGCGTTATCGATGGAAGAAACAGTCGCGGCGGAATCCGTTGTCGACAACCCCGTAGCCATCGTCGGGGACTCTTCGGAGGAAGCACCGGTATCGTTGTTCACCCGGATTCTCGCATGGCTCAACACCATCCTGATCGCCATTGGTATTGTCGGAGTCGTCGTCGGAATCTATTACCACGTCCTTCGCAAGCAACTACCCCATCCGCAACAACTTGCCGTGACGTTGTTCTGCACCGGATTCGCCATGGTTTTCATCGGGATCGTCGGATGGTGGTTGCACCGACAAACAAGGTTGCAGTTTTGTCCGGGATCATAGATCCCGACTCCTATGGTTTACGTTAAATGATACTTGAAACGTTTCCAAACAGTTATCCCCATCGGGATTATGTCATCGAGATTGTCTGCCCGGAATTTACGTCGGTCTGTCCGAAGACCGGTCAGCCGGATTTCGGAACACTGACGTTCCAGTACGTTCCGAACGAACTCTGTGTCGAGTTGAAGAGTTTGAAACTGTATCTCCAACAGTTTCGCAACGAGGGGATATTTTACGAAAACATCACGAATCGGATTCTCGACGACCTCGTCGCTCTGCTGAGTCCCCGTCGGATGAAACTCACCGCGTCCTTTACTCCCCGCGGCGGAATTTCGACCACCGTGACCGTGGAAAGTGAAAAGTGAAGTTCTTTTTTCACTCTCTCACCTTGCCAACCCGCCCATAATCGTATCCAGTTGATCGGCGGAGAAGATGTTCGGATTGATGACGGTGCCGTCTTTGTCGTAGAGGATCATCCATCTCGGCGCCGAAATCCCCCAATAGACGGGCGCCGGGCTATCAAGACCACCAGGAGAGAAAATCTGCGGCCAAGTAATCTGATTTCTTGCCATGGTCGCCTTCATAGTCTGCGCGTCGGCGTCGACATTGACACCGATGACTTTAAGTCCGGTGCCGGCATACTTGTTGACAACGCCTTTGATCGCGGGTATGTCGACGGTGCTGTGGCTGTCCCAGAAATACAGGAGTACGAAGCTTCCTTTCATCGAGGCGATGTCGATTACGGCCCCATCGGGGTCCTTGCCGCTGAAGGGAATCTCCTTGCCCCGTGACGTGAGACGGAGAATAGCTCCCTTCGCTTTCGCGGCAATCGGCTTGTCAGCGGCAAGCGTTACGACTTTTCGATACCATTTCAGCGAGTCCTCCTCTTTGCTTTCCGCAAAGGCCAATTGCATCATTCCCTCGACTCCCGCGTCCGTTTTTTCGTACTCGGTAACAAATTCCTCAAGGTTTTCCTTCCAACGGACTTGCATGACCAAGGCGTCCTCTCCGCTCATCAGGGCGATGTGGTAGTCCGTCATAATCAGACAGAACCGAACAAAGGCGGCGAGTTCCTCGTTGCCTTGCTTCTTGACGTTGTCGTAAAGGCTTTTGAGCTGCTCCGCTCCTTGGGGGAATTCGTTCAGTTGCACAGCGGCCATAATGGTGCTTGCCAGTTCCTGAATCCACGGTTCGCGTGCTCCCGGAGGCGTCAACGCAATGATTTGGATGATCCGACGCGTTACCTCTCTGTGCATCTCAGGCCGTTTGTCGACCGGAGCCGCTGGAATCGCCTCTTGAATCTCCTGATATTCCTGAGCAAGTCGGGCGATTTCATCCCCTTCGGTCATACCAACGCGTCCTCCCCCATCGGCAGGAACCATCATCGTGTACATCGGATTATTCTCATCGTAGAGTCGCGGAACATCGATCGTTCGCCAGTTTCCGTCGCCAATCTTGACAAGCGTTCCGATGGCGAGTTGTTTCGTTTCCGTGCCGTCGCCGACCATGACGGTCGTGTTTTCGTAGACGACGAGGTCTTTTTTGTTTTCCTTATCACCCGCCGGTACAAGACCGGGCATTCCACCAGCGAACTGATACCACTCCATAGATTTCCCGCTAAAGTTGGTCGTTTTGACGGCCTCTGCAAAACCGGCTTGGAACGCAGCAATTTTTTTTGCAACGACATCGTTTTTCATTTCACCGAGACCAAGAGATTTAAGCTCCTCGGCACTCAAGGTGACCCGTAGGAATCGACCGACGTCATTCGACGCCAGAGCTCCCATGACCTCTTGGGAAACCTCCTCGGCGGAAATCGCCTTCCACGAATCAATCACGCCGTCCTCATTGGTATCGATTCCCCAACGGGTTCCGGCGTTGTTCAGCCAGCGGTATTGATCCGCTTTGCCGTTGCCGTCGGAATCAATATCACGGTAAACCTCGACGCCGTTACGAAAATATGACCACTGGTTGACACGACCGCTTCCGGTCGAATCAAGAAACAACCGCAGGATATTTTTTTGCGGCCCCAGCACGACATAACCGCTCTTTTCGTACTGTTTGAATTCACACTGGGCGAGTTCGTCAGCGGTCGGTTCGTCGTATTCGACTCCCTTTTGCATCGGTTTGATTTTGAGTGCCGTTTCGAGATTTTGGGCGAAAACGCCGACAGTCGATAAAACGAAAGACACAACAAGTAGAAGACGGATCGTTTTCATAGCAAACGCTGGGCAAAAGGGAACATTGGCAGAAAGGGGCAAAAACGAGCCGCATTCTCTCAAATTCCGCCTAATGAGTCAACGGCAATTTTTGACTTTCCTCGTTCCGCCATCTTGAATTCCGACCCGACACAACGTAGAATGACAGAGCGCTGGTTTTGTCTCCGAGACGTTCTGAATCCCAATGACACAGAAACAACATCCGATATTACTCTTTTCCTTGGCGTTAAGTTGCTTGCTCGTCGGCGGAGGAGGAGTGTGGTTTTTTCTCAATCGGGCGCACCAACAGCTTCTCGGCAACGCCGGGTTTCTACAGCAACAGCTCGACAAATTCGGCAACGATGCCGTTAAACCGACAGGCCGACCGCCAAGCCTGATCCGTGTCACCGAGGCTTGGGAAGAGAAAATCGGCACTACCCGCGCGTTTTACGGCCAGCTTGTCGAAGTCCAACTCGCGAAGATTTCCTCGGAAGTCTCCGGCCTCGTCGTCGATCTGCCCATCGAAGTTGGAATGCGAGTCAAAGGCGGCGAAACCCTCATTGCGCAGACCGACCGTACTTGGCTCGAATTGGACTTGGAACAAACCGAAGCGGAAATTCATAGTCTGGAAGCACAGTACAAGTTCCAGTCCTCTGAACTGAAGCGGCGGGAAGCGGCGATTCCGGGAACATTTACCGACAGCGACATCGATAATCTGAAAACCATTGCGGAGCAGTTCCATCGGAATTTGGAGAAAGCGAAAATTACCAATCGGGAAACGAAAGAAAAGCTCAAACGGACGACGATCCTCGCTCCCTTCGATGGTTACGTCGTCAAACGGGAGGTGGGACTCGGCGAATTGCTCTCGCCGGGAACGCCGATTGCCGAAATCGTTTCTCTCGGTGACATCGACGCCCGTATCGGTGTCGGTGAAGAGTTCATCAACCAAATAAAAGTTGGCGACGAAATTCCGATCATTATCGATCAACTCGGCATACAGGTGATCGGAAAAGTCCGGTCGGTTGTGCCTTATGCTCCAACGGCAGCCACAAGTTTTCCGCTCCTCGTTCGTCTCGACGACAAAAACGGCCTTCTTAAGGTCGGAATGAGTGTCACCGCATTGATCCAAACGACCACCCCTCGCGACAGCGTCGTCGTCGGCAAAGACGCCGTACTCGACAAACCCGACGGCTCCACCGTTTGGGTCGTCGTGAAAGAAGGGGAAGAATTCGTCGCCAAACCGGTTCCCGTCAGAATTGCTGTCCGGGCTCCCAACGTTTATGGAGTCTCTCCGGAAACGGAAGAAGGCCGTGAACTACTTCGAGCCGGCTCGAAAACCGTGATCGAAGGAGCAGAGCGTCTCTTCCCCAATCAGATCGTTCGAATCGTGGAGATCAATCCCGTACACTTGGACAATCTGCCGCCGAAAACCGGGCAAAAGGTGATACCGAAGGATGCCGATGAACCGAAAACCGAAGACGCCGATCCCATCGAGGAGATCATCGTTCCCGAAGTCGATCACACCGTCTCGAAATGATTCCGCGACGCTCCAAGTACTTGCGAAACACCCTCATAGAGCGGCTCGACCGTTGCAGATCGAACTGTAGGGAGAGTCCGACTACCAGATGCGCCCGGCGGGAAACTTCATGATGTCGAGAACGCTGACGGCTCCGTGCAGAAAAAGAGGCAACGTTGCCAAAAGCGAAATAGGTAACAAAGCGTCGGATCCGAATCACGGCCAAGTGTAGTGACCGTTTTCGTCTGTTGTCCGCTTCGTATCCGTTCGCACTTTTCGGAACCCCAGATGTCGTGCCCGGTGTATTTGTCGCAGAAAACAGGCAATTCCGATACCGCGCCCCCGGTGTTCCTTGCGAAGAATGAATAGCGAATCGATCACGAGGCAAAGTCCGTCCGATTCGGCACGGAGTCGGGAGGAACATGCCGGAATAGACGGTTCGTCAGGCCGCTTATGATTTGCGGAAGTTTCGGATGAAGGGAATCGTAGAAAAAAAGGGACCGAAGTCACATGTTTACCGTTGTACAAAGTCCGGTTTGAACAAATGATCGGCTTTTGTTACATTGGAAAATGAGATTATTCGTCCCTTGATCTTTCGACAAGGCCTCGTTGTTAGCGGGAATGCCAGAAAATCCGAGCCAATCTTGGATATTCTGTACAAAAATGCTCAGCGAGGAATACAAAATCTCTTGAATCATTTCAACTTGCGATTCCAGTCAGGATTGACCTATGTACGTGCTCGGTAAAATCGACAACATTTTGTCGATTGACTTCCCAGAAGGCGCCCGCGAATTTAATTTTGTGTCGGCGTGTTGGCAAGGGTGTTCGTAATACTGTATCGATAATTCATTGACAGCGTTGGCAATGGCAGACGGGATACTGCATCAATAATTAACGGGTGGCCTGTCGATTGACGACGGGCAACATTGCGGACTGGCGACGTTGGCGATTGCCAACGGACTCCAAGGGCTTTCGTGATATTGTATCGATAATTCATTGGTGACATTGGCAATGGCCAAATGGATACTGTATCAGTAATTCACTGGCGAACTGTCGACGGTCAACATTGACAATTGCCGTGGGCGACGGACTCATTAACGCAATGGTCGAGGGTGTCCGTCGCTGGCAAACTGAATCAATGACCGAGTGGTACAGTGACGAAGTCTTTGCGGACAGTCGACGTTGCCCATTGGCAATCAACCATTGACCGGCGAGCGTCCGGTGCTAAAATCATTGGCGACGGGATCAACTGCGCCACGTGGCGCAATTGAAAGACGCGGAGGTAAGGGGTATCGGTCACAAACAGGACGGGCCATCGCTGGAACAATTCGGCTGGGCAAAGGGACGGGCGGCACTGAACTCAGTTGTGAACTGGCGGCATTGACGCAATGGCAAAGGCGTTCGGGATACTGGAACGATAATTCACTGTCGGCTTGACGGTGGACACATTGTCCAATCGCTCATTGACGCAAGGGCAAGTGTGTCCGTCACTGGCAAACGGGATCAATACCACCGTTGCCTTCTGAACCCGATTGCGAACTGGCGAAGTGGGCAATGGCCGACGTGATAATGTATCAATAATTAACGGGCGAACTGTCGATTGACGACGGTCAACATTGACAATTACCGAGAGCGACGGACTCAATCATTGACGTAATGAGGCAAGGACGCTTGGATATTGTATCGATAATTCACTGGTGGCTTGTCGACGGACTCATTGTCCAATCGATCATTGGCACAAGGTCAAGGTCGTCCGTCATTGGCTCAATGACCGCGCAGCAATGATAACGCAACAATAATTTATTGCGAACGGACAACTTTAGCGATTGACCGTGGGCGACGACACGGCGTTGATCTGCGGACTGTCGTCCGACATAGCGGGCTTAAGGATATTGTGATACTGTATCAATAATCGATAGACTCCATTCGTCAGGACAAACAACGGCACTGACTCCTGTTACGAATTGGCGACGTGGCAAGAGGGCGGATGACGCAATGATCAATGTTGGCAAAGACGGCAATGAATCAAAGTTCACTCCCGACACCACGATTCAATTATTGAAACTAAAATTAATCGAAGGCATACAGACCAACTCAATGACCAAACCCGAAAAAAGACTCCTTCGCCAATCGGCTCAGTCCATTGGGACTCTTGTTCGGCAATTGAAACGTGGTAAACTATCGTGAAACGATGAAGAGGCATTCTCACACTTCTTTCAAGCAATGTACCAGCGTTCGACTCCCGAAAACAGTTTACTTGTGCCTAATTCACGCCCCCCAGGTGGAAAATTGGATGGCGAGCGGATTATTACTGGTTCCGGCGGATCGGTTTATTATACTCCAGACCATTTCATTTCTTGGCTTCAGGTAAGATGATTTTTGCTCGTGATATGACATTTTTTGATTGGTTTGGCATTTTCAATGAAGTTACTATTGGAATTGCACAAAAGAACTATTTGTTTGAAAAGTATATTCCGAATTGCGTTTTTTATCGTCCAGCTCGGTTGGTTCGTCTTTTACGTGGGGGAAAAATGCAATCTACCCCATCACTGATGAACGAATTCGGGGCAGCTCTTCAGTTCCCAGAGTGTTTTGGCGAAAACTGGCTTGCTCTTGAAGATTGTCTTTGCAGTCTTGATGAATGCAAGCCATTTTCCGAATTACTAATCATTATTTCAGATTCTAGTTGTGTTTTAAGTGAAGACAAAGAAGCAGCATTACACGCTTTATTGCTTTCCTGCTACAACGCCTCATTATGGTGGCAGCAGCCTATAACGGATGAATATGACAGACATAATAATCGAGATTCGCTTTTATGTCGGTTTCTGTTTGTTGTTGATGATCCAGGCCAACGTGAAAAATTTTTGAAAAGAGTACAACGTACATGTGATCTCTATACTTTTCCCGCAAACAGATTCGTTTTGGTCAAATTGCCCGAAAATATCACAAATCAACACCCGTTTCGTTAGCCGAGAGACACAATGTTCCCCACTTGCTCAATTTGCCGCATTTCGAAATGACTTTTTCCATGAAAAGAGAGCACATAATTATGAATCCTTCCAATACTCAACAGTTTCCCTTTCGCACGATCTTGACCATACCGCTCCTGATCGGCCTGTTCTTTTTCGTTGGGCACCTTTGGGATACGTACGCCTCGTCGACGGCGGTTGTCAGCAAGACGACTCCGAGCTCCGAAAAGGCACTACCCGGCGTCAAATTCGCCAAGATTCAAGACATCCAAGTCGGTGAACGGGCCATTGGTAAGAATCCAGAGATCAACGAGGAAGATCGCCAATCGTTCTTTCCTGATCCCGATCCCGCAACGTGGCGCAAGTTGACGTTGGAAATGATAAAGTCCGACGGCAGCCGACTTGACATTACGTTGTTGCGACCGCTTTCGTGGGTTGAGGAATCCAGCGTTGAGTCAGGAGAGACAATCTATCTCGACTTAGCCGAATTGGGGGTGCAGGGCGAAGCCTTGGTGTTGACGCTGGAACCTTGCCCTACGATCAAGCCCGGTAAAGGAAACGTGATTACTGGCACGTTTCATCACGAGGCGGCGAACACGATTGATCTCTATGTCGATGGTTTGGAAAAGCCGATTGGGACAACAGACAATCATCCGTTTTGGTCGGTAACGCGACAGGAGTTTGTCGAAGCCGGAAAATTACTTCCGGGCGAATACCTTCAACTTCATAGCGGCCAAACAGCGAAAGTCGTTCAGATACTTCCAAGGTCAGGAGTGAAACGTGTTCATAACATCGAAGTTATGAATGAACATGTATATAAAGTTACGAAAGAAGGCGCGTTTTGGTTCACAATGCGTGTTCAACGACGTTGTCTTTTTTGAACATATTCAATGGCGATATTAACGTGAGGGGAAAGGCGACGGGGTTACACCATGTTGGAACATCAGTCAATCTCGGCTCGGCTCAAGTAACAAAAATTGCAGGAACACAAAACGCAATGGGAGTCTACAGGGCCAACATAAAGGTATATGACCACACCAAAAAAGCGTGGGTTACAAAAAACACTCCCTCTACGATGTTTCCAGACCATTGGTCTCGTGATGAAGTAATGCGAGCAGTCAAGTCCGCCACAAACGACCCGAGTCGGCAAGTGATAGGGTCGAACAAATTTATTGGAGTCGATCAACAAACTGGAATGAAGATAATATTTACAACAAATGCAAATAATGAACTTACAACCGCCTATCCAGACCTTTAATATGCGAGACTCAAATTCGACATGTTTAGGTGCATTAGCATCTGGGAGTCTCGAAGTAATTAACCAATACAGTTTATTAGGATCGTTTTTGCAATACGAATTGCCGTCATCCTTTGATTGTCGAAAATTTCTGCGGACAATAGATTATATGCAGCATAATATAAAAGTAATACTTCAGCCGTTTGGTTGTTTTTTGGGCAATTCGGGCAGTTTTTTCGTTGTCAGATATTCGCGTAACGCCTCGACAACAGGTTTCGTGCCGTGAGAACCACGCTGCTTTAA
>Ga0099364_10015496_pt1 | contig 10049 bp, 5 predicted proteins | sample TergutTh196P3_FD_73070 | JGI IMG/M metagenome (GOLD analysis project Ga0099364, IMG submission 73070) | Microcerotermes parvus P3 segment gut microbial communities from Pointe-Noire, Republic of the Congo - Th196 P3 | ecosystem: Host-associated > Arthropoda: Insects > Digestive system > Gut ...
CGAATAGGAAAAACGCCCTGCGGCGAAGAAACCCACTTGTCATCACACGCACGAGAAACAGTCGTTACATGCATCCCTACTATGTCCGCTATCTGCTGCATCTTCAACGGCTTCAATGCCTGCTGCCCCTTGTCAAAAAATTCAGTCTGATGATCAACAATCGCCTGAGATACCCTGAGAAGCGTGTCCCGACGCTGCGCAATCGCATCGAGAAGCCAACGTGCCGAACCGATATTTTGCCGAATGTACCGCCTCGTTTGCTTGTCCGTGTGCTGATGCTGCATCTGGTTTTGGTAATGCTGACTAATACGAAGTTGCGGAATATGTCCCTCTTCCAATCGAACAAGGTACCTTCCCGACTCGGTTTTTTCAATAAAAATGTCGGGAATGACGACCGCAACCGTACCCCCTCCGAATCCGGCACCGGGACGAGGATTGAACTGCCGCAACTCCGCCACTGCTTCTTGAACGATTTCCAAGGGATAGTCAAACTTTTTGGCAACAGCAGGAAGCCGATTAGCTGCTATGTCTTCCAGACAATTTGTGATTAACATCCGCAGCACTTCGGCATGTCTCGATAAAGGATCAATTTGCAGCAGCAAACATTCCCGAAGGTCTTTGCCGCCGACTCCCGCCGGATCGAGACGTTTGACCAACGCCAGCGCCTCCTTCGCAAGTTCCAGTTCATCGGCAGTGTGGTCTTCGCCGAGAATGTATTCCAACGTTTCGGAGAAGTAGCCGCTCGGTTCAAGATTGTGGATAATCCGCAGTACCATTTCCCGCATCGGCTCTGTAACATCGAACCAGTCGAGTTGCTTCTCTAAATGTTCCTGCAATGTTTCGCCGGGGCTTTCTATGTTAGCGAAAGCGTCAGCCCTGCGAGCCTCTTGATCTTCCAACCAGTTTTGCGACCGGACAGGGGCTTCGTCAATGGTGTCAGAATAGTTTTGGGCAAAGTCGTCGGCAATGGCGAATTCTTCCGTTGCTTCAGCGTGTTCAAACTTTATTTCCGGCTCGCTTTCTTCGGTGGGGGAGAGTTCGTCTGTGTCGTCGGATTCCGCTTCATTTTCGGCGGGTTCCACCAATTCCAAGGCGGGATTTTGTTCGAGTTCCTGTTTGATTCGCTGTTCAAATAGGAGCAACGGAAGTTGCAACATCTCCATCGCTTGGATCAACTGGGGAGTAAGCCGTTGCTCCAGACGCTGTTCCAGACGCAGTTCTTGGTTAAAGGTAAGACGCACGACGGACTGTTGCAGTAGACAGGACAGGTACTATTGTAATAAAATGGGACGTAAAAAGCAAGAATGAAAGATCCTACTTGCCAACGGGCTTGTTTTCGGCGACAATCGCGGTGTCTATGTTCAAAAACTTCTCTCATGTCCGAACCCACCGCCTATTTTGTTTTCGATATTGAAAGCGTTGCCGATCCCAAACTCGTTTCCAAAGTTCACTTCGCCGGAAAAGTTACGGCGGAGGAAGCCGTCCAAAAGTACCGCGAAGAACTCATAGCACAAAACAATTCCGATTTCATTCCTTACACATTCCAAATACCAGTTGCTGTCGTTGTTGCCAAGGTTGCCGAAGACTTTTCGCTGATGGATCTGGTCGTTCTCGATGAACCGGCATTTCGTCCGCACGAGATTTGCAGCAAGTTTTGGCGCGGCTGGCTTGCCTATAACCGACCTACGCTTGTCAGTTTCAACGGGCGCGGCTTCGATATTCCGATGCTGGAATTAGCGGCGTTTCGTTACGGCATTTCCATTCCGCAGTGGTTTGCACTGGGAACTTCGATGTACGAGCAACCGCGTTACCGCTACAACACGAAGGCACACGTCGACCTGCTCGACACACTGACAAACAATGGAGCAACACGATTTAACGGCGGGTTGAATCTCGTTGCCAGTCTGCTCGGCAAGCCGGGGAAAATGGACACCCAAGGCTTTATGGTGCAGGATTTATATGACCAAGGCAGACTCGCGGAAATCAACGACTACTGCCGATGCGACGTGTTGGATACGTATTTTGTTTTTCTGCGGACGATGGTACTTGTCGGTAAGTTGCCGTTGGACAAAGAACAAAAACTTGTCAAAAGCACGAGAGACTGGATCGAACAGCAAAGCGAAACGATCCCGATCTATCGGCAGTATCTCGATAATTGGGGGGACTGGGAAAATCCGTTTTACCAAGCGACACCGGAAACGTGAGACCCCGTGCGCCGCACAAGTACAGCGGCGAACATTTACATCCTAACGTTGCCGCAGCACCCGCCACTGCGGATTATTCGGCTCCAGTAAAATCAAACGATCAATAATCCTCACCGCCTCCGCACGATTGTTCATCTGCAAATGCAAAATCACCAAAGCATGCAAAAACGTTACATTCTCCGGCTCGACTTGCAACGCGGCTTCCAATTCCCGACGAGCCTCCGCCCGCCTTTCCTGCTGCATTAAAAGCAAAGCGAGATTGTAACGAATCCGAACATTCTCCGGGCGCAACTCCGCCGCCCTCTTCAATAGCCCAGCGGCTTCGTCTAAACGATTCTGTTCAGCAAGCAACAATCCTAACGAATACGCCGCATCCCCCTGGTCAGGATCGATCCGCAACACCTCCCGAAACAGCTCCTCCGCTTCCTTCGACTCATCCCGCTCATGGTGCAACATCGCTAAATTGATTCGAGATGGGATAAATTCAGGATCAACACGCAACGATTGACGGTACAATTCCAACGGCTTCGCCGTCAAGCGACGGATGTAATCGTTGCGGGTTTTCACGGCTGCGTTCATGTCCTCGCCGGAACTACCGCTCCGGGCTCTGTTTGCGGCAAACCAATGTTCAACCTGTTGTCGTCGGGCGGTCTCGCGGTCATGCTCAAAGACGGCAAGATTCAAATACGCCGCCGCCTGATCATTCAATATCTGATACGAAGCAGTATATTCCTGCGCCGCCGACTCAAACGCCTGCTTCACCGCCTCATCACTCAACCGATCAGAAACGGCGGCTAATACCCGCACCGACTCCAACCGAATCGCCAAAAGCGGATCACTCAACTTTTCAGGAAGATGCCGAAGTTTAATCTCGGCGGGTTGTTGATACAACGCTTCAACCGCCGACAAACGTACCAGCGGGCAACGGTCTTGGAGTGATTCGATAGTCAACGCGGACTGGTCAGGCGTTGCGATTCGACCGTAAAGCGTGAGTGCCGATGCCCGAATGATGTCCCGATGGTCACGCTCCGTTTTGTTTCTAACCACTGCCGACAGCAACGGTAACGCCGCCGAATCACCGCGCCGTCCCGCCGCAATCGCCAACGCATAATGCTCCGCCATCGGACCGGCAGCGGAATATCCCACGTAAGACTTTCGCAATTCGCCGTACCACTGTTCGACATATTCGTGCGCCCATTGGAGCGTCTCCCCTTTTTTGCGATCCTGATGACACTGCGTACACGCATTCGGCACGCCGGTCAACATCGTCAATTCGGGACTCGGCTTGCGGATACTGTGATCCCGGCGCGGGTCGGCAATCATGTACGTCGATTGCGGCAGATGACACTCAACGCACTGCGTCCCCGGCTTCGAAGAGTCAGGATGAAAATGATGCCGCACCGTATCATAAATGCCCGGCGCATGACATTGCGCACAGAGACGATTCCCCGCAAATTTTAATTGCAAGGAATGAGGTTCATGACAATTCGAGCAACCGACTCCTTTGGAATACATCTTCGATTGCATAAAGGAACCGACTTCAAAGGCTTCGTCCAGCAGTTGTCCATCAGGATAGTAAATCGGTCGGTCTGGCATTTCGGGAATGAAAAAGTTGAGCAACGGTTCCAGCGGCGGTTTGTTGCCCTCTTGCAAAACACGCCGCCGAGTGTGGCAAGCGGCGCAACTTGCGACGTTCTGTCCATCTTCTAAAATGCCGGTGAGAATGTCGGTACCTAACGGAATACCTGTTTGCCAGCGAGTCGTCAAGTTGTGTTTCCGTGCCGTTTCGACGTGTTCGCCGCAAGGACCATGACACGATTGACAACCGACGTTCATTTCGACAAAGGTGGAGCGGTAGGTCAGCGTTTGGTTGTCGAAGTTTTTATTGAAGTCGGTCGTGTGGCAATCGGCGCACATGAAGTTCCAATTTTGCAACGGTCTCGTCCAGTGCAACGGGTCTTCTTTCGGAATCTGTTCTTTGGGATAAAGATGGAACCATCGTCGGTCGATGGAGTCCCAAGCGATGGGCAGACATTGGAGTCGTCCGCCTTCGGTTTCGACGAGATATTGCTGTAGCGGTCGGAATCCCAGCGTGAAGAGGACTTCGTAAGTGCCGATGTCGGTATCGACCATAAACTTTTCGCCGTCGCGGTAAAAGCGAAACGTTGTGTTGTTAGCCGCTCCGCTTGCGGAGCGCAACGACGCAACGATTCTCGACTGCGCTGCCGCAATATCGCCGGGACGATTAACAAGAAGCGATGTTCGATATTCGGTTTCGTCGTCGAACTCTTTGCGTTGCGCTTCGTTCATGACGCTGCGTAGTTTTTCGGCAACACCCGGCTTGGCATCGAAGCAAGCGAGAGCGAAGTCCTCAAAGCGTGGTTCGAGCGGCGGTTTGAATTTTTGACCGGGTTGATTGTAATTTCCCGTTAACAATTTAGCCGGTACTCCGGCTCCTGAAACCGGAGTACCGGCTAAATGCGGTGTCTCGGTTAAGTGCGGAGTACCGGCTAAATAGTGACGCATTTCCCACGACGGTTGCGGAGAATGGAATATATCGTCGATGTGACTCTTCAACGTTGCGTCGTCGAAGTGGAGCAGATCATCGAATCCGATGTGTACGAATCGGACATCGTTAAAGTCTCCCAGCACGGTATCTTTGTTGGCGTGCTCCATAGAGCGGCTGTGGTCGCTCATTGCCCAGTCGTCGCATGCCTTTTGGTGACACTCGGCGCAACTCTTCGGATCGGCATAACGCATGTCCTGCCGAAGCGTAGGAGTCACGGCAAGGACGTTGATTCCCGATAATAAAACCGCCAACAGAACCGCAATTTTTAAGAAAATAATCAGGGGCATTATAATCAGGGGCATTGTTGAAAAACCGGGGTTCTACCCTCTCTCCCTAAACGCCTGCAACAGCATTTGGACAACCTGTTTGACATCGCCGACGATGCCGTAATGGGCGATAGCAAAAATCGGTGCGTCGCGATCCGCATTGATCGCAATGATCTTTGCCGATTCCGCCATTCCGCTCCGATGTTGAATCGCTCCGCTAATTCCGCAAGCAATGTACAAAGTCGGACGCACCGTCGTGCCCGTCTGACCCACTTGGTGTTCCGCACCAATGAAACCGCTGTCCACCGCAGCCCGACTCGCTCCAACCTCTCCGCCCAACGCCTCGGCAAGTTCAAACAGAGCAGCAAAATTTTCCTTGCTTCCGACTCCCGCCCCGCCGGCAACGATGACCTTCGCCCCGCCCAAGTTCAACTTCCGCTTCTCGACTTCACGTTTGATCACCTCAACGGCAAAAAGAGTCTGATCAGTCAGCGGTACCGACTCTTTGATGACATTTCCTTTTCGTTGCGGATTAGGTTCGCCGAGCGGCATCACTCCTTCCCGGACGGTCGCCATCTGAGGCCACTGATCGTAATTGACAATCGTTGCCACGATGTTTCCGCCGAAGGCGGGACGAACCTGCAACAGCAAATTCGGATGTACGGTGCCGTTTTTTTCGGTAACATCGGCAATTTCCAAGTCGGTGCAGTCGGCGGTGAGTCCGCTTTGCGTTGCCGAGGCGACGCGGGGGGCGAGGTCTCGTCCTATGGGGGTTGCTCCGAACAAAACGATTTGCGGTCGGTACTTTGTAACCAGTTCTACGAAGACGTGAGCGTAGGGATCGGTTCGGTAATCGGACAGGGCTTTATCTTCGACGAGATAGACTTGGTCTGCTCCGTGGGCGATGAGTTTATCGGCAAAGGGTGCGGCATTATTACCGGGCAGGACGACTCCGACGGCGACACCGAGTGTGTCTGCCAGTTTCCGTGCTTTTCCGGTGAGTTCCAGTGAAACATTCTGCAATGTTCCGTCTTGGATTTCTGCATAGACCCAAACTTCCCCTTTCGTGTTCTTTTCGATCATTTCCTCTGAACGTTGACTAGACTACGACATAAATATAGCGGGATTATCGTTTTTTGCAAAGTGGGGTAGCACGCCATAAATTGCCGCTTTCCTCTCTGTGTTCTCCGTGTAACCTCCGTGTTCTCCGTGGTAAAACTTAACCACGGAGAACACAGAGAATGCACGGAGGACACGGAGGAAAAATATCCATTTATTGGCGTGTCGCAGTATATCTACGGTAAACACAGTCAAACTCAAATCTCTGTCGTCAAAACGAGCAACTTCCGCTTGCCGTCCGCCGATGTCAAAAAGACCCAATAGTAGAAACGCAATGACTCGTTCTGCGCAACCTCTTCATAAGCCGCCGATACCTTCTCTAAAATACCGGCAATCGACCTAATGCGAAAATTCACATCATCTAAGTTCTTTTTGTACTGCTGCTCTAACTTCTCACGAACACTGTTGTCCCTATCAAAATCAAACACCTGCCCTGGCAACTGTTCAAGAACCTCCTCCAACACAGCACACTCCGCCTCCAACTCTTTTAATTCCAAACGCAAACGCCCTTCATACGCTTCCTCACGCCAAACAACCTCCTCCAATGAAGCCCAAACAACAAATGGAATCATAATGTCTTCATAAACGGTCTTACCATCCTCCGGCACCCCCGCCTGCTGCGAAGTACACACCTCGAAATTGATTTGATAATCAAATAACGGAGTACCAGTCAAAGATTCAGTTAACGGAATACCGGCTAAAACATCTTCCGCCGGCTCCGCACGAATCTCAAGCAACACTTCGCCCGGATGACCATGATGTGCAAAAACATTACGCCAAAGTTCCGAAGCAAAAGGTAACTCCACTACATACTCCGGCGAATCCGTATCGGCAAGTCGCACCAAATCAGCAGCCCTCACCGGCTGCGCATACATCGGAGCAAAAAGAGGTATCTCCATCGACGACTCCCACTCGTCCGCCACGCTCAACTGCAAAAATCCCAGCGACGAAAGAATCGTATCGTAAAGATGTTGATTGCCCAACCCCTCCCGATGCCAATCCATTTCGAGTCCCGACTCCGTCCATTGAAAGAGAAACATTGGCACATCCAAACGAGTTCTAGTGTCAACGGCATCAACCCGCCAGACCAAGTCGGGCAGAGCATCAAGCACAAGAACAGTTCGGACTTCCACTTCCGGTAACTCGAACAGCGGTATAAACTGCAATTTCAACGCCGGCGCAAAAGGCAAAAGCGGTTTCAATTCGTCAAACGTTGCCTTTACCGGCGGTTCAATTTGCCCCTCATAAACATCGGGAAAATGGATTGCAAGAAAGTCTGGAACGGCAAAGCCCTCCAAAAATTGGAGCAAAGGTTCCCGTTGTTTTTCTCTGTCTTCTTCAAAGGTTTTCCGTGTTCTTTCGGCATCGGTCAACTCTGGTTCGATTTGTACGGGGTCTTTTTCGTCCAGTTCGGAAATGATTTCCGGTTCATCTTCATCGAGCGGTAGAGGGTTCACCGTCTGTTCCCGGTTCTGCAAGTTGCGCATGATTCCGAAATTGCCGACCTGATCGACTGCCAAGACGAAGAGGAGCAACGTCAGGGCTAACATGATGCTGTACAGGAAATAGAATTGAAAACGGGACGACCGGCGAAGGAAGGTTTCAAACAATCCCGGCGGCTTTTTAGGGAGTTGAATTGTCGGTAGTGCGGGGTCGGACTTTCCGCCCGGCAGAGGAACCGGCGGTATGTTCAGCGATATTTCTGTTTCTTTCTCTATTTTTTTGGTGTCTTCATCGAATGATTTTGTGTCGGAATCTGTAAGAACGGCGGTGTCGTCTTCGGCATCTAGCGGCAACATGTGCTCCTGTCCATGCCGAGCAAAATCGACATATTGCCCCGATGGTGCTTCTCCCATCGGTATAGTGAGGTCAAGCACCAAGTTGTTTATGTCTCTGACGAGTGTTTTTGCCTCATCGGAACCGGCGACCACTCCCTTCCACTGACAAGGAACCGTGTCGGGGAACCCTGTGAAGTAGGTACAAAAAGTGGTCTGCCACGAAACATAAGAGGGCAACAGTGCCAATGCTTCGACGAAGAGCGGCAAAATGTTTTGCTCCGGTTTATAAATCACCACGACTGGTTGCCCTGTGAGTACGGTATCCGCAAGTGCTCCTCCCCAGCCTGCGTCGCCCGTCAATTCTTGCCATGTCGGACAGGGAGTCGTTGGAGGTGCGGCAAGGACAATCTGGTTTTCATTGCTTTGGAAGGCGGCGCGATAGGTTTCCGACTCGGTATCGACCGAACCTGTCAGTGCCATCTTTTGCGGATCGAGCCATCGGTATTGTCGGGCGATTTGTTGTCGGCGGGTCAGCGGTTGCGGATTGGTGAGCGTTGGAATAGAACGCCCTTGAGTAAATTGCAGAGGCGGTTCGTTCCATTCTGAAACGTGAAAGCCGGGCAGTGCCTGGAGCCAGGCGGGACTTTCGGGAACGATTTCTAGTCCTTCGAGAACGATGTGGTGTGCGAGGACGTTTGGTTTTTGTTGATAATCTAATCCGGCATCGGCGACGCGGGAGAGTACGTGCTCTATTTTGCCGGGCAAAATGAGATGGGAATAGGCGACGGGACTCACTTCTGATTCAGAGTCGAAATGCCGATAGTGACTCAAAGCGAACAGATGTTGCACGATTCTCGGAGCGACTGCCGCATCCGCTGCCACCGGGCAGAATCCGTGATCTTTCGGGTTGAGTCCCTGTGCAACGGAAGTCAGTATGAGTTCGTGTGTCATTTGGGAGCCCCCCGAATCGCTGCCTTCCACTTTCAAAGTGGAGGCAGCACATCGTGTCTTAAATGGTATTGGTTATGTCCGCCTGTAAGGGGTGTGGCAAGGGAAAAACACGAAAAGTTTCCAAAATACCACGCTTAAAATACGGGGACTTTATGAAAGTGCCAACGTGGAAACGATTAGCACCACTTTTGATAGGTATTTTACGCAAAAAATCGTCTTCTTGCAATACCTTTGTGTGCTCCTTCAAATGGTGAAACAGTTCGTTCACGTGTTGTCAATCTGGGCGAACTAGGTAGGTTGCCGACCTTGGCTGTCCTAATCTCAAACTTGTCGACGGACTGCCCGGCTACAAATAAAAGGCACCGAGATTGATTAAACCACGATCCACGAGAATATCCATGTAACTCGGCAACACGCCGGTCGGAATGAGTTCCGCATCGTCATCGGTTTCGTTTTCGTGAAGGAACAAATCCTGTATGATGATCTCTTTCGTTGTCGGATCGATATTTCCGACTTCGGAAATTTGCGAGACACAACGTCTTCCATTCTTCATTCGGGTCAACTGTACTATCAAATCGACAGCAGAGGAAATCTGCCGATGGATAGACGCTATCGGTAAATCGGCTGCCATCTGAACGAGAACTTCCAAACGCAAAATCACGTCAGACGACGAATTGGCATGGATCGTCGTCAACGAACCATCGTGACTGGTATTCATCGCTTGAAACATGTCGAGGGCTTCCGGTCCGCGGCATTCGCCGATGACGATTCGATCCGGTCGCATTCGGAGAGCGTTGCGGACGAGATCGCGGATCGTATAGGCTCCCTTGCCTTCGGCGTTGGCGTTTCTCGCTTCCAAACCGACCAAGTGTTCCTTGTTGATTCGCAACTCGGCGGTGTCTTCCACTGTAAGGAGGGCTTTCTGTTCCTCCGACAGCGGTGCAATCCAAAGCGGTACGAAAAAATGACCAATGCGAAGGTAAATCGTCTTGACTACGAACAGCGGTTCACGCCTCCAAATCAGGAGTGCCGTCGCCTGCTCCGCCAGTGTTGGTAAAGTACGGGATCGCCGTAACGACGAGGCAAATGGCTGCGCAGGCAAGGGCGCAGCCTAGTCCGACGGTGCGGCAAAATAGAGTGGGTGCAGCGCAGCGAGCGGGGG
>Ga0099364_10015497_pt1 | contig 10049 bp, 6 predicted proteins | sample TergutTh196P3_FD_73070 | JGI IMG/M metagenome (GOLD analysis project Ga0099364, IMG submission 73070) | Microcerotermes parvus P3 segment gut microbial communities from Pointe-Noire, Republic of the Congo - Th196 P3 | ecosystem: Host-associated > Arthropoda: Insects > Digestive system > Gut ...
GTAATAACAATGAATCTGTAACAAATAAGAAAATTGTCGTAACGACAATCCAAAAGCTTGATCGGTTTGTATCAAATAACAGAGTGCATGATATTTACAAAAAGCATATCGTTATTATCTTTGATGAGTGTCACCGATCACAGTTTGGCAATATGCATCGGAAAATTACTAAGGCGTTCAAAAATTATCATATTTTTGGTTTTACGGGTACGCCAATTTTTGCGGTTAATGCAGGGGTTAGCGGAAATCCACTTTTTCGAACAACACAGCAAGCTTTTGGCGATAAGCTGCACACATATACAATAGTTAATGCGATCAATGATGGAAATGTACTTCCATTTCGTATTGATTTTATCAATACGATCAAGCAAAAAGAGGATATCAAGGACAAAAATGTTAGGGCGATTGATATTGAAAAAGCTATGGGTGCACCTGAACGTATTCGAGAGATTGTCGCATATATCATTGAACACTTTGACCAAAAGACTAAGCGTAACTCATTTTATTCACTCAAAGGTCAACGCATAGCTGGGTTCAACTCAATTTTTGCGGTGTCATCTATACCTATGGCTATGAAATATTACGAAGAGTTTAAGACACAACTTGCAGAGAGAAGTCGAAAACTCACAGTTGCAACCATATTTAGTTATACTGCAAACGAAGACGATCCCGAGGATGCTCTACCCGATGAAAGTTTTGAAAACGAGAAACTTGATAAAGGTTCCCGCGATTTTCTTGAAGCAGTAATAGCCGATTATAACTCAACATTTAACATGAATTTTGATATATCTTCTGATCAGTTTCAGAATTACTATAAAGACATCTCTCAGCGTGTTAAAAACCGTGATATTGATTTACTTATCGTTGTTAATATGCTTCTTACTGGTTTTGATGCTACTACGCTCAACACGCTTTGGGTTGATAAAAATTTAAAGCAGCATGGCTTGATACAGGCTTATTCCCGAACTAATCGCATACTTAATAGTGTTAAGGCTTTTGGGAATATTGTTTGCTTTCGTGATTTGAAGCAGGCTACTGACAAGGCTATTGCTCTGTTTGGCGACGAAGAATCTGGCGGAATTGTCCTTCTTAAAACCTATAATGATTACTACAATGGCTTTGATTATAATGGTGAACATAAATATGGGTATGCCGAGTTGATAGCTGAGCTAGTGGAGCGTTTTTCCCTCGGAGAAGCCATTATAGGAGAAGAAGCAAAAAAAGAGTTTATTCGTTTGTATGGTGCGATATTGCGGTTAAAAAATATTCTTACAGCATTTGATGATTTTGCCGGGAACGAAATTCTAAACGATAGAGATTTTCAAGATTATCAAAGTGTATATATCGACCTTTATCAAGAATTGCGTCCAAAAACAGACAGCGACAAAGAAACCATAAACGACGACATAGTATTTGAATTAGAGCTTATCAAGCAAATCGAGGTAAATATTGATTACATTCTCATGCTTGTCGAGAAATATCACGAAACCAATTGTGAAGACAAGAGTATACTTACAGCTATTGATAAAGCTGTAAATTCAAGCATAGAATTGCGAAGCAAAAAAGAATTAATTGAGCGATTTATTCAACAGGTCAATGTATCTACAAATGTTGATAGCGATTGGCAGCGTTTTGTACAAGAGCGTAAAGAAGAAGATTTATCTACGCTAATAGCCAATGAAAAACTAAAAAATGAGGAAACTCGCCGATTTGTTGATATAGCCTTTCGTGACGGTATACTCAAAACTACCGGTACCGATATAGACAAACTTTTACCTCCCGTGTCGAGATTTGGTAACGATAATCGCACCCAAAAGAAACAGGGTATTATCGAAAAGCTAATAAAATTTTTCGAAAAATATTTGGGATTGGTGTAAACCACACAGAGCATTTTTTCAAAATTTTCTCTTGACAAAATATTAAGTCCCACTATACTGTAAATTGGATATTTATATCCAGAGAGAAAACATGACCAATTTTAAAGACATAAGATATTTAGTTTTTGATGTAGAATCGGTTCCCGATACTAAATTGATTAAACTATGCAAATATCCCGGTGAAGAATTAGGCGATGATGAGGCGGTAAAAAAGTTTCAAGCCGAGTTATTGGAAAACTCAGACGGAATAAGCGATTTCATACCTGCCACTTTTCAGTTTCCTGTATCTGTAACAATAGGCAAGGTTTCGGCCGATTTTGAACTTATCGAAATAGTTTGCCTTGATGATCCAAAATTTAGGGCATCTGAAATGACAAAACTTTTTTGGCTTGGAGTTGAAGATTTATACAATCATGCCTCATTGGTTACTTTCAATGGGCGAGGGTTTGATATACCATTGTTGGAACTCATGGCTTATAGATATGGAGTTACCATGAAACGCCATTTCAACGATAAGTTTGCAGCAAGATATAGATTTGGAACAAAACATATCGATTTGCAAGATGTTCTTTCCAATTATGGTGCAATAAGAATGAATGGCGGATTAAACCTGCTTGCAAAAATTTTAGGCAAACCCGGCAAAATGGGAACAAAGGGCAGTAATGTTTACGATATGTATTTAGAAGGTAAAATTCGTGAAATAAATGATTACTGTGTTCACGATGTTTTAGATACTTATTTTGTCTTTCTTAGATCAAGGGTACTTACAGGTGAACTTTCAGTTTCAAGAGAACAGGCAATAGTTCAGAATACAAAAGAGTACATAATAAAAAACATGGAAAAAAATACCGCTCTAAAAGAGTATTACGATAATTGGGGCGATTGGGAACCATGGCCTTAGTTATCGGGTAAAATTCTTACCGCACCCTTATCTGCCGAAGACACCAATAGAGAATATGTTTTTAATGATTGAGAAATATTTCTTTTTCGTTCTTCGGGTTTGAATGCTTTATTGCCTTTTGCAATTTCTTTTTCTCGCCTTTTTGCAAGTTCATCATCTGAAACTTTAAGGTTTATAGTGCGATCGGGAATACTTATTTCGATAATGTCTCCATCTTGAACGAGACCTATATTGCCTCCGGCTGCTGCCTCAGGTGAAACATGACCTATTGAAAGCCCCGCAGTTCCTCCCGAAAATCTCCCATCGGTTATGAGAGCACACTCTTTGCCTAATTTCATAGAATTTATATAAGATGTGGGGTAGAGCATCTCCTGCATACCCGGTCCGCCCTTAGGTCCTTCATAGATGATTACGACAATATCTCCTGCTTTGACTTTGCCGCCTATAATGGCTTCAACGGCTGCATCTTGTGAATGATATACCTTAGCTGTTCCTGAGAACTTATATATGCTGGGATCAACTCCTGCAGTTTTGACTATACATCCATCTAATGCAATGTTTCCTGAAAGAACAGCCAATCCGCCCTCTTTATTGTAACAGTGTTCGCCATTTCTAATACAGCCTTCTTTTCGGTCTTTGTCTAATTCTTCATAAACAGATGACTGTGAGGCAAATTTAAGATTTCTGCCTGAGTGAGCAGGTGCACTTGAAAAAACATTTACTGCTTCTTTTGAAACCGATTCACTCATTATATCGTATTTTTCTATGATTTCACTTAAACTTGAAGCATCAACTCGTTTTACAGATTTATCAATTAGTCCCATTCTATTGAGTTCACTCATAATTGCTATTACTCCTCCGGCTCGATTTACATCTTCAACATGATAATGCGAGCTGGGAGAAACCTTACAGATATTGGGAACTTTTCTCGATAAGTCATCAATATCTTTCATGGTAAAAGAGGCTTTTCCCTCATTGGCAATGGCGAGTAAATGCAATACAGTATTTGTCGATCCCCCCATGGCAATGTCTAAAGTCATTGCATTTAAGAATGCTTCTCGTGATGCTATAGAACGAGGCAACACATTTGTATTGCCTTTTTCATAATAATCTTTGGTTATTTCTACAATTCTTTGTGCAGCTTTTTTAAAGAGTTCTTTTCTATTTGTGTGGGTTGCTACTACTGTGCCGTTTCCGGGCAGTGCGAGTCCGAGTGCTTCTGTAAGGCAATTCATTGAGTTTGCTGTAAACATCCCCGAACATGAACCGCAAGTAGGGCAGGCTTCAATTTCAAGTTTTGCTATATCTTCATCCGAATTAGAAAGATCGGCACTCATAACTATTGCATCTATTAAATCTCTTTTTTTTCCTTTAAAAATACCGGCTTCCATAGGACCGCCCGATACAAAGATTGTAGGTATATTTAACCGCATTGCAGCCATAAGCATTCCCGGAGTTATCTTGTCGCAGTTTGGAATACAGAAAAGGGCATCGGCGGCATGAGCATTAACCATGTATTCAACACTGTCTGCTATTAAATCCCTCGATGGCAGAGAATAAAGCATGCCGTCGTGACCCATGGCTATGCCATCATCTATTGCGATGGTATTAAATTCTGCGGCAAAAAAGCCGGCTTCTTCTATTATGGATTTTACATATTGACCTACATCGTGAAGATGCACATGTCCTGGTACAAACTGTGTGAAAGAGTTTGCTATGGCAATGATAGGTTTACCTATATGCTCTTCTTTCATCCCATTTGAACGCCAAAGACTTCTTGCCCCTGCCATTTTTCGTCCCTGTGTGCTTTTATTACTTCTAAGTTCTATCTTCATGATCTTCTCCATGCGATGTAAATTTAAGTTTTATTTTAATGGCTCAACATGAATAGTTGCAACTATATTGAATTTTTCCATAATCATATTTTCTATAACGGTTGCTATTGCGTGACCATCTTCAATTGAGGTATTTTTTTCGAGCCTTATGTGAAAAGTTAATTCTTGTTGAGATACATAGTTGTGCAAGTGAAAGTGATGCATTTTTAAATCTTCTTTGTGTATTTTTTTTACTTCATCGTTTATTTTGTCAATTAAATCTTGTTCGGGTTCTTCGCCTAATAATTTTGTTATTGACTCTTTCATAATTGCAAAAGCAGCATAAAGTATTGCCAATGCACAAAAAATTCCCAAAGCACTATCCATCCACCAGAAATTATTTGTAAATATTTTTGCAGCCAATATACCGGCTAAAACTACTATTGACGACAATGAATCTGTTCTGTGATGCCAGCCTTCAGCTTTTAGAATTACACTATCTGTTTTTCGTCCAAGATAAAATGCATATTGAGCCAACGCTTCTTTTACGAGTATTGATGCTATGGTCACTACAATTGCCAAAGTCCCAAAATTAGTGCTTTCTTGATTATTAAATTTTATTATTGAGCTTTTAAAAAACTCATAGGCAATTATTCCCAGAAGAAAAGCTACAAAAATCGAAGCAATTTGTTCCCAGCGACCGTGCCCAAAAGGGTGTTCTTTGTCGGGCTTTAATGATGATAGTTTAGCTGCAATTATAACAATTACCGAGGTTATCGAGTCGGATAGGGTATGCCATGCATCTGCTACCAATGCGATTGATCCTGTTACTATTCCTGCCCAAAATTTGATGCCAAATAAAACGGCATTAATGACAACTGATACAATTCCTTCTGTAACTTGTGCTTTTATTCTGTTCATGATAAAAGTTCCTCTCTTATTTAAAATCTCTTAACAACACCAAAGCCATTGGGAACAAAATAAAATGACAGATTATTGCTGTCTATATCTTTTTCTAATAATTGATTGAAACTTTTCCCTACAGTTTTACCTATTGCATATCCTATCAATGCACCGGCAAATGCCTCAGATGCCCAGTGCACATTTACCGACATGCCAAATCCTATCAATGCGGCGTATGAATATGCACCCACCTTTAACCAAAAATTATCCTTATATATTTCTGTTATTGCGGCAGCTGCACTAAAAGCATTTGCAGTATGCCCGCTTGGCCAACCCTTAACAAAATCCATATTAAACCAATCAAATTTTTTGCTAAAATCATCTGTTGCCAAACCTCTGCGATGATTTCCATGATTGACAATGGCAGGCTCTTCTCTCCCTGTTATCATTTTTAATGGAGATTGTATGGCAAGAGTTAAGGCCAATGTTTGTGTTAGAGCTAATGCCGCAATTTGCATTTTTTTATCTTGGTTATTTTTACCAATTAGATAAAGGGTTATTGGTGTAACAGCCGGAACAATTACACCGATATATACTGCCGAAAGCCCGCTATTTGCTAAAGTTGAATTATTATATGCAATATTTCTCCAATGCAAGTCGGCACCGGTTTCTATAAAAGCCCAAGTTCCAAGCCCTGCACCTATAAAGTTTGCTCCATAATTATATGTGAACGAGTTTAAGAAATTCCATCCGATATTATGAAAAACTAAATTTAACGGTACGGTGTTGTCAGAGACAGTATGCTCTACATTATCTATCTGTCCATAGAGATTTGTGCAGAGAAAAATTATTAAGAAAAAAATTAGAATACTTTTTTTCATGGTCGCCAACATCAGTTCATTAGAATTATAGATTAATATTTTGTCAATATGTATATGAAAAAAGCTTGACTGTATTTTATCAACACAATCAAGTCTTAAATGCAAAAAGAGAAAGTTTAGTAAAAACTAAAAACTATTTCTTTTTCTGTTGCCATTCTTTGGAAAGTCTATCAAACTCTGCATCAGCAATTCTTTTGTCAGCCGAAGATAGCTCATCATATTTAACTGCTAATGCTTCTCTTTTTTTGCCAAATTTTTCCGCTACACTTTCACCAGGAGTACCCGCATCATAAAGTTTCATTCCTTCTTTAAGCAGCTCAAATCGTTGTTTTCCTATTGCTTTGGGGTTGCCTCCGTTGCCTCTTCCACAAGCAGTTATGGAAAATCCGATGGATGCTATTAAGGTAATAATACCTAAAATTTTGAAAAACTTGTTCACTTAGAACTCCTTTTAATAATTATGATTCTTTAGGTTAGACCATAATATGGCATAAAAGTTACACTAATAATAAAAGTCAAGATAGAAAAACCAATTTCCCAATCATCTCAATATGATGAGTACCGGGAAAACAATCTAAAATATCAAGCTTTTCCAAACAGTAATTATGAGATCTAAATATTTTTAAATCTCTAGCAAAAGTTGAAGGATTACACGAAACATAAACAATTACCGAGGGCTTTAAATTAACGATAGAATTTATAACAGCTAACTTTAACCCAGAACGAGGAGGGTCTAAAACTATAGTTTTGGGAGAAAACTTAAACTTTATATCGTGAAAATGATCACAAAGAAAATCCAAATTAGAAACTTCATTGATAATGCAATTTTTTTTAGCCGCCTCAATATTTTCAAAATCAATATCTATACCAATTCCGTATTTTGAAATTTTAGCAAGAGGTATTGTGAAAAAACCTATACCGCAAGCTATATCAATAAAAGAATCATCTTTATTGAGCATAGAATATTCAATAACCTTTTCAATCATCTTATTTCTTAGATAAATATTTGACTGAAAAAAATTATCTATGTTTCGCATATACTTAAAGCCCAATTCAAGTTCACAAAATTCTTTTTTAGAATTACTTGTGTAAACTTCACCTTGCGAGCTTATCGCAATTTTTAATTCGTTTACATCATTATTAAGAGAATTATTTTTAATGAAATCATTAATTTTAGGATGCATTATCAAGCATCCGCTCTGAGGCAGTGCAATGAGTTGATGACTCTCCTTGCTCATAAAACCTATATCACTCTTAATAAAGAAACGACCATGTGATCTATAAGAAAACCTTTCTGAAAATATGGTTTCGATTTCAGGTATATCGTCTTTAGGCATTTTAGCTATTCGTTTTAGACTATCTGTAAGTATACTCTTTTTGAGTTCCAGTTCAAACTTATAGTTCACATTTTGGTGCGAGCATCCGCCGCATAAATTAAATATTGGGCATAAAGGTGAAATTCTATGTTGAGATTCTTCAATAACAGAAATTATTTTTGCAAATGAATAGTCTTTATTGTTTTTGATTATTTCAATAGAAACTTTTTCATTAGGAATACCGCCATTTACAAAGACCACTTTGCCGTCGATATAAGCTATACCATATCCTTTATAGGCAGCTTTTTCTATTCTAACAATATGTTGATTTGTCATAGTCATTATGATAAACTAAAATCAATTCTAAGATTATCTATATCTACCTGAGAGAGTTTAACTTTAATATTATCGCCCAGTCTAAATCTTTTAGAATACTTTCGACCTATTATGGTAAAGTCGTCTTCGTTTATAAGGTAGAAATCATCTGTAAGATTTTTTAATGGAACCATGCCCTCTATAGGAGACTCTTTCAAAGTTACAAACATTCCATGACGAGACAGCCCGCTTATTATAGCATAAAAAGTTTCGCCTATTCTTTGAGACAACAACCTGCACGATTTTAGTTTTACCATATCTCGCTCGGCTTTTTGAGCTGTTCGTTCAAGTTCAGAACTTTGTTCTCCAATTGTATTGAGTTCACTTATTGAATAAACAGGTTGTTCATTATCCATAATGATTTTCAAGCACCTATGCACTATCAAATCAGGATACCTTCTTATTGGAGAAGTGAAATGAGTATAATCTTCGAATCCGAGTCCAAAATGACCTAGGGGGTTGGCTCCATAATAAGCCTGCATCATAGATTTTAATATTACCAAACTTATTACATGTTCATATTCTTTACCGACAATTTCTTCTAATATTTTTTGAATAGCAAGACCAATATTCTTTGATTTTGAAATAGATATTCCATAGCTTTTTAAAAAAAGTTTTAACGAGTAAAACTTTTCGGGGCTTATCTCTTCATGAACTCTATACAAGCAGGGAACATTTTTGTTTTTCATGTAATGAGCAACAACCTCATTTGCAGTTAACATAAACTCTTCAATTAGTTTATGACTTCTTAATCGTTCTGCATATTGAATACCGGTTACATTGTTGCCGTTATAAATCAAAACGGTATCTTTTAAGTTTAAATCAAGTCTACCTTTGGTAATTCTTTTTTTGAATAAGTTTTCTGCTAAATCATTCATTGATTTAAGTTTTTTAACTATGAGTTTTGAGCTTTTAGATTCTAGCATTTCTTCAGCTATATTATATGTTAAACGATAATCGACTTTTATTATGCCTCTATAAAAATTAAATCCGACTAAATCATAATTCTTGTTAAAGGTCATTTCGGCACTAAGAGTTAATCTTTCTACATCGTGTTTGAGTGAACATATATCATTGCATAGTTCTTCGGGCAGCATTGGTATAACCGAATTGCCTATATAATAACTTGTTCCCCTTTTGTAGGCTTCTTCATCGAGCTTGTCGCCTTTTTTAATATATGCCGAAACATCTGCAATATGAACATATAGTATAGTGTTAGAAGATTTTTTTTCAAGAGAGATGGCATCGTCAAAATCTTTTGCATCGGCTCCGTCAATAGTTATGGTAAAGAGTTTGGTGTAATCTTTTCTTGGCAGTTTATCATAAAGACTAATTGAAAAATTAGGGTAGGTGCCTGCCGGCAAACCAAGTCTATTTACAATGCGCTCTAAATCACGAGATTCATCGTCATAGTGATAGTGATCTATTATTTCACAAACTTGCATTCCTGAAATAGATTGTTTTTTTAGTTCTACGGTGTAGAACATATTCTTGTCTCTAAAACGATTTTCATCTTCTGAAATTTTTTTTCTCTCGGCACATACATGAGGGTTGCCGGGAATATCAGACAGGGCATAAACAAAAAGACCGCCTCTTGTAAATAGATAACGTGCCGTATATTTATCTTTAAGCGCCCGCTTTACAGATATTATTTCTCCGTATAAGATACCATATTTTAAATCTATTATTCGAGTTGTTACGGTGTCGTTTATCTTAGCATTATTTGCCTTTCGTAAATTAACTAAAATCTCAAAGTTTTCGTGTTTAACTATAAATGAACCTCGACTGAAAGATTGAACTTTACCTTCAAACTCGGTTTGCGGATAAAACGTCTTTTTTGATTTTACCAAAAGTCCAATTGCAGTTAGCCTTGATAACAGTAAATCTATAGTGTTCAAGTCTTTTGAAGATAGATAAAAGTTTTTTCGTCTCGAACTTTTTTTCTTCTTGGGAATGGTAGAATCACTCAAAGAGTTTATAAG
>Ga0099364_10015498_pt1 | contig 10048 bp, 9 predicted proteins | sample TergutTh196P3_FD_73070 | JGI IMG/M metagenome (GOLD analysis project Ga0099364, IMG submission 73070) | Microcerotermes parvus P3 segment gut microbial communities from Pointe-Noire, Republic of the Congo - Th196 P3 | ecosystem: Host-associated > Arthropoda: Insects > Digestive system > Gut ...
GGGTCAGCAGCAGGAATGCGCAAGCATTGCCTCAGGATCTTGCATGAAATGGATGTCCTTGAAATTGTAGGAACAGGAGGCGACCTTTCCAATTCCTTCAATATTTCCACAACTGCAGCGCTCGTTGTTTCTGCTACAGGCATTCCAGTGGCAAAACACGGTAACAGGGCTGCGTCCAGCAGATGCGGTGCTGCTGATTTGCTTGAAACCCTTGGCGTTGACATCACGATCCCGCCGGAACAGAGCCTTGAAATCTTAAAATCAATAAACCTGTGTTTTCTGTTTGCCCAGAACTACCATATTTCAATGAAGTATGTTGCTCCTGTGCGCCGCGAACTTGGCATAAGAACGATTTTTAATATGCTGGGGCCGCTTGTAAATCCAGCTGGCGCAAAAATGGAATTACTTGGTGTGTATGATGAAGACCAGCTTGAACCAATGGCAAAAGTCCTTTGCAATCTTGGAGTAACAAACGGCATGGTGGTTTTTGGCCAGGATGGCCTTGATGAAATTTCATTAAGCTCACCAACAAGTATATGTGAACTGCGCAATGGCTTTATAAAAAGTTATGTGATAGAGCCAGAACAATTTGGCTTTACACGCTGCCAGAAAAAAGACCTGCTTGGCGGAACCCCGCAAGAAAATGCTGAGATCACAAAAAAAATTCTTTCAGGTGAAAAAGGACCAAAGCGTGATGCGGTTTTGCTTAATTCAGCAGCAGCGATTCACATTGCAAGGCCGGAAGTAACCCTCGAGCAGGGCATAGCAATGGCCGCAGACACCATTGACAGCGGTAAAGCCCTTGCCCAGCTTGAGCAGTTTGCCAAATTATCTCAGTCTGCAAAATCACAGGCAAAGGGTTAAAATACATGAGCAATAAAGACAGGGCAACTATCCTTGACGAGATAGCTGAAAAAACAAGGCTTCGTGTGGACAAAGCTAAACAAGCATTGTCATTAGAGCAAATGCAAGTCAGGGCTTTTGCCGCGGCTGTTGCAGCCGCGCTTCCCTCCACGGCTGCACCCTCGCCTACCGCTGCCTCCCCAGGCGCGACCGCTCCCCTCGCTGCCCCGGACTTGCCCTTTGAAGCAGCCCTAAGGCAGCCAGGACTTTCATTCATCTGCGAAGTAAAAAAAGCATCGCCCTCAAAAGGAATAATTGCCCAGGACTTTCCCTGGCTTGACATTGCAAATGATTACGAAAAAGCCGGGGCAGCGGCAATTTCAGTTTTAACAGAACCGGAATATTTTCTGGGAAGCGATGAATATCTAAAGGAAATTGCCAAAGCAGTAAAAATCCCCTGCTTAAGAAAAGATTTTACCATTGACCCATACCAGATTTACGAAGCAAAAGTACTAGGAGCTGGAGCTGTATTGTTTATCTGTGCCTTGCTTGATTTGGAAACACTTGCCTCGTTCATTAAGATTGCCCAAGACCTTAAGCTGTCAGCGTTAGTTGAAATTCACGATGAGGCAGAGGCAGAAATGGCTCTGGAAGCAGGCAGCCGCATAATCGGCATTAACAACCGCAACCTCAAAACATTTGATGTGGACATTGGTCTTGGAGCAGCTCTAAGGCGATCAATCCCGGCTGGAATCCTTACAGTAGCTGAAAGCGGTATATCTTCTTCCAAAGATATACACAGCCTTAATGGTTTTGCATTTGACGCGGTCTTAATCGGCGAGAGTCTTATGCGCTCCAAAAACAAAAAACAATTTTTAGCAGAATTAAAAGCTGCAAGCCGCAGTTCTGCCCAGGAGGATTTATGAACATCAATACATTGTCAAAAAAAATCGGGTTTGGACTTTTTGTTTTAGTCGCATTATGGATTATGCTGGCTTCCCCGTTTTCACCCGGGCTTGACCAAAGAGGAAACCTCTTACTGGGAGCTGTACTCATTGCACTGGGCATCTGGGTATTAAAACCTTTTGGACTGCCCTATTCCATGGGCGCCTTGTTCCTTGCAAGTTTTGCACTAATCGCAGGTTTAAGACCAGCAACAGTATTTTCCGGCTTTGCTGAATCTGCTGTCTGGACTCTTGTTCCGGCTTTATTCTTTGGAACAGTACTGCGCAAGACAGGGCTTGGCAGAAATATCGCATTCAGGATAATCCGGCTTTTCAAACCCTCCTACCCTTCCCTGATCGCTGCCTGGTTTATCATTGGTGTTGTATTGAGTATTTTCACGCCTTCAATGACAGTACGCGTTGCCATCATGATCCCCATTGCAGTACAATGCTGTGAATTATGCGGCATAAAGAAAAACTCCAAAGGCCAATCCCTAATCATGCTAACAGCATTTGCCATGGCTTTACTGCCAGGCAGCGGCTGGCTTACAGGAGTGTTGTGGGGACCAATCATTCAGGGCTTTTACAATAATGTACCTGGAATGGCAGGCATTATAAACTTTGACAGCTGGCTATCGGTTTTGCTTCTCCCAATGATCCTTGTCTCCTTGTTTGTGGTTGTTATAAGTTATTTTGTGCTGCGCCCAAAAACTTCATCTGAACGTGAGTTGAAAAGTTCTGCATCAGTTACTGATAACACAGAAGACACAACATTTTCATCCCAGGCAAAAAGCGCTGGCATCATACTCCTTGTAGTGTTTGCCCTGTTCATAACAAGCAATTTACATGGTCTTCCTGCAGCAGGTATATGTCTTGCAGCAATTATTGCGTTTTTTGTATTTAAAATTCTAACACCAGAAGATATAGGAACAGGCATAAGCTGGGACATGGTAATCTATGTTGCAATGGCTTTGAGCATTAACAGTATATTTACAGAAACAGGCATTTCAATTTGGTTAAGCGGAATAATTGTTCCTGCATTAAAACCTATTGCAGAAAGCTCACTATTATTTGCTCTTGTAATGCTTACATTAATGTTTGCATGGAGATTTTTTGATATAGCAATGTTTATTCCCACTCTTGCAATTTTGATTCCTGTTATACCGAATATACAGGAAGCATACGGCATTAACCCGCTTCTGTGGCTTCCATTGTTTGTAATGGCAGGCAATTCATTTTTTATGAATTACCAGAATATGTGGGCAATGATGGGTTCAGGTCTTGCAGGAGAACGAAGCTGGCAGCAAAAACATTTAGCCATATATGGTGTAATTTATTTTGCTTTATGTATGATTGTATTAACTGTACTTATCCCCATTTGGCTAAGAATGGGTGTAATATAACATGAATATAAACATAAAAATCAAGATATGCGGCCTTTTTCGCAGCAAAGATATAGACTTTGTAAACAGTGCTTGCCCGGATTATATAGGCTTTGTCTTTGCTTCAAGCAGGCGGCAGGTTTCACCTGACAAGGCAGAAACCCTGCGTTCCCGGCTGTCAAACAACATTACCCCAATCGGTGTCTTTGTAAACGCACCAATAGCAGAAATTGCAGGGCTTTACAACAGCGGCATTATCAGTATGGCACAGCTCCACGGCACAGAGGACAAGGAATATATAACACAGCTAAAGGAAATGTGCGGCATTCCAGTAATAAAAACTATCATCCATGACTCTGTGCTGCAAAGCACAGGTCAATGGTCTGATGAATCGATGTGTGAGAAATCAGAAATAGACTTAATCGATTATATACTTTTTGACTCAGGTGCAGGCAGCGGAAAACCCTTTAACTGGGAATTACTGGATACACAAAAAATCACAAAGCCCTGGTTTCTTGCAGGAGGAATTACACTTGAAAACATTAATGAGGCAATTGCCATTAATCCCTATGCAATTGATGTATCAAGCGGAGCTGAAACAGATGGAATAAAAGACCTGGGAAAAATTTTACAATTAACAAATAGAGTTAAAAACCACATCAGCCCTTGATTGCTCCGGCAGTAACTCCCTTTATTATCTTGTCAGAAAGGAAAAGATAAAGGAAAAATGTAGGCAGGAAAACTATGACAACGCTTGCAAACAATCCTGCCCAGTCTCCTGTATAGCGCATGGACTGGATCAAATTAAAAAGTCCAACTGCTACAGGTCTTACATTGGGACGGTTGGCAAAGATCAGTGACATAAAAAATTCATTCCAGATCGTAATAAAATTAAAAACCGTAAGTATAACAAGTCCCGGCTGAGCCAGAGGGAATATGATCTTCCAGAATGTTTTTATGGGCGGGCAGCCGTCAATGGACGCAGCTTCTTCGTAGGTAAAACTTAAGTTTTTGAAAAACGCAAGAAGAAAAAAAACAGCAAAGGGTACATACATTGCTGTATAAAGAAACATAAGCACCCAACGGTTATTTGTAAGCCTGAAACTTGTAGCAATGCCGAACAAGGGCAGAACGATCATTATTGCAGGAATGCCGAGGGCTGCGGCAAACATGTTTTGTATGAGGGTATTACCGGGGAAGCGATAGCGGGATAATACATAGGCAGCCGGAGAAGCTATAAGGATAATGGCTGTGCAGGAGACAACAGTGTATAAAAGGGAGTTCATAAAAAATACTGAAACCCGCTGTGCATTCCAAGCTCTTACATAATTATCAAAATGAAAGCCGCTTCTGAACTCAAACATGTGGTCAGAAAAAATTTCAGATGTAGTGGAAAGCGAGGCCAAAAACACCCAGCCCACAAGTATAAATGTAAACACCACCCAAAAGCCGACAGGTATATAAGCAATAAGTGATATTAAATTATGCCTTGAAAAAAACTTTTTTCTTTTCATATTTATTTCCATATTCATATCCGCTTATAATTCCGCATCATCATTACGTACGATAAGATTGGTAGCAAAGAAGACAAATACAACACTCATCATAAGTATTACACCTATTGCCGCTCCTGCTCCGGAATCCCGGACTGTTACTGCTGATGACATTGCACCAAAAACAAGCTGGTACATAAAGTTCATGGGCGCAACAGTATCAAAGGATAGATTGAGCGGGGAAAATATCTGCGCCCAGACGAAAAAGCCAACTGTAAACACAGTCCACATAACAATATTTGTACGCGCAACACCACGAATGTTTGGAAGAGTTACAAGAAAAAAACGTCTTATTACACCAGCTCCCTCAATAAGGGCAGCTTCATAATAATCACTTGGTATCTGCTCTATGCCTGATATAAAGATCAACATGTGATAGCCGACCATGCCAAAACAATAAGCTGCGAACATTGCCCAGAAGCGCAGGCCAGGACCTGTCCAGAGAGTATTGCTTGCTTCATGAAAGCCAAGTGTTCTCAACACACTGCTTAAAAATCCATAATCATTATTATAAACATAATAGAGCCACATGGCTCCCATGGCAACTGCGCTGATAACATTTGGAAGGTATATCGCAGAACGGAAAAACCTGGTTCCTTTAAGTTTGCCTGTAAGAATAACAGCAAAAACCAAAGCAAAAAACATTACAAGAATTCCGCCGAAGAACCAGATCCTTCCTATATTCTGCAAAGATTGTATAAATATTTGAGTAGAAAAAATTCTTTTGTAATTTTCAATGCCATTAAATGTCCATTCAGAAATTGAAGCTGACACACTTTCAACAGCAAAGAAACTCATTGCAATTGTGCGTAAAGTGGGGTACAGAAAAACCAATAAATAAAAAAGTATTGCAGGGCCTAGAAAAATAATTATAATCGGTTTATTGGGCTTTAACATTCTGTACCCCCCTTTTTAACGCTTCATTGCCTCGGCGAATTGCTGGGCATTGATATCTCCCCTTACAAGCCTTGTAAAGCTGTCAATGATAAGCGCGTTCATTTCAGAAGTGTTTTCAAAGCCAACTGCCCAGGGAAGCCTTACACTGGATCTATCAACAACAGCTTTTGCCTCAGCAAGCGCATCTGGCCACACAGCATCATTAGCCATGGGTATGCCTATTGTTTCACGGGCAAGGATAGTATCCCATTCACCGGTTGTCATCCAGACAAGCCAGCGGAAAGCTTCTTCAGGATGATTTGTGTTTTTGTTTATGCCAAAGCATTGTGCACCGTAATTATTCGCTTCAATGCCATTGCCGGCTGCATCAATTGCAGGGAATGCAAAGGAGCCCCATCTCATGTTAGGCGCATTACCCCTAAGCTCATTGGGGAGCCAGGTACCGTTTAGGTACATGGCAACTCTTCCGCTGGCAATATCCTGTATCTGACCTGTAGGCCAAACATTGGCAGCTGCAGTGGGAGATATATAACCGTTCCTTGCCATATGTTCCCATATCTGTCCAAGGCGCAGAACCTGTGGGCCTGAGAAGTCATGGTTTGCAACCATTGCTGCGGCAACCTGGCTTCCGACAATCCTGTTCATGGTATAACCAAAGAGGGCAGAAGTATAAGCGTCATCAACGGTGATACCTGGAATACCTATGGCATGGAGCTTTGCGCACACATCAAGGAATTCATCCCAGGTAGCGGGGAGCCTTGTTATCCCAGCCCTGCTAAAAAGGTCCTTGTTGTACATTATTGTAAATACAAAAGGCTGGTAGGGAATGCTCTTTACTGTTCCATTACCTGCTGTTCTTGCAAGGTTTAGCAGGGTTCTGTTTATAACCTCAGAATATGGCTGCCCGTCAGTGGTGGAATAAACCTGGTTGATATATTGATCCAGGGGCAAAAGGAAGTTTGCCCATGTAGAGTTTACACGGTCAATATCTTCATCAAAGATATCTATGCGCTCCCCTGCATCCATGGCTGGCTGCAGTATCATGCGTATATCCCTGCCCATAAAATTGACATCAATATTGATCCCTGTTTCTTTTGTAAAAGCCTCAGCTGCGCGCGCAATTACCTGCCCCTGGGGTTCAGCTTCGTTCCACATTGACCAATAGACTAAATCAGCGCCAGCTCTTTGACCGCAGCCGCTCAGAATTAAACCAAAAGCCAGGGTCAAAACCGTAAAAAATAAAATATTACGTTTCATAATATTCCTCCTAATGATTTTTAGGCTTAAGCCTTAGAAGGCTATAAAAGCCCCTTAATTTAATATTAATTATTTATATATTGTTTTACTGAGCAGAATAGATTCAAACATGGACTATTATGCGATTTTTATTTTATAATTAAGATAAGGAAACAAGTTATGAACAATATTATGAGCGATCAAATTAATAAGGGAAGATTCGGCAATCACGGCGGCCAGTTTATTCCGGAAATTTTAATGAATGAAATTATCAATCTGGAAAAAGCCTACATGCACTACAAGAATGACAGTGCTTTTCAGGCAGAACTGGATGCTCTTTTAAAAAACTATGCAGGCCGTCCTTCGCTGCTTTATTATGCAGAAAAAATGAGCCAGGACCTGGCACAAGGCAATAAAGGCGCAAAAATATATTTAAAGCGCGAAGACCTTAATCACACTGGTTCACATAAAATAAACAATGTGCTTGGCCAGACGCTTTTGGCGAAAAAAATGGGCAAAACGAGGATCATTGCAGAGACCGGCGCTGGCCAGCATGGTGTTGCTGCGGCAACAGCAGCTGCCCTTCTTGGAATGGAATGTGAAATATTTATGGGAAAAGAAGACACAATACGTCAGGCTTTGAATGTTTATCGCATGGACTTGCTTGGAGCAAAAGTCAACCCGGTTTTGTCCGGAACCCAGACCCTAAAGGATGCTGTAAACGAAACCATGCGCGAATGGGCAAGCCGTGTTCATGACACCCATTATGTGCTTGGCTCTGTTATGGGACCTCATCCCTTTCCTGTGATGGTCAGGGATTTTCAAAGCATAATAAGCAGGGAAGCAAGGGAGCAGATTCTTGAAGCAGAAAATAGGCTTCCTTCAGCAGTGATAGCCTGTGTAGGCGGGGGCAGCAATGCCATTGGCATGTTCCATCATTTTATTGCAGACAAGGAAGTAAAGCTAATTGGCTGCGAAGCTGCTGGCGAAGGTATACAAACAGAAAAGCATGCTGCAACCATTGCAAAAGGTTCACCTGGTATTTTCCATGGCATGAAATCCTATTTTTGCCAGGATGAAGAAGGCCAGATAGCGCCTGTACATTCCATTTCAGCAGGCCTTGATTACCCGGGCATAGGACCCGAACATGCCTGGCTTCATGATACAAAGCGCGCAGAGTATGTTCCTGTAACTGACGAAGAAGCAGTCACTGCATTCGAGTACCTTGCAAGAACAGAAGGTATAATATGCGCTATAGAAAGCGCCCACGCCATAGCATACACACAAAAAATTGCGCGTAACTATGGCAGGGAAGAGAATATTATCGTATGTCTGTCCGGCAGGGGGGACAAGGATGCTGCGGCAATCGCACGGTACAGAGGAGTTAAAATTAATGAGTAGAATTGCACAGGCCTTTCAAAACAAAAAAGCCTTTATTGCCTTTATAACCGGAGGCGATCCCAATATTGAAAAAACAAAAGAGTTTATCCTTGAAATGATCAGGGCCGGAGCTGATCTAATAGAGATCGGCATTCCTTTTTCTGACCCTATTGCCGAAGGAACAGTTATCCAGGCGGCAAATGTCCGCGCGCTTGCTGCCAAAACAACAGTGGAAAAATTATTTACACTTGTTGCAGACCTTCGCAAAGAATTTGATGACAAAAAAATAAATATTCCCCTGGTTTTTCTGACTTACTTAAACCCTGTTTTCCATTATGGCTATGAGGCTTTTTTCAAGCGCGCCAAAGACTCAGGTCTTGACGGAATCATCATCCCTGATCTCCCCTTTGAAGAACAGGCACCGGTCAGGGAAGCTGCAGGCAAGTATGGCATTGATCTTATTTCACTCATTGCTCCTACAACAGAAGCACGGATAAACCAAATCGCCAAAATTGCAAGTGGTTTTATTTACCTCGTTTCATCCATGGGTGTAACCGGCATACGCGGAGAAATCACAACTGATCTTGCTTCAATAACAAAAGCCATAAAATCAATAACACAGGTTCCTGTTGCCATTGGCTTTGGCATTCACACGCAGGAGCAGGCAAAGGAAATGTCGCAAATTGCTGACGGCGTTATTGTAGGAAGTGCCATTGTCAAGATTATTGCTGAACATGGAGAAGCTGCGAGTCCGCACATATATCAATATGTTAAGGGAATGAAGGAAGCTATTGGTTAAGCATATGTTACAATAAATTATGCGTCTGTTTTTTGCAATAAACTTTACTTCCCAAGAAAAAAGCCAGATCCTCGAAGTTCAAGAATATCTTCGCTCTCAGGCTTTAAAAGGAAATTTTACCAAACCAGAAAACCTGCATCTTACCCTGGTATTTCTTGGAGAAACACCTGAACAAAAGCTGCCTCAGCTTATGAACATTATGGAAAAAATCCATTTCTCTCAATTTGAAATTAATTTTAATCATACTGGTTGTTTTCACAGGAATCGCACAGAGCTATGGTGGCTGGGAGCTGATAAGCACAAGGGGCTTTCTTTGTTATTGGACATTCATAAACAGCTCCTTGAGTTTTTAAAAGAAGCTGGTTTTAATTTTGACAAAAGACCATTCAAAGCCCATATAACCCTTGGAAGAGAAATAAAGTCTGATTCACAAATAAACCTTGCCTGCCCTGGAATTATTGTAAAAGTAGATCGCATCAGCCTGATGAAGTCTGAGCGCAATGACAGGGGATTGACTTATACTGAGCTGGGATTTGTCAAGGCAGGGGCTAGCACTGACAACTTTGAGTAAGAAAATGGAGATAAGCGGCGTTTTAATGCTGCTTATCGAATTTGTATCTGCCGTTTTAATGGCGGATACATTTTATTCATGACGATTATCATAAAAATTTACACTTTTACAACAAAATAGTGTATATTGATTATAAGGAGTTTATTATGTCAATTGTCTATACAGAAATAACCCTGAGAAATGCTGGTGATGTGGCAATAGTAGAATCAGGAACAAAAACAGATCATCCTATCCGGCAAACCACTGTAAAGGCATTGGCTGACACCGGCGCCTGGACCCTGGTAATCAATGAAGCCATTCGGGAAAAACTCGGTTTACGAATAATGAGTACATCATCAGGCACGCTTGCTGATGGCACAAGATCAAATTATAGTCTTGCAGGTCCTGTGGAGGTGATCTGGAAAAACCGGAGTACAAACTGTGATGCCATTGTTCTGCCAAAT
>Ga0099364_10015499_pt1 | contig 10048 bp, 6 predicted proteins | sample TergutTh196P3_FD_73070 | JGI IMG/M metagenome (GOLD analysis project Ga0099364, IMG submission 73070) | Microcerotermes parvus P3 segment gut microbial communities from Pointe-Noire, Republic of the Congo - Th196 P3 | ecosystem: Host-associated > Arthropoda: Insects > Digestive system > Gut ...
TACCAAGCAGCGTTGTTACAATTGGATGGATGTCGTTTCAGAATTGCACAAATCTCACGAGTGTAATGATACCAGATAGTGTCACCACAATCGGAAATGGTGCGTTTTTTCGTTGCACCAATCTAACGAATGTGACAATACCCGATAGTGTTTACATTATTGGAGAAGGAGCGTTTGAGGATTGCATTAAACTGTATAATGTTTACTTTAATTCAAAAACGCCGCTCATTATTTCGGGAAATTATACTTTTTACAATATAGCTTCCGGCGCTCGCGCAATCGTGCCGCCGAACGGCACATGGCCGGCAGAAGGTACGCTGTGGGATAGGTTGGTTATAGTATATAGCGGAAGAACGATTGTCGCTTCCGGCGATAATGCCGGACCTAATGTAAGTTGGGTTCTATACGAAGGTGGCGAGCTTGAAATTAGCGGCACAGGAAATATGTATAATTGGAGTATAGCTTCTTCAAATCGTGCGCCATGGTATGATTACAGAACGAATATAATAACTGTTAATATTTCTGAAAATGTGACAAGAATTGGAAGCTATGCGTTTAGAGATTGCCCAAACCTCACGAGCTTAGATATGCCAAATGTGACAAATATTGGAAATGATGCGTTTTATGATTGCGCCAACCTCACGAGCATAGATATGCCAAATGTGACAACCATTGGAGGTAGTGCGTTTAGAAATTGCACCAACCTCACTAGCTTAGATATGCCAAATGTGACAAGTATTGGAAATTATGCGTTTAGAAATTGCACCAACCTCACGAGCATAGATATGCCAAATGTGACAAATATTGGAAATGATGCGTTTTATGATTGCGCCAACCTCACGAGCATAGATATGCCAAATGTGACAAGCATTGGAAATTATGCGTTTAGAAGTTGCACCAACCTCACGAGCTTAGATATGCCAAATGTGACAACCATTGGAAATTATGCGTTTGCTTATTGCACCAACCTCACGAGCTTAGATATGCCAAATGTGACAAGCATTGGAAGTTATGCGTTTAGAAATTGTACCAACCTCACTAGCTTAGATATGCCAAATGTGACAAGCATTGGAGATGATGCGTTTGCTTATTGCACCAACCTCACGAGCTTAGATATGCCAAATGTGACAAGCATTGGAAATTATGCGTTTAGAAGTTGTACCAACCTCACGAGCTTAGATATGCCAAATGTGACAAGCATTGGAGATGATGCGTTTCGGGGTTGCACCAACCTTACAGATATTACAATAGCATCAAATAATCCGAACTATACAAGTATTGACGGGGTTTTATTTAACAAAAACATAACAACAATAATCGCATATCCAGGAGGAAAAATCGGAGGATATACAGTTCCTGAAAGTGTTACAAGCATTGGAAATTATGCGTTTGAGGGTTGCACTAACCTCACGAGCGTAGATATGCCAAATGTTACAAGCATTGGAAAGCGGGCGTTTTATGGTTGCACTAACCTCACGAGCGTAGATATGCCAAATGTTACAAGCATTGGAGAGCGGGCGTTTTATGGTTGCACTAACCTCACGAGCGTAGATATGCCAAATGTGACAACCATTGGAAATTGGGCGTTTCAGGGTTGCACCAAATTATTTTATATTCATTTCAACACCGCAGCACCGCCAACTGTAGGAACAAGCGCTTTCTACAATGTTGCACGCAATGCCCGCGCAATCGTGCCGCCAAACGGCACATGGCCGGCGGAGGGTACGCTGTGGAATGGGTTGGTTATTGTATACTCAAACAATAGCGTAAAAACGATTAAGGCTTCCGGCGATAATGCCGGACCTAATGTAAGTTGGACGCTGTACGATGACGGCGAGCTTGCGATAAGCGGCACAGGGGATATGTATGATTGGATTTCATCAAATCTTATACCATGGAACGATTATAGAACAAATATAATAATTGTTAATATTTCCGAAAATGTGAAAAGTATTGGACGGCTTGCGTTTTATGGTTGCGCCAACCTCACGAGCGTAGATATGCCAAATGTGACAAGCATTTTAGATTTTACATTTTATGGTTGCACCAACCTCACGAGCGTAGATATGCCGAATGTGACAACCATTGGAAATAGTGCGTTTTGGGATTGCACCAACCTCACGAGCGTAGATATACCAAGCGTAACGATAAACATTAGAAGCAATCCATTTTCTGGTTGCGCCAACCTTACAGATATTACAGTAGCACCAAATAATCCGAATTATACAAGTATTGACGGGGTTTTGTTCAACAAAAACATAACAACATTAATCGCATATCCAGGAGGAAAAATCGGAGGATATACAGTTCCTGAAAGTGTGACAAGCATTGGAGTGCTTGCGTTTAATTCTTGCACAAACCTCACGAGCGTAGATATGCCAAATGTGACAAGCATTGGAGTGCAGGCGTTTAATAATTGCCCCAACCTCGTGAGCATAGATATGCCGAGTGTGACAAGCATTGGAGATGGTGCGTTTATTGATTGTACCAACCTCACGAACATAAATATGCCAAATGTGACAAGCATTGGAAATAGTGCGTTTTCTGGTTGCACCAATCTCACGAGCGTATATATGCCAAATGTGACAAGCATTGTAGGTAATGCGTTTTTTAGTTGCACCAACCTTACAGAAATTACAGTAGCATCAAATAATCCTAACTATACAAGTATTGACGGGGTTTTGTTCAACAAAAAAATAACAATATTAATCGCATATCCAGGAGGAAAAATCGGAGAATATACAGTTCCATCAAGCGTGACAAGCATTGGAAACAATACGTTTAGATATTGCACCAACCTCACGAGCGTAAATATGCCAGATGTGACAAGCATTGGAGAGCAGGCGTTTTATGGTTGCACAAACCTCACAAACGTAGATATGCCAAATGTTACAAGCATTGAAAGTTATGCGTTTGCTTATTGCACCAACCTCACGAGCGTAGATATGCCAAGTGTGACAAGTATTGGAAGCGGTGCGTTTTATGATTGCACCAACCTCACGAGCGTAGATATGCCAAATGTGACAACTATTGGAGAGCAGGCGTTTAGGTATTGCACCAATCTCACGAACATAAATATACCAAATGTGACAAGCATTGGAAATAGTGCGTTTTCTGGTTGCACCAATCTCACGAGCGTAGATATGCCAAATGTGACAAGCATTGGGTATAATGCGTTTTATGGATGCAGCAAATTATATGATGTTTATTTCAACACCGAAATACCGCCAACTGTAGTAACAAACGCTTTCTACAATGTTGCACCCAATGCCCGAGCAATTGTACCGCCGAATGGTACATGGCCGGCAGAGGGTACGCTGTGGAATGGATTGGTTATTGTATACAATACATCGCAAACTATAACCAACGCGCAAACGCCGAATATCACATCACAGCCGCAAAATGCGACATACAACCAAAACGCAGCTGCCACCGCACTTTCGGTAACTGCGAACATCACAGATGGCGGCACGCTTTCTTATCAATGGTACAGCAATACAACAAACAGCACGAGCAGCGGCTCAACAATAAGCGGAGCGACAAGCGCGGCGTATACGCCTCCAACATCAATCGTTGGAACGAGATATTATTATGTTATCATCACGAACACAAACAACAGCGCCGACGGCACAAAAACAGCGGCAGTTACGAGCAGTATTGTGAGTGTTACAATTACTGCCGGCGCGAACGATGGAATGATAATATCTGTAGCAAATGTAAGAAGTGCTGCGAGTCAAACGGTAAAAATGGATATACAAGCAACAGACAACCCCGGCATTGCGGGTTATACATTGGACTTCGATTATGACCCGTCACGGCTTGAACTGGTTTTAGCCGACGGAAATGCAGCGGCGCAGCGGGCAGCAATCCAAAATGGGGGACTGCTCACGATAACGCAAATAAACACGCAGACAAGTGGCAGAATAAGACTTGTAGGGCTTGAAGATGAAGACGTCACAGACTCTGCGGGGCTGCTGTTCACGCTTACGTTTAAAATAAAAGACAACGCAGAACCGGGCATTATCGACGGAAGCAATTTCAGACTCAGCGGCACAATATCCAACGACGCATATCAGTTGGTACCGTTCAGCGTCAATCAAGGTTCAATCACAGTGCTGTCTGTGATATACGGTGATGTTACCGGGGACGATGAAGTGGATATACGCGACCTTGTGCGGCTTGCGCGGCACGTTGCGGAGCTCGACCCAATAACCGACCCGGCACTTCTCGAAGCAGCGGACGTTACCGGAGATGGCGAAGTAGACATACGCGACCTTGTACGGCTTGCGCGGTATGTGGCGGAACTTGATTTGAACCCTCTTGGTCCGTAATAAATGAATTGAGCAATTTCGAAAACATAAGGTAGGGATGACCGCCCCCGGTCGTCCGCGATATACCGCCAATGTTGGGTTTATATTCACGGACGGTCGAGGCGACCGTCCCTACACAAATGGTTCGAAAAATTAAGAAAAATCAAATTTTAAATAACCAAAATATGCCGATGACACCAAACAGATACTATTTTCGCAATCAAATATAATAAATATGCAGGAGGGAAAAATATGCGGAGACTTTTAAAAACAACCGGCTGGATTTTAACAATATTGCTTCTGCTGCCGCTGTTCGCGGTTAACGCCGGTGCAAACGACGAAATGACAATCACGGTAGACAACGTGAACGGCGCGGCGGATCAAACGATAACGGTGGATATAAATATGACAGACAACCCCGGCATTGCGGGTTATACGCTGGATTTTCACTATGACGCAGACAAACTTGAACTCGTGCTTGCTGACGGCAGCGCGGCGGCACAGCGGGCGGCGATCCAAAACGGGGGACTACTCACATTAACGCAAATAAACACACAGACAACCGGCAGAATCCGGCTTGTAGGTCTTGAAGACGAAAATATAACAGACAATTCCGGACTGCTGTTTACGCTTACTTTTAAAATAAAAGCCGGCGTACCGGCGGGAATTATCGACGGCGAAAATTTTAAGCTCAGCGGCACAATTGCCAATGACGCATATCAATTGGTATCGTTCAATGTAAATCAAGGTTCAATCACCGTAACAAGCGGCGGCGGAGCAACAACAATCGCCAATGGACAATGCGGCGATAATATCACATGGACGCTTGATTCGGAAGGTGTTTTAACAATCAACGGCACAGGGCAGATGTGGAATTGGGTTTTTAACACCATACCGTGGTACGCCCACCGTGCTAATATTAAAACCGTTGTTTTATCGGGCAGTATTTCTTCTATTGGAAATCATGCGTTTAACAGTTGCATTAACCTTGAAAATATTGTGATTCCGAACAGTATTGTTTATGTTGGGCGATTTTCGTTTAATGAATGCAGCCGCCTTAAAAATATAACAATCCCGAACAGCGTTACGGAAATCGGATTGGGCGCGTTTTATAGCTGTACTGCCCTTGAAAATATAAATGTAAATTCCGGCAATCTTCACTTCACGAGCGAAAACGGGATATTGTACAATACCGCAAAAACCGTTCTTATCTGCTACCCCGCTGGAAAACCAAACAGCAGCTTTACAATACCGGATAATATTACCGAGCTTGGTCAGGGCGCTTTTTACGATTGCCGCAATCTTGAAAATATAAAATTCCCCGATAACATTAATTTTACCTCTATCGGGATGGAAGCTTTTGCGCATTGCAGCAGTCTTGCAAACGTGATTATCCCGGAAAGAATTACAGAGCTTGAAAGCAGCGCATTTTGGTCTTGCAGCAACTTATACGATGTTTATTTTGAATCTAAATCGCCGCCTGTTGTTGGGCATATGAGTTTTTTCTATATAAAACCCAACGCAAGGGCGATTGTTCCCCCGGACGGCACATGGCCGGCGGAGGGTACGCTGTGGAATGAGTTGATTATCGTATACGCCGAACCGGATATAAAACCCGATGGAACGACAATCACAGCGTCAAACGTGAGTGGTGCGGCGGGTCAAACGGTAACGGTGGATGTAAATATAAGCGGCAACCCCGGTATTGCGGGTTATACTTTGGACTTTCACTATGACGCAGATAAACTTGAACTTGTGCTTGCCGACGGAAATGCGGCGGCGCAGCGGGCGGCGATCCAAAACGGGGGACTGCTCACATTGACGCAAATAAACACGCAGACAAGCGGCAGAATCCGGCTTGTAGGTCTTGAAGACGAAAACATAACAGACAATTCCGGGCTGCTGTTTACGCTTACGTTCAAGATAAAAGCCGGTGTACCGGCGGGTATTATCGACGGCGAAAATTTTAAGCTCAGCGGCACAATTGCCAATGACGCATATCAATTGGTACCATTCAGCGTAAATCAAGGTTCAATCACCGTAACAAGCGGCAATCTGATTTACGGTGATGTTACCGGGGACGGCGAAGTTGATATGGCAGACCTTGTCGCGCTTGCGCGGCACATCGCGGGGCTTGAGCGGCTTGAAGGAGCGCTGCTCGAAGCGGCGGACGTAAACGGGGACAAACGGGTGAACATCGCCGATCTTATACGGCTTGCGCGGTATCTCGCGGATATTGACACCTCCCCGCTTGGAAAATGAAATATCATAAGCTGCATAAATATATGTGGCAGGAAAGCCATGTAAATGGTTTTCCTGCCTTGTTGTTCGTTTATTTGGTTTTTCTTCACATCGCATACTTTACTATTACCGGCTGTTCTGCTTCAACAATATCAATTGATATTATTTCATCAAGAAATACGGTATCTACTTCGTGTTCTTTTGTTTGAATCCAAAATCCAAACCGTTCCGGGTTTGTATCATATTCATCCACACCGGTAAATATACCGGTTATTACACCGCGACTTTTTGTTTTTACCATTACTTTTTTTTCATCAAATGCGGAATGTTCAAGAATTATTTGAAAATCCATTAAAAATCACCTCTTTTTATAATCATTTACAGGCACAATATGAACACCGGCTGACGAATAAAATATTTTTATTGTTTGGGTATAAACATATTTTGTCAAAGACTTAACCCACGTTTTACCTATAATACTATTAGTATCAATAACTTCTGTTGGATATAAAGAATTTTTAGGACTATCAATATGTCCCGTTCCTTTGTATTTATCAACAAGAATCTGTGCGTCAACTTCAAGTATTGCCGGTTCGCTTCCGGGACTATCTTTCGCCATTTGTTCCCGCTTTTGTGCAAATTCTCGCGTTCCCTTAATATGTTTGTTCTGCCGTCCTTGAATAACTCTCGAAGGATAAGTCCCGTCTAAAATTTTTCGTCTTTCATCAGCAATATTCGCCACATTCTGTCGAGTAGACCTCTCGACTATCACCTCACTAAGTGCAAATTTCATAATCGTGAGATGGCAGTTTTGAAGCCCCTCACAGAACCCAACGTGCCCTATTAAGGCATTAGGCTCTTCGTATAAACCATTACGTTACCACACACTTGCATAGATTTTCGGCTTTGCTATCGGGTGTTTCTCCAACAACGACATGTATCTTTTCCAACTTAAATACGCTCTTTGGCTTCTTCGTGTCAGCGACTTATAAAAAGTAGATACCATAAACCTGTAAAAGTTAAGCAATCCCTGATAATTACCCGAAATTCCGTAGTATCTGTAATGACCAACGATTTTCTTATTAAGCAGTTCTATTGTGTCTGACGGCTTCCCATGAATATTCTCTTTCAGCCACTCTTTTACCGCCTGTTTCTTCGCCTTTAACTTATTTCGGCTTGTTCTGTAAATTATCCTGTACTTCCCTGTCAGCGTTTCGCCGTTGATAAATGAGAAACCCAAGAAGTCAAAACTTGCTGTCCTTCCATCCTTGCTGTTTTGTTTTGCGAACCTGCCGAACCGCATGATTTTGCTCTTGTCTTTTGCAAGCTCCAAGCCAAATTTCGCAAGTCTTTCTTCTAACGCCCGATAAAATTGTTCCGCCTCGTTTTCATACTGAAAGAAACATACAAAATCATCCGCGTAACGCACAATGTACGCCTCGCCTTTGCACTTTGCTTTTACCGCTTTATCGAACCACATATCCAGCACATAGTGCAAATATATATTCGCCAGCACAGGAGAAATCAGTCCTCCCTGCGGTGTTCCCTTATCGCTTTCATAATATTGCATATCTTCTATTATTCCTGCTTTTAGAAACCTCACTATATACCTCAGAAAATTCTTGTCCTGTATATCGTTTTCAAGAAATTTCATCAACCATTTGTGGTCTACATTGTCAAAGAAACCTTTTATGTCTGCGTCTACCACGAAATTAATTTTCTTCGTCATTACGATTTGATTGACCTCGTGTATTGCTTGATGACAGCTTCTTTTCTCCCTAAATCCATATGAAAAGTCATAGAACTTTCCCTCATAGATTTGGTCAAGTACCTTCCGCATTACTCCCTGCACTAATTTGTCCTCATATGCGGGTATGCCCAGCGGTCGCATTTTGTCACTTCCCGCTTTCGGTATATATGTTCTTCTTACCGACTGTGGGCGGTAGCTAAATGTTTTCATTTTAGCAAGCAAGTTGTCTATATTGTCCTCTAATTGCTCGCCGTATTCTTCTTTACCTACCTTATCTGTGCCTGTTGCTTTGCCGCCTTTCTGCGCTTTGTGCTCTGCTGTCAGGTTCGCTTTGTTTACATAGTGCATTATTGTTTGTACTTTCTTATGCTTGCTTGCCTGTATCGCTATTTCCGAATACGCATTTTCCATTACCGTTGTCACCTCCCGTGTGACTAATGTTTCGCTCCGAAAGCAATTTATACGTTAGCCCCTTCCCTCCACGGTCGTTACCCGCTTCAACGGTACTATGAGCTAATCCGACTTCTTGCGTATCTTCTCCTCCGTCTCAGATGAAATGCTCCTTGTATGGTGGATACCCTTTCGGGAACACGCAAGACCTCCCAGGTATGCACAGATTGACTATCTAAAGCTCGCCACGCTCTCAGACCCCGGCGGAACTCTCTCATTCTCGTCTTTATCGAATGTTCGGTGTTGCCTGCTACCGCGGTGACGGTATCGGCTTCCGCTCTATATAATCTATCGAGGCTCTATCACTTCACGCTTTCGCATTGCGGCTCGCTTTGTCTCCTGCCTACGCTTAAACCTTACCTCACGGCTTCGGCTCCAAGGCTGGATAACGGTCGGGCGACTACCCCTTACCGTGTCGGCTTCCCTCCGACTTCATTCTGTACACCGTACTGGCGCACCACCGCATTTTTATTTTTTATTTTCACATTTCAAATCCCTCGTATACCCGGAGCAGCTCGGCGGCTTTAATCTTCTTCCGGCAGCGAGTGCAGGAAATAGCCGTCAATTAATCCGGTTATGTATGCATCAGAAATGTCCGGCTCTTCTTTTTTGTAATATATCGTCAATAATATAACATATTTCTTTTCAGTAACAACCATATAAAACACACGGTACCCGTTTGACTTTCCAACGTTTGTATCAGGATTAGGCAGACGTAATTTATACACATCGTGCGGAGCAGGAAAATCACTGTGTGTTATTTTATCACCTTCGAAATCGCCGCATTCCAATTTTCCGGTTAGTTCTTTTACTTGCGCCAACAAAGAAAAAAATTTTTTCTTCCCGACAAACCTATTGACATTTTTTTCGAAATCAGGTCGCCGTTCCACGTGATATTTGTCATTTCTTTCCATTTTCGCGCTCCGCCTCGACATATTTTTCTAATTCGTCAAGCCATTCGTACATTGACTTTTCGGGGAAAGACTCTTCACCCATAACCATCTTTAAAGCTCCGTCATACGCTCCGATAAGCTCTTTCGCAAACTCTTCTCTTGTGCGCGGATTCGCCTCGCTGTATTCTTTTTCCGCTATCTCTGTTGTGCGTAAACTCATACTTCTCACCTTCTTTCCCCCTATATTATACACCTCCCCCGCCCTTTTTGCAAGAGAAAAGGCTGGCTTACCTGAAAAACTTCCCAAGCCATTTCAAAACCTCTGCGAAACATAGCCAACAAAGCCCTCGCTTTTAGCTTCCAATTTTTGAGTCAAAAAAAAACGGCAAATCGTCATCCGCGCT
>Ga0099364_10015500_pt1 | contig 10048 bp, 6 predicted proteins | sample TergutTh196P3_FD_73070 | JGI IMG/M metagenome (GOLD analysis project Ga0099364, IMG submission 73070) | Microcerotermes parvus P3 segment gut microbial communities from Pointe-Noire, Republic of the Congo - Th196 P3 | ecosystem: Host-associated > Arthropoda: Insects > Digestive system > Gut ...
GGCGGGTTTCAGCGTTATCAGGCTCGACGGGGCTGCGGCGTGGGCTTTGCCGAAGCGAAACGGAAATATCTTCTATTGCAGGCTCCACCATATTATCTTACAGCGGGTTAAGCCAAACTATTACATATCCCGACGGTACTTTCCGCACAACCACGTTGAACAATGCGGGACTGACACAATCGGTAACCGACGGAGGCGGCACAATAACATACGCCTACAACAGCCTCGGAAAACCGGTTACAATCACAGCCGTGGGGATGACTACCGCCATGCGGTACGACTACCGCGGATATCAGATAGCGCTGAAAGAGCCCAACATGACCGATACAATACGCTACGACTACAACGCATACGGAATGTTGAACAGCCAAACGAACGCACGCGGGCAAACAACAACCTTTAACTACGACGCAGCAGGAAGGATGACGGCGGAAATCAGCCCCGAAATGGACCTGACCTATCATTATGCTTCATCGGGCGCAGGAAAGGGGAAATTGGAATTTATTAAAACCGGAAATACGGAATTGCGAAAAATTGTTTACAACACGCTGGGACTGCCGGAGCAGATAACCGAAAAAATAGACGGCGCCGATTACATTACAAATTATACATATAATAATAGTGGACACCTTTTGCAAAAGGAATCGCCTTCGGGATTCAAACTGTTGCACGTCTACAACTCCGACGGCTACCTGACTCACCTTCAAAACGGCGACAACAACGCCAACCTGTGGCAAGCCGGTACAATCAATGCCTTCGGGCAGGTAACATCAAGTACTCTGGGCAACGGATTGACGCGCAGCACGGCGTACAATACAAGCAACCTATCGTTGCAAAGCATAACTTTGAACAATGGCGGAACGCTAATAGATAATGTAGCGTATAACTTCATCACCTCATCGGGCAACCTGCAACAGCGCAATGACATAACCAATACCCGCAATGAGATATTCGGTCACGATGCCCTCAACCGCCTCAATTCCATAAATTTGAATAATGCCGGAGCGCAAAGCATCAGTTTCCACCCCAACGGCAACATCAATACCAAATTTGATGTAGGCACATATCAATATGCCAACAATAACCATGCCGTTTCAGGTATTGACCCGCTTGCAGCGGGTTATTCGCCGCCGACATATTCGCTAACGCATGCTTCGTTTGATAAACCGTTGCTGGTGGAGCAAGGTAATGAAAAAATCACTTACGAATACAGCCCCGGCAAACAGCGCAACATAAGTCGGTTTTACGTAAATAACGCGCTGCAATCCACCCGTTATTACAACGGAACATACGAAAAAGAAGTAACTGGCGGGGTAACCAAGGAATTTGATTATATCTATGGTCCCGAAGGTTTGGTTGCCATAGCAGTTAAAAACAACGGTACACATACTTTGTATTTTGCGCATACCGACCATTTGGGTAGTTTGCGGCTACTTACCGATGCCAATAAAGCAATTGTATCGCGTTATCACTATGATGCATGGGGAAAGCGAACGCTTGTTGCAGGCAGTAATATTACCAATAGAGGGTTTACAATGCATGAGCATTTGCCGGAGTTTGGACTGATCAATATGAACGCAAGGTTATACGACCCTGTTTTGGGGCGGTTTTTAAGTCCTGACCCGCATGTGCAGGCACCGAATTTCTCGCAAACATTCAATCGTTACTCGTATTGTGTAAATAACCCGCTCATATACACAGACCCAGATGGGGAACTTTTTTGGTTTGCAATTGCTATTGGTGCAGCAATTGGAGGTTATTCAGGTTATAAGATAGGAAAAGCAAATGGCGCAACAGGATGGGGAATGGCTGGCTATATTTTCGGTGGTGCTGTAATTGGTGGCGTTACCGGTCAAATTGGAGCATCCTTATACGCATCAGGTATGGCTGCCGCTACATCAGCGGGAATGAGTGGGTTTGGTGCAGGATTTAATGCAGGTATGATTTCGGGAATGGCTGCGGGCGGCTTCAATGGCGCAAGTATGACAATATTGGCAGGTGGTAATTTCAACGATGTTGTAGGAAACATGACAATGGGCGCTGTTTTTGGTGGGATTACTGGCGGACTAACAGGTGGCATTACCGAAGGGATACGACATCAAAGACAGTTGATAGCATTTAGAAGAGGAAATCAATCATTAGGAATAAATGCAGGCGACCCTGTACCTGCAAATGATAAGTTTTTATCTGACGCTCAAAAGGCATGGTATAAAAATGCACCTATGGATAAAGTAAAGAATTTTACTGTTGAAAATGTTCCTACTTCTGTGCAAAATTCGATGGATGCAGCGAAAGCCCCCGGTGCTACAAGAGCATTATCTCTCAATGGAAAATTAACGGGTTATTCAAATGTTTATTTCAATAAAAATTTGGCTTTTACAAGTGCCAAAGATTTGTTTTTTACTATGGGACATGAGTTTGTGCATGTATCACAGTTTGCTGCATTGGCAGGTCAAAGTGCAAGTTTATTGAGGCAACCCGGATTTATGGATATGTTGGAATTTCATGCGTATAGTTTCCAAAATACGCTCGGTGGGACGCAGTATAATAGTTTTACAAGGGCAGATATAATAAATTGGCAAAATACGTATCCCCAATTTTTTAATTCTATGGGGTGGACGAATTTTCCTTGGGCTTTTGGGCATTCATATTTGTATCCATTTTGATATGAAATCGAAAGTGTTAGTAATCATTGCATTGTTGTATTTTCAAGTACAACTTGTATTTACACAATGTATCAGTGTTGAACTATCGGTAACATGGAAAATAGAACATGATATTTTTAAGAAAAATTTGATGGTGTGCGTTCCCCTACTCAATATTACATACCGTAATATTTCCAACACCAACTACTATTTTTTAAAAGTATCTGACAGTAAAGACGGATTACCAATGATGCCTTATGCAGGTTCGTTACATCCCTCTAATTTTGATGAATATCTGCGTTGGCGTGATGATTACTTTGAAAGAGCGAAAACGCATGGTAACTACGCAAGTCAAAATTTTCACGTAAGAATTGGAGGGATGCCCTTATATAGTAATGGTTGGTATGTACATAATGATACATTAGACCATCACGAAGAACATGAAATAGATTTTATAAACAGCAATTTGGCAGATATTTATGAATATATATATCGCAGTAGTAAAAGTGATTACGTAGAAAAAAAACTTTATTTCTCGCCCTCTGACCTAACCCCCGAAAATATTTTAGGCGCAGTCAAAGACCAATTTGTATTTTTGAAGCCAAATGAAACCTATACCGATACTTATAATCTTGTTGGATTTCAATTAGTTGAAGGATGTTTTTCTTTTTCGATTAATCAAAAAAGTTTTAAGAATTATGTTCTTATTCAACCAACGTGGGATAATAATCTGTCATATTGGACTGAACAAAAAATGGAATTGCCTGTTAAAGTAGGTGAGTATCATTTATATAGTGATTTGATTTTCACAAACGATGTAACAGTGGACTTTTCGGAACGAGTTATAGCCAAATAGTACAGTTTGCTGTTTTGCAAGCATAAAAGCCTGACACCATGTCAGGTTTTTTGCATTTATTGGAAAATTTGTCGCCTGCGGCGGCAAATGGGGGGACGATTTTGCGACGCAACTGCAAAGAAAAATGATACATTATATTATATGTATGCTTCGGGTGGGCGGTTATCGGTCGGCGGCAGTTCTTTTGTCGTCCGCCGTTGGCGGTGGTTTTTTATTTTTTTGCCCCCTTTTTTTGCCCGCTTCGGCGGGCTTTCCTTTTGGTTGATTTACGATTTGGTTTTTGCGGTAGGCGGTCATCGGGCGGCGGCTGTTCCTTGTTGTCCGCCGTTGGCGGTGGTTTTTATTTTTTTGCCCCCTTTTTTTGCCCGCTATGGCGGGCTTCCTTTTGATTTGATTTGATTTTGCGGTGTGCGTTCATGGCGGCTTGTTCTGCGGCGGTTTTGATTTTTTAGTGCCTTCTGCCGCCTTCTGCCTCTAAAAATGCCGTTTTCAAAAAAAGTTATTAACATTCCTTGTTTTCGCTTCTATCCCGCTGCCCACTTCGCTTTCCGCTCTTTTCTCGCTCTTTTCATCATCCCCTTTGTACATCGGCTTTTCAGCGGTTTTGGGAGGGGGAAAGCAACCCGAAAAATCCTCCGAAAAAGCGAAATAAAGACCAAAAAAACGAAAAAGAAAAAGCCTGAAAACAAACAAGCCAAAAAAACAAACGAAAAAGAACAAGAAAAACGCCCAAAGCCCCAAAACACCCCGAAAAGAAACAAAGCCCCAACCGCCAAACAGCCCTCCGCCCGATGATAGCCCACAAGAACTGCCGCCCAAAACCGAAACCGAAAACCACAACGGAAAGCAAAAGGAACAGTCGCCGACCGATGACCGACCGACAGAAGAAACCACCACAGGAAACACGACAAAATTATAAATCGTAATCCGCTAAAAATCAAATCAAAAATAACGAAAAAAAACCATAGAGAGACCACGTCCGCCGATGACTGCCGAAACAAAAACATGAAAAATCAAATCAAAAATCAATCAAAATGCCCGCCACAGCGGGCAAAAAGGGGGCAAAAACAAAACAGCCGCAGGCTACCGCTGAAAAACCAATTACCGACCGACAACCATCCGCAGAACTGCCGAAACAGGAAGACGACAAAATCAAATCAAAAATCAATCAAAATGCCCGCCACAGCGGGCAAAAAGGGGGGCAAAAACAAAACAGCCGCAGGCTACCGCTGAAAAACCGACTACCGACCGACAACTACCCGCAGAACTGCCGAAACAGGAACACGTCAAAATCAAATCAAAAATCAATCAAAACGCCCGCCACAGCGGGCAAAAAGGGGGGCAAAAACAAAACAGCCGCAGGCTACCGCTGAAAAACCAACTACCGACCGACAACCACCCGCAGAACTGCCGAAACAGGAAGACGACAAAATCAAATCAAAAACCAATCAAAACGCCCGCCACAGCGGGCAAAAAGGGGGCAAAAAACAAAAACAGCCGCAGGCTACCTCTAAAAAACCGACTTCCGACCGAAACCGCCCGCAGAACTGCCGAAACAGGAATAGCCGCAGAGCGATGACAGTCCACCACACTAATCAAAACCGTAAACCATTAAAAATCAATAAAAAATAATGCTAACCAAAACAAACAAAAACCCCACACCAAAAACAGAGGGCAGAAAACCACCGCAAGCCGAAAAGAAACAACTCCAAAATAATAACCACAAAAACCATTCCAAACAGCCAAAAGAGAACAGAAAAGTACAAAAAAATAAAACATTAAAAAAACGCCAAAACCACCAAAAACCCAACCACCCCCAAAAACCGAAAATCCCCCTCCCAAAACCGCTGAAAAGCCGATGTACAAAGGGATTACGGCATTTTTTCTGTTAATAACTTTTTTCGTTTTTATCCCTTTTTCCCCCTTATTTTTGCACCTGTTTTTTTACCTAAAAAAATTGTTTTTTATGAAGAATTTAGAAATACATAATTCTCATTTCATCACTTTTGCCGATGATCTTTTTACGATTGACGTTCTCGGTGGTGTTGATGTTCTGCAAATTGAAAGAATGATTTGCACCCTGCGGATAACGCACAAAAATTATCCGCCGTTGCGCTCTACGCTTGACCTGTACAGCGATAACCAAACGGATAAACTTATTCGCTCGCTTTGCGATAAGTGGGGCGTGATGCTTTTGGACGCTTCAAAATCCGTTCACGCATGTATCTGTCAATTAGAGAGTTACAAATTAGAGCGGTTGCGTTACCCGCAAGGCGACCGAGATAAAGATTTTGAGATGAGCGAAGAAGAACAGCAAACGTCTAAAAAATACCTCTCTCATAAAAATCTGATTGCCAACGTGCAAAAGGATTTACAGCATATCGGGATTTTAGGCGAAGATGAAAACGCCCTAATACTGTTTTTGGCGATGGCTTCGCACAAGAGCGAAACGCCGTTTTCCGTGCTGTGTTTGGCAAAATCGGGCATCGGTAAAAGTTACCTGTTACAAAAACTTTCGGAGTGTATGCCCAAAAATACGTTCAGTTTCCACACGCAAATAAGCGAAAACGCCCTTTTTTACTTTGATAGCAGGCAAATTGACGGTAAAGCCCTGTTTATCGAAGATTTAGAATGGACAAATCAAATGCTAATGCCGTTGGCAACGCTGCAAACGCAAGGCAGATTAATAAAAACCCGCGCCACCAAAGACAAAGACGGAATGTTGCATAGCACTACATTTGAAGTAACGGCAAAACTTTGCCTTATCGCCTGCGCCTACTCTGAAAAGAACTACGAACAGTTAAGCCTGCCGTTTTTGTGTTTACACTTGAATCATTCTCAAATACAGGATATTAACGTGATGGAATACCAAAAAAAGCGTAAGGCGGGATTAATCAATCAAGGCGAGATTATAGCCGCTCAAAGACGGTTACAGTGCGTCATTGCCTCGCTCAACTCCGCAAATATCGTAAATCCCTTTGCGCCGCTCATCAACCTGCCCGATGACGTGCCGCACCCACGCAAAACGCTTTTATTACTGTTAAACTTCATAGATGCAATAACCTATTTGCGCCAATATCAAAGGGAACAAGCCATTGACGAACAAACAGGCGAAGTGCTGATAAAAACCCACCCCGACGATATAGAATTAGCCTTTAATCTGTTAAAATACTCTCTGTTCCGCAGGGCTGACGAGTTAAGTACATCGGCGCGGGGCTTTTATATTTGGCTGCAAAAGTACCTGACCGAAGCGCAGACCAACCAATTTACAGCCCTTGACGTGCGCAAAGCAAAACGCATACACCCCCGAACATTAAACCGTTATTTGCAGGAACTTACCCTCTTTCATTATATCCAAATCACAGGCGGGAACAAGTACCGAGAGGGCTACCGATACAAAATAACCAATATAAGTGAAGATAACGCACTGAATAAGAGCATCGAAAACGCCCTAAAAAAGACAATGGAACTTATAAAAGAGGAACACAGTAAGACAGTAGGACAAACCCCGCTGACCAACTCCCAAAACCCTATAAACAAAGGAAAAAACAGCGGGACGACAAAAATAATCAAAAATTAAAAATCGAAAATCAAAAATGGACAAAAAAGGATTTACCGCATATTTAGAGAGCAAAGAATTTAGCCAAAGAACGCAAAGGGGAATTTTATCATACTTGCAAATGTTTTTTGATTGGGCAAAAAAGGAAGATATACAAATAACAAAACCCGATGTGTTACGTTATTTGGAGCATCTGAAAAACAAGGGACTGCAAAACGTAACCCGCAAACTCCAATTAACAGCCATAAATCATTATTTTACATTCCTTTATCAAGAAGGACAAATAACCGATAACCCTTGTATATTCATCAAAATAAGAGGAACGAACAAAAAAACGCTATACAGAATTTACACGCCCGAAGAACTTGACGGGCTTTTTGATAATTATTACCTTCTTTATGTGCGCAATTACGATGACAGCCGCCAAAGGCACGATTTATCGCGGCATTACTCGGCTTTGAGCAAAGAACGGAACGCCCTAATTTTAAGTATTTTACTTTATCAGGGAACAACCACCACCGAAATAGACAGGATAGAAACAGGCGACATTGATTTGATAAAGGCAACCATAAAAATACGAAGCGGAAAAAGGCTAAATGACAGAATTTTACCGCTCAAAGCCTCACAAATAGGTTTATTGATGCACTATTTGCAGAATACACGCCCGAAACTGACGCAGTACCGTACCACCGAAAGCAACAAACTGTTTCTGTCGTTACCTGTAATCAGTAAAAAAATCATAGACAACGAGTTGATGTATATTTATGATTTGCTTGCTACGCAAATTAGGCTTATTGATAAACAGTTCCTAAACTTCACACAAATAAGGACTTCGGTGATTACTTTTTGGCTAAAAACGCATGGATTACGCAAGACGCAATACATGGCAGGGCATCGGAACATCAGCACTACCGAAACATATTTACCCAATAATTTAGAGGATTTAACCAACGACATCAACAAATTACACCCTTTTTGAGTATGAACACAGGATATAAAACAATCATCGAAGAATACGGCGCATGGCTTGATACGCTTGGTTACTCTAATGGCTTGGTTTATGGATACAAATGTTATTTGCGAAATTTTTTACAATGGCTCGAAAGCCAGCAAATACAAAAGATTACGCAACTAACAGCCAAGCGCGTACTCGATTATCACGCCTATTTGGAAACGCGCCCCAATAAAATGTTCAAAGGGCGTTTGTTGTGCGCAACTACTTTGACGCAAAATTGTTTAGCCATTGATAAGTTCTTGGAGTTCCTGCATCAGTACGGAATGACAAACGCCCCCGCACCGATAAAACGCTCAACAAAATATGACAAAACAGAGCAAATACATAAAATACAAGTTTTTACCCAAGCGGAAATAAAAACGCTTTTGAGCAGCATACCCGAAACGCATCAATGGCTGACCTTTGAAAAACGACAGGCAAAACATTACGAATTACGGTTGATTTTTGCTCTCTTTTACGGCTGTGGTTTACGTAAATCGGAAGGCTATAATTTATGCTTCCAAGACGTTGATTTTGATAAAAAGACCGTCTTTGTAAGGCAGGGCAAAAACTACAAAGACCGTATAATCCCGATGAGCGCAGGCGTTTACAACGAATTGCGGGATTACGTTTATAACTTCCGTCATCGGCTCAAACTGAAACATAATCGCCTGTTTATAAGCAGCGAAAAGACGCTAAACGGCAAGTTAAAGCACTTGCAAAACGCTTGTAATGACGAAAATATTAAGGCAAAACGGCTCTTTTTACACGTGCTTCGCCACTCCATCGCCACCCACCTATTGCAAAACAGAATGAGCATCGAAAACATATCCCTGTTTTTAGGTCATAGCAGCCTCGACGCTACTCAAATTTATACGCATCTAATTTAGAGCCTAAAAAATTTTTTTGCGCAAATAAAAAATTTTTGCTAATTTTGCCGTTGCAAAAAACAGCAAAATGGTCTGTGTAGATAGTCATAAAGTTGCGCCGTTGCCTTGCCATAACGTAGAAAACAAGGCAAAAACGGAAATAGGTCGTATCCATCATCATACGACCCTGCCATTTTTTTATTTTGCCTTTGAGAACAAAACGAACACGCAAAACGTTAATACTTACGGTTATAATTTTAGTTATGGTTGCGAAAATGGTTTTACTTCCACCGTTACGGAAAATCTGACCTCAACTTTTTGCGCTTCGGTTGCGTGTAGAGGCTTCTTCAATATGAACGCAAGACTGTACGACCCGGTGATTGGGCGGTTTTTAAGTCCTGACCCGTATGTAGCCGATGGAACGTTCAGCCAAGACTACAACCGTTACATGTATGCAAGAAATAATCCGCTGGTTTATACAGACCCCGACGGAGAACTTGTTTTGGCTTTTTTCCGAAGTATCTATGATGCGATAAAACACAAAGACATATCAAGGATGGATCCCACAAAGCCGGGAACGGCAGTTAATAATTCTTATCGCATTTGGAAGGGATATCTTACAACAGACAAGTTTTGGAAGCAATTGCCACAAAACACGTTAGGACTTCTATTCACACACACATCGAATTTGGCGGGACAAGTGGATAGAGTAGATTTTTACGGAGGCACAACAGTATCAAGCGGAAACTTTTGGGGACAAGGTGATGGTTCAGCGATAACGTTGGGCAGTTTTATTACCGGTGGTCGTGAACTTGAAGCAAACCCTGATAATGTCTTGTTTCAACACGAATACGGGCATTATTTGCAAAGCAAGGAGTTCGGCTGGTGGTATTTAAGTTTTATTGGGGTCCCCAGCTTAATTAGCGCTGCATTTAATGACAATCACTATAATTTCTTTATAGAGCGTGACGCCAACCGAATGGCATACACCGACCTATTTAATAGAACAGGAGGGACTGTGGATTGGAATTTTGATCAAAACCCAGTAGGTGACTCTTGGCGAGAGAGATTTAACCAAAATAATAATATAAATGAACAAAATCAGGCACAAAACGTGAATAGAAC
>Ga0099364_10015501_pt1 | contig 10048 bp, 8 predicted proteins | sample TergutTh196P3_FD_73070 | JGI IMG/M metagenome (GOLD analysis project Ga0099364, IMG submission 73070) | Microcerotermes parvus P3 segment gut microbial communities from Pointe-Noire, Republic of the Congo - Th196 P3 | ecosystem: Host-associated > Arthropoda: Insects > Digestive system > Gut ...
GCAACGCCTTTTTTGGCGACCGCACTTGTGCGGCGCAGCGGTGCTGTCGAACAAGTTCGACCGCTAAAACGCGCATTCACCCTCGTCGAACTCCTCGTCGTCATCGCCATCATCGGTATGCTCGTCGCACTACTCCTCCCCGCCGTGCAAGCGGCAAGAGAAGCAGCAAGAAGAATGCAATGCTCGAACCATCTCAAACAGGTCGCACTGGCAATGCATACTTTCCACGATGCCTACGGCTTTTTCGCGCCCAATGGCGATGGACCTCGCGGTGATAACAGCGTCTACAACAATCAAAATGCCGATGCACAGAAGAATTCAAACTCTTGGAGTACCTGGGGATGGCCTATCTACCTGTGTCCCTACATAGAGCAGACTGCGCGTTACGATGCGTTAATGGCACGCCCCACCGCAGTCTGGAGTGCAAATGTCTCATTCCCCGGAAATCAGCGCATCGCTACTTTGATATGTCCTTCGGATGGCAATGGACGCTCCAGAACGGATACCGGCGGGATCACCAACTATATGGGAAGTTACGGTGATGTTATCAGAGGAACCAATGAGGGGGGAAGGAACACTCGCGGCGTTTTCGCCGGCAGTGCTCGGGATGGAAATTTCAGGGAAAAGTCTATTTTCGATAACGTTACTACCTTCGGCTCCATCGCTGACGGGACTGCCAACACTGTCATGTTTTCCGAGGCAGTAGTGGGACAAAACAACACGGGACGCGCCATCAAGGGCAATTTTGCCCTCCTTTCAAGTCTTGGGAGAAATTCAGGCGACCCGACAGATCCGCCGACACGCACGGAGTGTCTCGCCAGAGGGACAGGGAGTACGGATAGAAGAACGTTTACTGGAGACTATGCCGGCGGAAATCATGAGCAGTGCCGAGGAGTTCAGTTTCGTGGAGTTATCGCACATACCGGCTTTACGACGGTCAATCCGCCGAACACCGTCTCTTGTGCGAATGGTCCCATACCTAAAGAAGGAAACGTAATTGCTTCTGCAACCAGTGCACATCCTGGCGGAGTCGGTGTGGCATTTGGCGATGGTTCTGTGCGGTTTGTTACCGACTCCATCGATCACGGTGCTAATAATGCGGTGGAAAAAACCACTGGTGACTCGAATTTCGGAGTCTGGGGCGCCGTTGGTTCGATCAACGGCGGCGAATCCCGGTCGCTTTAAGGCTTGCCCCGGAAAATAAACAGCCGTCCCAATCCGTCATTACACGTTCCAAAAATTATTAAAGCATTCCGGCTTTTGTAACCATGAACACAAGCCGGAATGGACTATGTCAAGGGCTAAAATGCAAAAAAAATGCAAAAAATGACAAAATTCCCAAAAATCGCACCCTTGAAAACAAGGGACTTTACGAAAATGGGCAAAATGGGAAGCATAGGCAAAAATTATTTTCTTAGTAAATTAGCCCTCAACCCGCTTGTTTACCAATGCCAAAGAGTCTCCGAAAAGAATACCCTATTTTCAAATCCTGTCGAGGGAAGGTATTTTTAGAGGTGACCTTTAATCAGGGCATGGAGTTTTATCCACAGATTACACAGATTTTCACAGATTAGTGTTTTAGAAAAATCTGTGAAAATCTGTGTAATCTGTGGACTGTTTTTTTCACATGTTATCCATTTTATACTTTGTAGTCCCCCCGCCTCCTCTCTTGAGATGGGTTCTCTTGAAAAGGGCAGCTCTTGACACAAAACCAAATAATCATTATTCTGCCGCCGTCCCTTGTTGCCTTCCTCCTCATGGTCAAGCATTCAACACCGGTACTTTGGCTGCTTCTGGGGGGAGTTTGCGCCCTTCTTTCCTGCAATTCGCTCAAATTCCTTAATCCTGTATCCACTAATACGGAAGCGAACGCACCGGTATATGACGCACATCCCAATACCGTTACGGTCGAAATATACATTATCCGTTTTTCTCCTCACCAAAACAAGTTGGTACAGCAGCTTTGGCAAGAATCCGATGAACAATCGCTGCCGACTCATCTTCGACGTGACTTGCTCGCGCAGGGATTTCGTGTCGGCATACTCAACAATCTGATTTCACCGTCTCTCGAACAATTGATTAGTTTTTCATCAGACGGTGTTTCCGATATTTATTCGGGAGAATTTCAAGAGTTTTCGGCTGCTGATGTCATTCGCGAGTCAGGTGCCACTCGGCACACACGCCAACTGCTGCCGGGAATGCGAGCGGTACTCAAACCGTTCAATGACCAGAATGCACTGACGGAAATTTCACTGTTCCGGCAAGAAAACGGCAAGATGCACGGCGAAACATATACCAAAGCGATAGGTGTATTTTTTATCAGTGCAGCAGCCAATCAGGACGGCTCAGCACAAATTCATATTGCACCAGTGCTGGAACACGGTACACCCGGTTGGCGGCTTCGGACGGTCGCAGGTATGGTCGTTCAAGATGAAAACCGCCCAAGTCAAATCTTTGAGACGCTAAACATTTCCCAAAGTCTTATCCCGGGACAATGGATCATTATAGGAGCAACAACATCGAATTCGGCAGGAGTGGGAAAAGCGTTTTTCACCCGCTCCGATTCCATTTCGGAGCAGCGTCTTCTGGCGATTCGGCTTGTTAGGGCAGCTGCCAGTAACGTAAACTGAGATTCAACCGCAAGGTTGAACGAAAGGGAACGTCCGTTTATCGAAAAGGTAGTGCGGCTGATGACCAACGTATAATTGCCGGTAGTACCACCGGAACCGGAGCTGGCAACGGCAAGATTGTAATCTTTGTTGCCGTAAGATGAAACGCCCAAGTAGTGCGTCCCCGCAGTCGGGGCGGCGAACATCAACGAGGAACAATGAGTCTCAAAGGCAAATGGTTATCATACAAGGATGCACAGAGAAAATCCGCGTTTGCCCTATTCTGCGCAGCGAAAGCCGACGTCCTGAAAGGAAAGGGATTGCGGTTGACTACCGCGAGCCGTCGTCCGGTAGCCTGCGTCCGTGTTTTCGGCACTCAAAAAAGAACCGCCGCGAATCGCCCGAAGAGCAACCGTGTCCGCACCGCCCAACGTTTCGTCCACATACTGACCGGCTTCTCTACGGAGCGTTAACCGGGCGACCGTTACCGTTTCCCCCTCTTCTGTCGAGGGACCCTGCGGATTTTCGAGCGGAGACCACCGATAATAATCGGCAACATATCGGTCGCCGCACCACTCCCAAACATTGCCCCCCAAGTCGAAAAGACCATATGGATTCGCCGGAAACGATCCCACCGGCGCAAGACCGAGAAAGCCGTCCGCTCCCGTATTTTCGTCAGGAAACCGACCCTGCCAATAGTTACCGAAGTATTTACCGTCCGCTTGACGTTGATTTCCCCAAAGATAGAGAGCGTCCAGCAATCCTCCTTTTGCGGCATATTCCCATTCCGCTTCGGTCGGCAACCGCTTTCCTGCCCAGCGGCAGAATGTCTGGGCGTCGTCCCAACTGACATGCACGACGGGAAAATCAAGCATTGCCGTCATCGCTCCGCCTTCGAGTTCTGCGAAAAGATTATTGCCCAAAGGATTACGCCAATTTGCTCCGACCAGCCGTCCCCATTCTTTGCTTTCCGAATGAAAGACAAAACTCCAACCCTGCCGCTCTGCCGTCGTTTCGTATTGCGTTTCCTTAACGAACATCTGAAATTGCCGATTCGTAACCGGATAGACATCCATTTTGAACGGAGAAAGGCGAACCTGATGTACAGGACGCTGATCCCGTTCCTGTGCGGTATCGCTTCCCATACGAAAGGTTCCGCCGGGCAAAGATTTCATCGGTGCAATGGCGTCGAGTCGGGAGCGGTCGGCAAGCGGAGTGAAACGGTCTCCGTTCTGTCCTTCGAGTGGGGGGATTTCCTCCGGTGCAAGTCGTTCACCGCGTTCGTGCTGTACGATGTCCGACCATCGTGATTGTAAAGATTCGGTAACGATAGAGCGTTGCGGCGGTTCTTCGTTTGTAGAAAAGCCTATCGGTTCCGTTGGTTCGACACGCCAGAGGGAAAGGGAGATTTGATACCATACGATTCCTGCCGCCGCGAAAAAGAGGGCAAGCCAAAGAACGAGTTTGATCGCTGTGTTGTGCATGGTCGGTATTGTACCAAATCTTGTTGAGATTTAGGATTCCTCAAAAAAAAAGAGAGTGTAGCAACTAATTAGCCGTACTTTGTCGCATCATTTTGCGATTTATCAGGTTTCATCACATTCTTCGTGTAATTGTTATGTTTCGCACAAAGGCACAAAGACCACCAAGGAAGTCCAGTAATTCAAATGGGAATTACACCGTTGATCTCTTATGTTTTTCTTTTAGGCTCTACCTTCGTTCCGGGTTGGTGTATTGTTTGGGCAGTAAAGTTTCTGTTACAGGACACTCATTTTACCCAAAACAGAGCAAAAAGTTGACCATTTTGCGTATTTTCACGCGTTTTCAGTGTAATTTTTCTCAATTCGGCATTATTGTCCGTCCACCAACCCGGAACGAAGGTAGAGCCAATCCTTTTAACCGCAAAGGACGCAAAGAACGCAAGGAACGCAAAGAAAAAAATGCCCCATTTCTCCCCGTTTGCGGTATGTTGAGGTTTATGTTCAAACAGTTTTTTCTTCGGGAATCCCCAACTCCGACAACGTTTGCCGCAACCAGCGCAATGACCTTTCGATAAGCGGTCCGCCTTGCCCTTCGACCTCCATACCCAAAGGACCGGTGAAGCCCGACTCATGCAGGATTTTCAACGTTTCACGGATGTTCGCCGCATTGACTCCCTCTCCAATGGAAGCGTGACTCAACGCAATGCCCGTGTCTTTTCCTCGGGACGCATCGGCAAGTTCCTGTGAAACATCTTTGATATGAACATGCGAAACCCTTTTGGCGAACCGCTTCGCAAAATCTATCGGATTACCGCCGGCAATGAAGGAGTTGCCCGTGTCGAGGTTCAAGCACAACCGGGAACTATCCACGAAGTCGAGCATTTCGCCGAGCCGGTCGATGTTAGTCGTGAAATAGCCATGAATTTCAATCGTGATATCGATTTCATACGCCTCCGCCACTTCGACGATTTGTTCGTAATACCATTTCATCTGGCTCATCGCTTGTTCATCGGTGTAACCTTTGGGCTTGAAGAGTCCGTCGGTGGTGCAGACGCGCGGGCAACCTGCCAGTTTTGCATAACGAAGGGCGTTCAATATGTAAGGGGCGGCGTAGACCGCTCCTTCTCTTCCTGAAAGGGGAAACGCTGCGTCGATTTGCGACAGATGGACATCGTATTTTCCCATCATTTTCCGCAGTATGACGGGGTCTTCAATCGTGGTCAGGTGCGGTGAATAGCCGAGTCCGTTCATCCACCAAGTTCCATCGACGAGTCCGCTTTCGACAAAGTGGACGTCGTTCTTTTGTGCCCATTCGAGACACTTTTCGAACGTCCAATAAACGGAACTGAAAGAGTCCGTGTGAAAACTGATTTGCATGAGGAGCTCCTTTTACTGACATTACCCAGTTGCATTATAGACTTTGATGTCTTACTAAACAAGTAGGTGTAGTGCAAGCGAGCGGGGGGCGTTAGCCCCCCGCTCGCTTTCTCACTTGCCCGCTCGCTTGCGCAATGTTGAAGATACCCACAAATTTTTTACACACCCCCGAGAAAATAAAAAATCCCAAAAAATCTGAAAAGCCGGTTGACATTCCGTTCCACTCGTGGTACACTAGAAACGTAGTTGTATGTTCCACCAAACAATCAGGAGTCTTTTATGAGCAACAGAATGTTAACTTGGGGGGGGGGCAATTTAGGTAAAATAGCCGTAGCGAGCGGGGGGCAACCCCCCGACTCACGCGAACAAACCGGGGGGCTAACGCCGCCCCGCTCGCTTCGCAGAGCTTTCACCCTCGTTGAACTCCTCGTCGTCATCGCGATCATCGGTATGTTAATCGCCCTGCTGCTGCCCGCCGTTCAGGCAGCACGCGAAGCCGCACGCAGAATGCAGTGCACCAATCACCTCAAACAACTCGGACTGGCAATACACACATACCACGATACCCACGATGGTGTTCCTGCCAACATGAATTTTGGCACTCGACCAAAGCCGAGCGGCGAAACAGGCCACTTTTTCAGTGCCCAGGTAGTGATGCTGCCTTACATCGAACAAATGGCACGATACGAACTTTTCTTTACTCACCTCACGACTGCCCCCGAGGGAAGTCAGCTAACCCATTACCCCAACGATACTAATCCGACCTTATCCGTCGGTTGGGCCGACGGCGGTCCCGCGAGCCTTTTCAGTGTAGGAGCGATTCCGCCCCTCGCCTGTCCGTCGGACGGAAACGCACGAGTAGCCTCCCCCCGTAACCGTCCACAGGTTTCGACCAGTTATCATCCTTGTTTTGGCGATGCCATCCGAACCTTCTCGCATAGTTGGAATGGGGACGAGCAAAGCCCCGCTGCCACCATTACCAATAATCGCGGATTCTTCGGAGGGCAATACAAATCGAACAACTTTGGCGCGATTACCGATGGACTCTCCAACACGATTGCTATGGGTGAAGCCGTGGTTGCTTCACGGCGTAGCGAACCAAGTATCAAGGGGGGAATTGCCTGTTTTATTGGGTTGGTCCCTCAAAATGCGCGGGCGGTTGCGATCAACCCAAATAACCCGAGAATATATTCTGACGTTGTTGTCAATGGCGGCGTATTGCATCCTGATGGGCGCGGGACGAGTTTTTCGGATGGTCGTCCCGCCGCCAATGGATTCAATACGGTTTACCCCCCCAACTCCGTGTCGATAAACTACGGCTGCGAGTCGACTCATACTGGTTACTATTCGGCAACCAGCCATCACACCGGCGGTGCCAACTTTGCGATGGGAGACGGCGCGGTTCGGTTCATTAACGACTCGATTGATCACGGAAATTTGAGTTGGTGGGTTGGCACCGGCAATGCTGAATTCCCTTCCGACGGCAGACAGCCTACAGGTCGCAGTCCGTTTGGGACTTGGGGGGCGTTGGGTTCGATCAACGGCGGTGAGTCCGCGTCGCTGTAACGCGGAGTACCGTCATTACACTGCAAGCGAGCGGGGGCATTAGCCCCCCGACGAGTTTAAATCAACACGTACCCCATCGGGGGGCTAACCCCCCCGCTCGCTTGCCTTGTGTTCTTTGCGGTAAAAAAAGATTTAACCGTAAAGTACGCAAAGGGTTACGCAAATGGCGCAAGGGACGAGTCGCAATCTTGTATGACAATACTTACGATTGCGGCTCTGCTATACTCACCATATTCAAAAAGGAGAAAAAATGAATTACAGACTATTGACATCGGCAATTTTTTTACTCTCGGCGGTTCTCTTTGCGGGTTGCAGTAAGGTTCCCGCAGGAATGGTACCGGTCTATCCGTGCAAGGTCAAGATTACCAAAGGGGGCGATCCTGTTCCCGACCTAGGAGTTGCTCTGTCGCCGGGTGATTCCTCATTGGGAAGTTATTCGATGGGCGGCAATACCAATGCGAGCGGAGTGGCAGAGATCGGAACCGTGTTTGGTTCTTATATTACCAGGGGGGCTCCTGCTGGCGAATTTCAAGTTACGATTGTTGAAGTGCCGAAACTTCCTGATGAATTGAATTTATCTCCCGAGCAGTTGTCAAGACTGTCTGGTCCTGAAATGGATGCTCATAATGCGAAAGTGAGTGCGGCGCGAGCGGCTTTCAAGCGGAGTATTCCTCTCAGTTTTGCCGGTGCGAATTCGCCGTTGAAGATAACGGTGGCGGAGTCCCGGAGCGGCACCGAGGTGACGTTTGAAATCGATGATTATCGGTGATAGGGATTATCGGAGACAGGCATGTTGCGAGACTCGTCATTCCTGCGCCGGCGGGAATCTAGACGAAACGTCCAAAATCTTCCTCTAGATTCCCGTTTTCACGGGAATGACAAACTTGAAGGGAATGACGGCTTTTGCGCGTTGTCCAAACATAGACGATACCGAACATGAATAGTCCGCAGAACAGGAATATCGCCGCTGCTCCGAGCATTCCGCCGACCTCGGAAAACAAATCGACATAACGGATTATCGCCCAGAGCATGAAAAAGACTACGCCGTACCAAAACCAGTCGCCGCGTGAACGTTTGAGACCGTCCCATATCAGTCCGACTGCCAGCCAAACGATGAGAACGTTGACCGCAAACATACCGGCAAGTGCCCAAGGTTCGTTGAGCATATCCCAACGTCGGTGATACGCAGTACCGATTCCGCCAAACATCAATGAAAAGTAATACGAACCCAGCCAGAGTACGAAAATGGCGGTTACCCAGGCGAGTGTGTTACTACTCTGGCGGAAAAAATTTAACGCGGAACAAACAGAGCCCGTATCGGTAGATACGGCATTTTCGTTATCGCACCGGAGCTGCCGCTCCGGGCTCTGTGAACTTTTGTCCGCCGGAGAGCCGGAGTACCGGCTAAATGGTGCCGTCATTTTTGCCAACAGCAGCAGAACCAAAATATCGATCACGGGCAAGGCAAAAGCCCAGAACATGTGAACGTTATCGCTTGGTCGATACCGATGTTGCCAATGAAGTAAATCCCACCAGTAATCCAGGAAACTCGGTGCGATTAGTCCGCCGAAGACCAGCAGCATACCGACACGTCTCAAGGTGACATCTTGAGTAAGCCGACGGGAAACGGCGAGACACATCAATCCGACGGCAATGACGTGAAAGGTAAGATAGGCTTCGAGTCCGCAAGCGACTCCTTGCAAAATCCACCAAAAGACGAGGAGCAGCGAATAGAGCGGCAGAGCAAATCGGTTTTGTTTCAGCACACCGGCAAGAATTCCAAGAGCAGCAAAGAGGGGAAGCGATAGTGCGGTAAACGGCAGGGGAGCGTAAAAGAGGTAAAAGAGTGCGCGTGGGAAGTCGAAGGTGCCTGCTACGGAGGCAATCACCCACGTTGTCAGCAGTGCGACGGCGAGTAAATGCAGCGGTGTGCTTCCGAGTACCAGTGCCATGAGAAAGACACCGAGAGCCCAGAGCCACATTCCCATCGGAAAGTCGGCGGGGAGGTGGAATACTTGTCCGACCTGCCAGATTCCTACGCCGTACATAATGGCGGCGAAAAAGAATGCTGCGTCGCCCCAGTATTTGTAAGCGTTCTTTCGCAGGTAGAATCCGCCGATGTGTGCGGCGGCGAGGATACTGCCGACGATAGTGAGTTTCGTTGCGCCGGGCAGGTATTCCCAGTTGAAACTGATGAGCAGAAAGACTGCGAGTCCGACTAGAAAGACTGCCAGTGCGAGGACGGCACGAATGTACAGGGAAAACTCTTTGACCGATGTTGCTTCGGGTTCGATAACGTTTTCGTAGCGTTGCAGAATGGCGTTCCGTTGTTCCGGCGTGAGTAGATTATCCTCTTGCCAGCGTTGGGATTCCTCTTGTAATTTTCGGCGAAACTGTGCTGAAGTTTTGTCGTTGGAAAGATGACCGCTCATAAGAGAATCTCTAAAAATTGATTTTACATTTTTGTTCGTGTCGTAAATGCAAAAAACATCACTTTGCGTACTTTGCGGTTAAGCCTTTTCCACCGCAAAGTACGCAAAGAATACGCAAGGGACGCAAAGGATTTTTTGTATTATTAGAGGTTCCCATAAGAGATACCTTGTATACGTTTCACTCCATTGTAGCGTTTTAGCGGGCGAATTCAACAGAGTCCGGTGCGGTAGCAAGGCAGTTACCATTCCTTCGCTTTGAATCCTTCCGGCGTTTGCACGATTTCCACGGCTTCGCCGGTTTGAACGATGACGTACATGCCATTTTCGTGAGCAAATTCTTGGGCTTCGCCTTCGACGACAGCACCAGCGACCGCTCCAATGAAACGCCGCTTGTCGCCTTTCACGTCGGCAACGCGACGGTACTTTTCCAAACGCTCTATATGTGTACGAACATCCGCCGTCTGCAATGTCGTTTTGACTTCGATGAGAATGGCAATGTTTCCGTCTTCCAATAATAAATCTATCTCACCTCGCATATCTTTGGGCAACCCGTGTCCGAAGCAGACGTTTCTGCTGTGCCGCT
>Ga0099364_10015502_pt1 | contig 10047 bp, 7 predicted proteins | sample TergutTh196P3_FD_73070 | JGI IMG/M metagenome (GOLD analysis project Ga0099364, IMG submission 73070) | Microcerotermes parvus P3 segment gut microbial communities from Pointe-Noire, Republic of the Congo - Th196 P3 | ecosystem: Host-associated > Arthropoda: Insects > Digestive system > Gut ...
CATTGGCAGTACGGCGGAAGCCTACGCGGCTGGTATTTTGGGGGAACGGTCGGCATGGGGAGCCGACGCTCTGACCGTCTCGCCCTATCTTGGCAGCGATTCGATTGATCCGTTCGCTCAAACGGCTGTCGAGCAACAGGCCGGTGTGTTTGTGCTCGTTAAGACATCGAATCCCGGCGGCGGTATGTTTCAAGACCTCAGCGTTTCAGGCAAGGCCGTTTATTGCCACGTTGCCGAGTGTGTCCAGTCTCTGGCTCTAAAAACGAGAGCAAACAACGAGTTTTACGGTCAAATCGGCGCTGTCGTCGGTGCGACTTGGCCGTCGCAACTTGCGGAACTTCGGAAGATGATTCCCAACGCTTGGTTTCTCGTCCCCGGCTTCGGATCCCAGGGCGGCTCCGCCAAAGATGTCGCCGCCGCTTTCGATGCCGACGGACTCGGGGCCATCATCAATAATTCACGCGGAATCATCTTCGCCCACACGACGGAGCCGTTCAAAAAGTACGGCGACGCGAACTGGCAACGGGCCGTCGAAGCGGCGACGCTCGCAATGATCGATTGCCTGCGAATGGAAACGCCGGCCGGAAATCTGTAATTCGAGACGTTGTCGAAGTTTTTCCGTTACCTGTGTTGCAAAAAATCAGATATTTACAATCCAGATTGGAGCCAATTCGGCAAGAGTCAAAAATTTTCCCCAAACAGGAGGAACCCCATGCCTAATCAGCCCCGCGACGTCGCTCCGAATCGCCGTCAATTTTTCGCAACGGTGGGCGCGGTCGGCGTTGCTGCCGTCGGCCTTCCGACGACGGCAGCGGAACCGGTCGCCGAACATTCGTTTGCGTTTCAGCGACAGATTCCCATTGAAAGCGGTTACGATGTCGTCGTTCTCGGCGGCGGTCCCGGCGGTTGCGGTGCGGCCATTGCGGCAAGTCGACTCGGTGCCAAGGTTCTTCTGGTCGAAAGCGGCTGCATGCTCGGTGGAATGGGAACCGCAGGCTTCGTCTCGAATTGGTACGATATGTCCGACGGCGAACGGCTGCTCTGCCGCGGCCTCGTCGAGGAAATGGTCGACGATATGAATCAACGCGGCGGGTTGATTCGCAAGGTGGAACCCGAAGCCTGGCGAAAGACCGGTGGCGTGGGGTTCAAACCCGAATCGCTCAAAATCGTTTTGGATGAGTTCTGTGCGAAATCCGGCGTCGAAGTCCGATTCGCAACGACGTTCATTGCCGTAAATATGGCCGACAAGGACCGAATGGACGGCGTGGTCCTGAGCAACGTCGACGGTTTGCGTTACGTAAAAGCGAAAACCTTCATCGACGCAACCGGCGACGCCAAGGTCGTCGACGCTTGCGGATTGCCGTACAGACAGGCGGGGCGCGACACGCCGAACATTATGCCGCCGACGCTGTGTGCCACCGTGTACAATATCGACTTCACCAAGTTCCGAGGCAGCCTGCAACAGGAAATGGTCCACAAGGCGATTGCCGACGGCTTTTTCACGCAGCCGGATCGACACGTTCCCGGTATTTTCCGTAACGGTGAAACTTCCGCGATTATGAACGCCGGACACCTGTTCCATACCGACGCAACGAACAACAAAAGTTACAGTAAAGCACTGGCGGACGGCAGACAACAAGTTCAGGAATACGCCGAGTTCTACCGAAAATACGTTCCCGGCTGCGAAAACATGTTGGTTATGGTTTCCGGTTCGCTGCTCGGAGTTCGTGAGTCCCGACGGATCGTGGGAGAATATGAACTTAACTATGACGACTACAAAGCGAGGCGGCATTTTCCGGACCAGATCGGCGTCTACAAAAAAGTCGTGGACATTCACGTTTACGATACGTCGGACGAACAGTGGGAACGGTATACCGAAGAGTTCCTCAAACTGGATCGTCTTGCAAAAGGGGAATCATTCGGAATTCCCTACGGAATCCTCGTTCCCAGAGGAATGCGAAATTTGTGGGTCGCCGGACGTTGCAATTCGAGCGACATCAAAGTTCACGGTTCTCTCCGCGACCAGCCGGGCTGTCTGATGATGGGCCAAGCGGCAGGAACGGCGGCCGTCCAAAGTTGTCGGACTGGCGAACCCGCCTGCGACCTGAACGTCAGAACGCTCGTCGAGTCGTTGCGAAAACAAAACGTCTATCTGCCGCAAAAGGAAACGTCCGAAAAAATGACTCGGAGTTAGAAGGGCTTACGGTATATCGTTACGAAGGTGCCGACGTATGGCATCCGGGGCGGAGCAACTACTATTATTGGTACAATAACGATTACGTTTTCAGTCATTCGATGCCGGGTTCGCGTGTTCCCGGCGCCGGTGTGCCCGGCACGCCGAGCAGCGGAAGCGGCGGTGGAGCCGGTGCCATTAATGTTGCACCGCCGAATTTCAGTAACGCCGCGTTCATCGATATGGACGCCCTGCTCGACGAACAAAATCCAAAACCGCCAACGCCGAATGTGCCTGCACCGAGTGTATCTATCCCTTCGCCGCCGGTAGCTAACAATGCGAGTGGCGGCGGCACAAGTATGCTCGATTGGTTTCAAGAAGGATTGAGTTGGGCTGGTATGGTATGGTTATTCCCGGTGCCGGAGCAATACCAGACCTTGCTAATTCAGGAATTTATGCTGCTCGCGGCAATTACAAAGAGGCCGCAATGTCTGCTTTCTTTGCGATTCCGATAATTGGCGATGGGGCGGCGGCGGGGCGTAAAATCCAAAAGGCCGCCGATAAAGTCGGCGATGTTATTGGAGGAACGGTCAAACACGCCGACGATGCCGTTAAAAATACCGGTGCCGTAAAAGCGGGAACGAAGGTTGCTAAGGAGGTAGTGGAAGGGCATCATCTCTTGCCAACGCAGTTTAAACCCCAATTTGAGGCGGCCGGTCTTAAAATTGAGGATTTTATCATTCCCTTGGACAAGTCCACGCATCGGCTCAAGCCCGGCGGAATACACACCGGACCATTTGAAGACAGTTGGAATGGACAATGGAAGCAGTTCTTTGACATACAGAAGGATCGCTCGGCTGAGGAAATTCTCGAACATCTCAAAAAGATGCGTAAACACTTTAAAATTTAGATTGGAGTAATACTATGGATCAACAAAAGTTTTGGAGTATGCGGGATACAGGGACTCTGTCAAAACTCGCAGAATGGGCGCATGACGAGATGGAATTGGAGAAAGTCATTTGCCCTGCTAACAAAGGGCACCAACGAGGTGGTAAGCGCCTGACCGACCTAAGCATTGCCTTGCCGGGGAACAGGACGCAGGATTTTTTGTGGACATGGTTGAGCGAGTGTCTCGTAACGGACCGCGTTCTGGAAATGTTCAAGGCTGAAGGGTTCACGGGATTCGAGGTTAAGACGGTTAAAGCCAAGTACAAGAGGTCGAAACACACTCCTCCCCGTTTGTGGGAACTGGTTGTAACAGGATGGGCAGGTATCGCACCGCCGGAATCTGGTGTCCAACTGATTAAGTATTGTCCCTCATGTAGCTTGAGAAAATACTCTACTTGTCTTCACCCGGATAAACTCATTGATGCATCCAAGTGGGATGGGAGCGACTTTTTTATTGTTTGGCCGCTGGTGTCATATGTTTTTATAACGGATCGCGTAGCGGAAATGATATGCCGCCAACGCCTCTCCGGGGCGATCATTAAGTCTCCGAGCGAATTGGATTTTGGAGGCCACATGCTCGGTGGCGGACGGCTTTCGTGGTGGATGCCCGAAGCGCGGGCACGTGAGATTGGAGAGCCACTGGGGATCTACTGACTGTGCTTGTCTGTGTGCTTGTCCATGATCTTTGTTGCGCCAAGATAAGCCCGTAGCCGGTGTGCTTGTCCGGATTCTTTGAACGACGTTGAAGACATCGGTTCTGTGACCGAAAACAGGAAAAACTGAGATATTTATTGTACGGAAAGAAATTTGCCGTTTTGAGGTCACGTTAAGATTTAACGAAAATGCGGACAATAACGTCCGAAAACTGCTGTTAGCGCAGACCGCGAGCGACCCGATCTTTGACAATCAGACAGAAATCAAATCCGTTCGACCTTGATAATCGGCAGATGCCGTCGCCCTTCAAGAAATTCGAGATGCACCTTGACCTTCGCACCGACACGTCCCGAAATGCAAGTTCGCGGAGCGGCACAAGGCGTGGAGTGTTTCGCCAACGGTCGCATTTCAATTCGCGGCACGACGTTTGAAATAGACCTCGTTCGGTGTTTTGCCGCCAAGCGTCATGTGAGGACGATTGGCCATTTTGTATACGATGTGGTTCCCTATTGGTTTTATGGTAACTCATCCGAAGATGCGACTCCTTGGGGTAAAAGGGTCCATCCAAATTTAGGAAAATTTCTAGAACTAACGGACCACATATTAGCGAGCTTTGTTGATACCCCTGCAAATCCATAACTCTGTACAGTGTAGACTATGATTATCCGCTTTTGAATTAGCAATCACCAAACAATTTCATAAAATACGATGAGACTACGATTCATTTTTTTCGACAATGCTCATATCCTTTGGTCTGCATTGTTTTTATTATATATAACGGGTTGCGATGACGCGTCTGTGAGCCGAAATAAATCGCATCGACTGGCAACTACCTTCAAAGGCATGTACGCCGTTGTTGTGGATTTGCACGAAGCCAAGGTTGGGGGAACCCTGTTTTATATTGAGAAGAGCGATGGGCAATGGAATCTCAAACAGACTATTTGCCTTTACGATATTCTTGTCAATCATAGTCCGCTTGCGGTCGAATGTAACGACCAATGGATTGTAGTAACGTGTATTCCCCGACACAGAGACGATGAAGGGAAAATCTTACTGTTCAAAAAAACGGATGCCATGTGGGAACTTGTTCCAACTCCTGCGTGTATGTCTGGTTTCAAGTTTTACCCTAATTTGTTGGGAGTGGGAGAACTGGCGAAATCTATTGCTCTTTCAAACAATAATCAACTGTTTATTGCACAAAAATATAACGAGCAAGGGAAAGTGTTTCGCTTCGACTTAAATGCAAAACCGATCATTTTGAGAGAAACAATACGACCGCCTGATGTCAATGTTGTTCGGTCATCTACCGATGGCTTTGGGTTTGGCTCCAAACTTTTTCTGACAGATAATATCATGATCACAGAAGATACGGGAGTGGCATTTTCCACTGAGGAAATCACGCAATATGGTTTAACGCAAGACGACCTTGATGGATTTCGTGTTAATGATACCCTTCGGCCCGTTAATAGAGACTCCATTCTTGCTTATAAACTCAATCGAGAAACAGACCGCTGGGAGTTTATCACTGATTTTTACAAACAACTACCACATCCACCGGGAGGAATATTAAGAAGGCCTGTTCCATCATCAAACAATGCGAAAAAATCTAAGCAGATACATCGGTTTGAACGCATTAGTTCTTTCCAGATGATAAATTCCAATCGAATGGTCTTAGGCATTTCTTCTCTGTTTTATCCGTTCAAAACAGAGGATGGTTCTTTTTGGAAGCCTGAAAATCAATTCACTCTCCATCCTCGAATTTATAACGAGGGGTCATCTTTAGAGATTGGTGAAAAATATAGCATTGTTTTTTATAAAAACACCGGTTACTTTGAAGTCTATCTTTTTGAAGGGCTTGAAACAGGGGAATCACTGTGGAAAATTGCCTTTGACACCCAGCACATACCTCGTATTGAAAGGAATTCACGCATACAGAAATATGCAACAGAATTCAAAATTGTGAACAATAGTATATTTGCATATTACTTGGTACGAACACATAAACCAGATACGAAAGTAAGTTTTACCGTTGGACGCATAGTAATTTATGATATTGATGACAAAGATGGTCTAAAAGAATCCTTTTGCATGGAACTCCCGTCCACGGAACATTAACGCTCGTGCGTTTGTCCAGATTCTTTGTCCGACGTTGAAAGCGTCGGATTCGAAGACAAAAACGGGAAGTGGCTTCGATTGAATTTCGAGCATGGGTGTCAACCGAAACAATGGCGGGTGGTTCCATCCTGAAGGGAATCCTACCCTAAATGATCGACAAGAGATTGCCGAAAAACAAGAAACGTGCCCTTGTTTTCCAGCGGCGTTTGAGATAGAATAGGCGAATGAGTGGAGAGCAACCGTCCACCTTCCAGAGCAATATTCACGATCAGTTTTTCCGTGCGGTATTTGCCCATGTCGAACTGGTCGCCGATTTTCTCTGCCGATATGCCGATCCCATCCTGTTGGAGCAACTGGATTTGGGCAAAATCAAACAGGTGTCAACACATTTTATCGGCGAAGAGAACCGTGAACGTATTGCTGATTTGATTTTCTCCATTCCGTTGAAAAAGAGGCGAGGATCAATGGGGGTGATTTTCGTTTTCGAGCATAAAAGTGAACGGCGACGATCACTGGGACTTCAGTTGCTGAAGTATTTGGCCGCGATTTGGAACCAGATTTATTTGGAGACGAAAAACCGGGAGAGCAACGACTTTTTCCTGCCCGCCCCATTGTTGATTGTCCTCCACAATGGCGCGAGGCCCTTGCTTGACAGGCCGACGTTGGAGGAAATGGTCGCCAAAGTTGCCGGGACGGAACGATTCATTCCGAAATTCGAGTATGAATTGGTTGATCTTCCGGCCTTGACGGTCGAAGAATTGGGTGAAGCCCCGCTGTTGCGAGTCATTTTGGAGTTGCTCAAGCGGGCAACGGACGGTACACTTTACGACGTGCGGACACAGGTTTTGGAGCCGCTGGCCGCGATTCGTGACGACAAAGAAACCCGCTATTGGATTCGGCGGATTTTGTGGTACATGGACAACGTGCTGGCGGCACAAGGTAAGCGATTGACACAAAATGAAACGAGCCGGGTGATCCGGCCAATCTACCGAGAAAGGAGCGATAAAATGGCAATGACGTTATTTGAAGAGATTGAGGCAAAGGGGAAGGCCGAAGGAAAGGCCGAAGGCGAAGCAATGGGAACGGTTTTGGCTGTGCTTCGAGTGCGGTTCAAAAAGGTTCCCAAGGACATCGAAAAAGCGGTCCGCGCAATGGTGGACTTAACGGCCTTGAAATCCTTGGCATCTCACGCTGAGACTTGCCAATCGCTGGAGGAGTTTGCCGAGGTATTGAAGTGAGGTAAAATCGGGGAAGTGCTGGCGTACGTTTCAACTTAAGCCCTAATACGTCAGCGCTTCCTATCAAAGGAGCATAAAGAACTTCCCAAAGACAACATTGAGGCAACACAAAACAACCTCAGTGGCCAAGAAGCCTCACAAATAATCAACCTCATTTGCCATGACGAGAAGTTAGCGCCCGATGAAGAAAAGAATTGGATGTTGCACTGAAATCCAAGTAAGACGGTTGGCCGACTTGCGGCAACTCACGAACCGTGAACCAAAAAGTTCGCCGATTGAATCGCGTTCGGCTCCGAATCGTCGTCAACGTCGATGATTTTTTTGGGCTTGCGAGCAACGGTTGCCGGGCGCGGCGGAACAAGGGCCGAGTCTGTTTGCGGTTCAAGATCGGATGCTTGAGCAACCGGACCTGTTGGGCCAACGTCCTGAGACAAATCGGAGGGGCAGGGCGGACAAGGGGGACAAAGAGAGGACGGAACCTCCTCCTTTTGCGGCTTGGCGCGAACGGCAGGAACAGGAGTGGTATGCGCAACCTGAACCGGTTGAGATTTGGGAGGACTTGGTCCCCTGACGGTCTGCGGATGCTGGAAGGGTGGATGCGGTTTCAATTGACCGACTCCGAAAAGTCCGGTCAACGGCGAAACGGTATCAGAAACCTTCGACATAAGGCTGCTTCCCATCGCCTGTGGGGAAGCCGCCGGATTCGTATTGACTCGCTGTTGTTGAGGAATCGGCGGTCTCATTGTAATCGGCTGCGCGGCATTCACGCCGTTTGGCAACGACGGCGACTGGCCGAATCCCTTCGTCGGAGAGGAATCACCGGAAAAAAAACCGGCCGCTGAGGCCAAGAATCCTTTCCCCGCTCCCGTTCCGGTGCCCGAAACACTGCCCGGTTGCTGGAACTGGGGCTGCTGAAATCGGGCTTGTTGGAGTTGCGGCTGCTGTGATGCAGCCTGTTGAAGGGCGACTTGCTGAAGTTGAGCCTGCTGAAGTTGCGTCTGCCGATACTGGGCCTGAAATATCTCTTGTTGGCGAAGACGCTCCTCTTGAAGATGTTGCTCTTGAAGTTTCTGCTTTGCTTCGTGACGAACATCAAGTTGGGCTTGGAGTTGCTTGGCCTGCCGCAGGATTTTCTCTTGGAGTTCCGCCTTGGCTAATTCCTGATTTTGGGCGCTGATTTCCTCTTGAACGTCTTCCATCGCATCGGCAATTCCTTCGAGATACGCCTGCTCCATAGCGGCGTTCAGCGTTTCACGGGTCAAGACTCTTCCAGTCCCGCTGATGGTTCGTTTCTGGGGCAACCCTTCGCTCCGTTGGAAGGCAGGTTTCGACGGCACCGGATGGAAGCGCGGCGCAGGCATCTGGGACTGCGGCGGCGTTGGAGCGGCGGCACTCGGCTCTTCTTCCTGCTCTTCGACCGCCGTTTGGGGAACGTGTCGGGGGTATCCCGGCGAGTATCCGGTTGGAGCGTAACCGATCGGCGGATATCCCAACTGAGTGGTTCCGTTCATCGAGAGTCCGGCGACCGGTTGACCGGTGATCGGATTGACGAGCATTCCGGTTCCGGTTCGATCCGTGGGAACACCTCCGGCGGACATCACGTTTCCGTGAACGTAACCGGGCACGGCTCCGTAGGCGGACATCACGTTTCCGGCAACTCCGGGAGCGTTGAGGGCGGCGGCGAGCATCACGGCGTTGTTCGAGACCATCGCAAGAGGAAAGATCGTGCCGCATCCTGCCGTCAGACTACAGGGCCGGGCCGCCGTGCAATTCGGATGGGCCACGCAGGCCCGAATCACGCCTTGGCTTTGCAAGGCACCGTTCGGTAACAGCACGCCGTTGGGCGTCATCATTCCGGCGGGCGTCGCAACTCCGGCAGCGGCAACGAGACCGCCGGTCGTGATCGTCGAGACGCCGGGAACGATGCCCACCGAAATCAGTGTGCCGCCGGCGCTACCGGGTATCGGACTGTTCGGAAGCAATCTGTTCGGAGCGGCTCCGATTCGCATTCCGTTGGGACCGGCAACTGTCGGAACCTTCGGCTGGTTCGGAGCGGTGGGCGGCGCAAGCGTCGGCTGTGAAATTGCCGGAGTTGCCGACGGCATCACCATTGTATTTGGGATGAAACCGCCGTTCATCATCGCGGAGTTCCCGAGCATCAACGTATTCGGGGACATCGCGGTAGGCTTTGCGCAGTGAGGCGTCAGGCTACAGGGCTTCATCGGACTGCAAAACGGCGTCAGACCACAGGCCCGTGCCGGACTTTGGGCGGTCATCGGTTCGCAGGGATCGACCCACATTCCGCAACCGAGCGTTTTGCAGCAGGGATTCTTCGCCATGCAGTCCGGCGTTACACCGCAGTGCCGACGGAATTTTTTGCAAGACTTGCCGCCGCTGTCTTTTTTCAGACAGTCAAGGAAACCGCCTTGGTCGCTATCGCAGTTGGAGTCCGGCGGACACCCGATCCACGGAGTACGATTGACTTCCCAAGCCGATTCGTGTCGAATCAGGTAGCCTCGATCCGTTTTGTGAGCCGTGCAACCGCCGAGGAACCAAAAGAGGAGGACGGAGACGATAATCAGGGGGGATTTCGTGCTAAACATGTTTTTCACCGATCCAAGTTTTACGGTCAACGCAATTTACCTAATCGTTGCCGACGGTCGGGCAAATCGGCGCACCAACGTCGTATTGAACTTGATCGTCTCGCTACAATCGGATTATTGAGAATAATCGTTAAAATTTGCCCGTTTTCCTAAAATTTCTTTTCCCGGCCCCCTTCATTCAAGTAGGAGTTTATTACGACAGCGCAATCAAAATGAACCACGAAGGCACGAAGATCACGAAGGATCAAGAAAAGGGGATAAAAATGGAGTTGTCGACGTTTCGCTATTCCACGGTGATCGCCTCTTTTTCGGCTTC
>Ga0099364_10015503_pt1 | contig 10047 bp, 6 predicted proteins | sample TergutTh196P3_FD_73070 | JGI IMG/M metagenome (GOLD analysis project Ga0099364, IMG submission 73070) | Microcerotermes parvus P3 segment gut microbial communities from Pointe-Noire, Republic of the Congo - Th196 P3 | ecosystem: Host-associated > Arthropoda: Insects > Digestive system > Gut ...
CTTTTATGTAACAATCGCTATGATATGTTATTTCAATGGGGCTGTAAAAAATACTGGGGGACTACCGAGCGATGCATCCCTAACGGGATGCGGGGTATCACCGAAATCCGCACGGGGATTGATTCGGCGTCATTTCTCTTATGTAACAAACGCTATGATATATTATTTCAGTAGGGCTGTAAATAATACTTGGGGACTACCGAACAAGCAAAAATAAAAAAAATCACATTTTTAGTACCAATAATGTGATTTTTTGCCTATCTTTGCGGGGCAATATAAAACAATAAGGATTATGCAAAGAAGATTATTACAGGCGCTGCTGGAATGGAAAAGCAGTCCAAAACGCAAACCGTTGATGCTGGAAGGCGCCCGACAAGTAGGAAAAACGTACTTGCTGGAAAGACTTTTTGGCAATGAATATTACGACAATGTGATTCGGGTCAATTTTGAAAAGGCAGACGCGGAACTTCTTACCCTTTTTGAAGGAAGCATAGAGCCGAAACGTATTATTAACTACCTGTCAATGAAAGAGAATAAGCCCATTCACCAAGATCGCACCTTAATTATTTTTGATGAAATACAGGAAGTACCGCGCGCTTTGACCTCTCTGAAATATTTTTTGGAAGATGCTTCCGAATATCATATTGCATCTACAGGCAGTTTGCTTGGTATCGCCCTTCATGGCGGCGTCTCTTTTCCGGTAGGTAAAGTTGACAGGATGCGTTTGTATCCGATGGATTTGGAAGAGTTTTATTGGGCTTTGGGCTTAAAAAGTCAGTCGGATGAGGCACGGGAGGCCATCTGTAATCATCGACACCCGCTTTTCTCATCATCGTTCAGAGATGCTTTTCAGCAGTATCTCGCTATCGGAGGAATGCCCGCAGCCGTTAGTGAATGGATTGATAATCATAATATTGAAAATGTAGATGCGATACTTAAAAATATACTATCTGACTTCAGAGACGATTTCAGCAAACATACGTCGAATACCGAATCGCGGAAAATAGCCAATCTCTGGCGTACCATACCCAATCAGTTTGCCAAAGAAAATCATAAATTCACCTATAAAACCATTGAACCTTCAGCACGTGGTCGAGACTATGCCTTTGCCTTAGACTGGCTTATTGACGCCGGTCTGATTTACAAAATTGACCTTGTGCCTCATGGAGATAAATTGCCGTTGTCGTTTTACGCCGATGCCGGTGATTTTAAGGTTTATACGCTTGATGTGGGCTTGTTAAGACGCTTGACTAATTTGCCTTCGTCGGTCGTTATGGGTGAGGATAATATTTGGTCGAATTTCGGAGGTGTTTTTACTGAACAATTTATCTTGCAACAACTTTGTTCTATGGGTTTTGATGAAGCCTTTTTTTGGGTTAGCAATGCCGACAATCCGTTGCAACCGAAAGGGAAAAGCGAACTTGATTTTATTGTATCATGCGATAACCTGATTATACCGATTGAAGTGAAATCAGGTTATAACGTTAAAGCACAGAGTTTAAGAGTATATCGAAACAAATATAATCCGGATTTGAGCATACGGTTTTCATTAAAAAACCTCGAATACAATGAGGGATTGTTGAATATCCCCCTTTATTACTCATTCCTTTTGAGAGACTTGATGATGCAAAAAGAGAACCTGAAAGATTTAACGTTTAATTTTAAAAATATATGACTATGAGTATTAGAAACACAAACCAAAAGCGCCGGGGGCTATTCTGCCTGTGTGCAGTGATTTTTGCGGTGCATGTTTTGCCTCTATACGGTATTCCGGTGATGGAGGAATCACGCATTTTTGCGGATGAGAACATTGAACTCGACTGGCAGATCGGGTATCATCAAACGGAAGACGGGCTACCGACTGCGTGGTATGCGGCTGTTGTGCCGGGAGCGGTGCAGTTGGATGTGATGAAAGCGGAAAATTATAAACAGCCCTGGTGGTATGCCGATAATGTGCTTCAGTTCGACTGGATGGAAGATGTGTGGTTTACTTACCGGACGAACTTCAAAAAACCGGTTTTGCAAAAGGGCAAGCGGGTCTTTTTCTGTTCGAGAGGGATTGATTACGGGTTTAAAATCTATCTCAACCAAAAACTGATTTGGGAACAGGAAGGGATGTTTACTTACGTGAATGTAGACTTGACTGATAACCTTCAGAGTAATAATGAATTAAAAATCGTTTTGATGCCTGTTCCGAAGTTGGGATTCGAACCCGGAGGCGATTCCTATCGCCGAAATGCGCGTGAAAGCGCTAAACCTGCCGTGAGTTATGGGTGGGACTGGCATCCGCGATTAGTGACGCGGGGTATTTGGGACGAAACATCGCTGATAGTCCGCAATCAGTCGCACCTCGAAGATGTGTCGGTGAGCTATGAGTTGAACGATGACCTGACCCATGCCAAACTACGTCTGTCGCTTGAAGGCGTGCAGCTATCGGGAAGTTATATCACGTGGGTCATGAAAGACCCGCAGGGAAGCATTGTCTTAGAAAAACAGAGCCGCTTATCTGCCGACCAATCATCTATTGAAGGAGAATTGTCTGATATTCAACTTTGGCAACCGGTCGGTTATGGGAATCCTGATTTGTACGTCAACGAATTGACGCTAATGGACGGGAAACGGCAAATATTGGAGCAGTATACCTGTAAAACCGGTTTCCGAAAGATAAAACTGATCATGAACGACGGCGCATGGAGGCGCGAAGGCGGGTTCCCCAAATCGAGGGCAGTCGCTCCCGCGAGCTTGGAAGTCAATAACCGGCGAATATTTGCGAAAGGCTCAAACTGGGTACATCCCGAAGTATTTGTTGGTACCATCACACCCGAACGCTACAGGGAACAATTAATGTTAGCGAAAAATGCGCATTTCAATATCGTGCGTATCTGGGGAGGCGGCATCGTCAATAAGGAATCGTTTTTTGATATATGCGACGAGTTAGGTATCCTCGTCTGGCAGGAATTTCCGCTTGCCTGTAATAATTATCCCGACGACGACAAATATCTGAAAGTATTGGAACAGGAAGCGCGCTCTATTATCCATCGGGTGAAAAAACATACCTGTCTGGCTTTGTGGTCGGGCGGCAATGAGTTGTTTAACAGTTGGAGCGGCATGACCGAACAGTCCCTGGCGTTGCGTCTTTTAAACAGTCTTTGTTATCAGTTAGACCCGCATACCCCTTTCATTTATACATCCCCTATCTACGGCATCGGACATGGACATTATGTTTTTTACGATGCCTCGATCGACGAGGATGTGTTTCAGTGGATGTCGAAGGCTCAAAATACGGCTTATACGGAATATGGTGTTCCGGGAATAGCCAATATGGACGTATTGAAGCGTTTTATCCCTGAAAACGAACTGTTTCCGCCCAAAAGAAAGACAGCTTGGGAAACGCATCATGCGTATGGCGTGTGGGGTGAAGGAAGGTGGTTGGAGATGCCTGTCCTTCAAAAGTATTTCGGTGAAATCAGTACGCTTGAGGAATTAGTCAAATACAGTCAGCTGCTGCAAGGCGAAGGATTGAAATTCATTTATGAAGAGGCACGCCGTCAAAAGCCGTTTTGCAGCATGGCTTTGAACTGGTGCTATCAGGAACCCTGGCCTTCGGCTGCCAACAATAGCCTGATCAATTGGCCTAACGAGATAAAACCGGCCTACAACCAAGTGGCAAATGCCTGTCGTCCGGTATTGGTAAGCGCCCGGATTCCAAAATTCGATTGGCATGAAGGAGAGGACTTTAGCTGCGAACTCTTCCTGTTGAATGACACGTATGATAATTTACCGGCTGAAAAAATCACAGTCATCCTTCAATATGACGGCACGGAAACAGTTTTATCCTCATGGGATTGCCCCGGCGGCGAAGGTTTTAAAAATATAAAAGGGCCAACGGTACGAACAAAAATCCCGCAAATGAAAACAAACCTGTTTTCCATACAGCTTCGCGTAGTGGGAAAACCCCAATACAATTCGACTTATACGCTTGTAAGGGAGGAATAATTTAATTTTTTCAACAAAAAAATTGGAATTATGCAAACAAAACATTATGTTTGCCGCGCATAATAATTTTAAAATGGTTTAGATATATGAAATTCGTTAATAGAATAGAGGAGAGTACGAGATTAAAACAGGCATTAAATGCTGAAAAATCGACATTTACAGTAGTTTACGGGCGAAGGCGTTTGGGTAAGTCTACCTTGATAACTAAAACACTCGAAGATAATGATGTTTACTATTTGGCGGACGAAACAGAAGCAAAACGGCAACGCGAAGTGATGGCTAAGATAATTGCAACCGTTATTCCGGGTTTCGATAAAGTGATATATCCTGATTGGAATGTCTTTTTTGATATGCTCAACGACCGCACAACACAAAAATTTACGCTTTGTATTGACGAGTTCCCCTGTCTTGTTGGGAGTAGTCCCGAATTACCTTCGGTTCTTCAAAACAAACTCGACTCAAAGCGCCTTAAGTATAATCTGGTTATTTGCGGTTCAGTTCAACAATTGATGTATGGATTGGTTTTGGATGCCACTTCACCGCTTTATGGCCGCGCGGATGCTATCCTGAAGATTACGCCCATAAAAATGCCTTTTATTCAGGATGCGCTTGGATTGTCGGCGGTCGAAGCAATTGAAGAGTATGCGGTTTGGGGCGGCGTGCCGCGTTATTGGGAATTGAGAGAAGGTTATGCAAACCTGCGTGAAGCGATTGAGACGCATCTGTTGTCTGTCAATGGGACGCTTTATGAAGAGCCACTGAAACTATTTAGAGATGATATAAAAGATTTTGTAAAGACGGCGACCATCCTTTCATATATCGGATCGGGCGTTCATCGCCTCTCTGAGATTGCCGGACGATGCGGGGAGGTTGCGACCAACCTTTCGCGTCCTTTGGCTAAATTGGTTTCACTTGGTTATCTGACCAAAGAAATCCCATTCGGCGAGAACGAGAAAAATTCAAAAAAGAGCCTCTATAAGATAAATGACCCTTTTATAGATTTTTATTTTCAATTTATCATTCCGAATCGTTCTTTTATTGAAATTGGACGCATATCGCCAATACTTTCTTTGCTCGACAGCCATTTTTCACACTTCGTGGGGAATTACTGGGAAAAACTTTGCCGTGAAACTATCTCAGGTAATGGGGTTGACGGTATTCAGTATGGTATGGCGTACCGTTGGTGGGGTAGTATTTCAAAAGATGAGCGTATGGAATTGGATGTGGTGGCTGAGTCGTTGGACAAAAAATTCCTGTTAGTTGGCGAATGTAAGTGGACAAAAGGTGAGAACAGTGACCGCCTGTTGGCTATGATTCGAGCAAAAGCCGAAAAACTGCCCTTTGCCAGGGATCATATCATTATACCAAAACTCTTTCTGAAGACTATTCCAGAGGGGACAATGGAAAATGTATTGCTTCCTGAAGATGTGATAAAATTACATTAATTAATGAGCGTTCGGCTTGCAGGTGGGATGGCTGTGTTTCAGGATAGTTTAGTTCTGTAATCATGCCAAACGATTTCAAAAGGTTCGTTTTTTTGGGGGATAGGACGCACATCTTCCCAGTTGAAATCGCAATATGGGGGCGTATGCGATACGCCCCTACGAGGGGAATGACGGCTCTGCGGTGAGAAATGTACTTCCTGAATTTTGGAGGATAATTTTCCGTTGTCGGGGGTGAATTTTAAGGAATCGAATAGATGGCATGTCCCTTGTTCGTCAGGTATGATATATGAACCGCGACTGCCGCCGCCGGTAGCGATGTAGTTTTCCATGGCGGAAGTGTAGACATATTGCGCAATTAACAAATCTATATTTTCAAAAGTGGTGATCAGGTCTTCTGGGCTTGTCAATATGGTTTCTTCTGCTATTGTCCGTAATTGTTCCGCTGCTTCGTCCTTGACCTTGCGAATAGTATCTGCTTGCCGGATATGAGCTGCAAAGGCTGACATGCGGTTGCTAAAAGCGGTTCGTATTTCCTGTGGCGTATGTCCTTGTTTGTTTTCGTACAATTGACGCACTAACGTTTTCTTTTCAGCGAGTTGGGAGGCGGCTATGCGGATGAAATCGTTTACGGGTATGGGATCGTCTTTGTACTTTTGGGCGATATATTGGGCGGCACGGGCGCTGCCGACCTGTCCGGCGTTCAAAGCGCTACCGCCGGGACGGTATACGCCATGCGTGCCTGCTGCTTCGCCAACGGCAAAGAGATGCGGTATATTGGTTTCCCACCAACAGTTGACGGCTAAGCCGCCATTGTTATGTTGCGCACAGACAGCTATTTCGAGCATCTCGTTGGCTAAGTCGATACCGTTATTTTTGTACAGGTCGATAGCCGGTTGGTTGATATGCGCTAACCGCTCAATGGGTGTGGATTGGAGCGTTCCGGACTGTTCGAGATAGGTATACGATTCTTGGCCAAGGTTACTGAAATCGGGCTTCAAAGCGGATGGATTATGTCTGAAGTCGAGGAACACGCGGCGACCGTTTTGGCATATCTCCCGGTGAACTAAAATATCGATTAGCGACGAACCGTAGTCGGTAATCTTGCGCGAATCAAAGGGCCATTGGTAGCCTTTCAGGAAAATAGCGTCCAACATTCGCTGGGAATCGGGGAAACAGGGATCAAGGAACTCATGGGCATTATTGCCTTGCGGGTCGGTAGAAACATAGCGGGGGATCACCTGCTGGTAGCTTCCCGAAAGGTTCCAGCGGAATTTGATAGAAGCTATGCCATATTGCCATTCGGTAAGATTACGACCTGCCACACCTGCTTCGAAAGCAATGCCGGTAGAGCCTGTCTGACTTGCAGGGTAGACGCTGTTGCTGTACAAACCGGCAGGCCCGCCTGTGGCCCATATCACATTGGTGCAGTTAAAAAGGGTGAATATCTTTTCGGGGTCAAAACCTTGCGATGTGGAGACGTTGCATGCAACGTCTCTACGTTGGGGATCAGATAAAGCGGCTTTATTTAGCGCCAGTAAACCACGACACACCCCATCAGATGTAATAATACCTATCACCCTGTATCCGTCGAAAATACGGATATTTTTTGCCTTCACCTCAGCTTCAAGTTTTTCCGTCATAAAACGCGACGTCAGCGGCCCGGCGCTGGTAGCCCTTTGACGGGGATCATGGTCGGTTTTATAGCCGACATATTCGCCGTATGAATTATGTGGAAAAGGCACGCCAATATCGACTAATTTAGAAAAACAGCGCACCGACAAGGCCGCCTCACAAAGCGCCAGATCACCGTGCATGCACCCCCCATCAAAAAGAGTACGCGCCAATTCCAGTATACTATCCGCCTCGCCACCTGCAAGGGTCATCTTATAATAAGTTTGTTTATCGGAGCCTGTATTACGACTCGTCCCCATCATCACCCCTTCAGTAACAATAGCAATATCCCGTTGCCCAAAGCCATAAACCCTGTCAGCCACATTCAACCCCGCTGCCCCACTCCCCACCACAACCGTATTAAACCCAAAAATATCCATATTGAAATACCAATAACTACTCCCTAATAACTACTCACTACTCCCTACTCCCTACTCACTATTAACTAAACTCTAAATAAATGAAACCCCCCATCCACATTAATCACCTCCCCCGTCGAATACGGAAACGCCCCGCCCGCAAAAGCCGATACCGCTTTAGCTACATCTTCGGGATAGCCCCATCGGGCGATTGGGAAAACGCCGTCTGTTATCATCCTGTCGTATTTTTCTGTAACGGGAGCCGTCATATCGGTGCGGATGATACCCGGTCGTATTTCGTAGACGTGGATGCCATGCGCTGCAAGGCGGTCGGCAAACAATACCGTCATCATACTGATAGCAGATTTTGACATGCAGTACTCCGGACGGTTTACGGAAGAAGCATAAGCCGAGATAGAGGAAATGTTGATGATGATGCCATCGTTTTGTTCGATCATACGTCGGGCAACGGCTTGTGTCATAAAAAATGTACCTTTGATATTGATATCGAAAACATAATCCATGCTTTCCTCCGTAGTATCCAGAATATCGGCACGTACTTTCGGTGCAACCCCGGAGTTATTCACCAATACATCAATTTTACCGTATTTTTCGATCACTTTTTCCACAAAAGCATAGCAATCCTCCACTTTAGCAATGTTCCCACAAAAATACATCGTATCCGAACCGGCAGCATCAAGCAGACTGATTTTTTCAAAGAAAGCCGATTCATCCTTAATATCAAAAATAGCAATATTAAACCCATCAGCAGCCAACCGCTGAGCTGTCCCAAATCCAATCCCCCCAGCACCCCCTGTTATAATAGCCGTTTTCTTCATAAAAAAAAGTTTTTAATGATTAATGATTAATGTTTAATGTTTAATGATTAATGTTTAATGATTAATTTTTAAACCACCTTCCCCGTTTAAGGGCGTATGCAATACGCCCCTACAATCCCCACCATCCCCCATTTCCCCGGCGCGCAGCGTCATCTTCCCCGGCGCGCAGCGCCTTTCCCCGACGCGCAGCGTCATTTCCCCGACGCAAAGCGTCTTTCCCCGGCGCGTAGCGCCTTTCCCCGGCGCGTAGCGCCTAACCACGCATCGTGTTTGACCGCCCAAGCGCATCAACTCCGTACATTTGGCGCAAGTAATGCAGCATTTGTTGTGTTGCATCGCGCCGTCGGTGATTATATCGCGGGCAAAGTCAGGATATGCAAACGACTGCCTGCCGAAGCCCGCTAAATCCATCCAGCCTTTTTCTATACAACCGGCGGCGATGTTTGCTCCGAACTCGCGAAACCAGCTAAATCCCGTACCCACTACCGCCATATCCGGCGCCGCGCTCTTTAATTCTTTGGTAATGTGCAGCATACGGGCAGCCGAAGTAATCGGATGTTCGGGCGCTATGTAAGGCCCAATATCGGCTGGACGTCCTATATGCGGGTTGTAATACGGATTACCGGTGGTGATATTAACTAACCGAACGCCTTTATCCCATAATAGCTGCATCAAACGGCGCGGTTCGTCCAAAGCGGGGTTCCCATTTTCGTCCGTACCCCAGCCGTATGGATAAGGAATGGCGTCGTAAGCATTCAACCTGACGGCGACTGCTATATCTACATTAGATTTCAGCTTGTCAATAATATTCATCAGGAAGCGTACCCGATTTTCAAAACTGCCGCCATACCGGCCTTCACGCGTATGAGCCGATAGCAGTTCGGAAATCAAATAACGATGACAACTCTTAATGTCTACAGCGTCATAGCCTATTTCCTTTGCCAGGAGAGCTGTTTCTATATATCTGTCTTCCAATTGTTCCAATTCCTCATCCGTTATCAGCCGTCTCTTAGGGTTCGAGACAGGGTCGAGATAGGGATTTTCTGCTACCGCTACAACCGCTGTTGCATCAGGATGCGGTTTGCTATACCGCCCTGCATGGGTCAATTGAAGCGCCGTATACGGTGGCAAGTCTGCTTCCGAAGCAGTTTTAGCAGAAGCCATCATGCTATCAAACAGCTTTTTATGTGCCGGTAAAGTCTCGTGATTCAAATAAAGATGCCGGGCATTGCCGCGTCCTTCATTGATCACCGCACAGGCTTCAACCCACACCAAACCTGCGCCGCTTGCGCCTAAACGCTCGTAACGCCTGAAAGTAAGTTCATCGGGCGCTCCGTCGGCTGTTCCATCACATCCCTCCATCGGATGGATTACCAACCGGTTTTTGATTATTTTACTAACAGATAAAGATGTTTTCAGACTGTCCAATTGCTCTGAAACAGGCAATTCAACGCATAGTAGCCTGAAGGCTTCAAGTAATTCATCCAACGACTTGTAATGAAATTTTTCATGTCCCATTGGCCATATTTTTTTTGGGTAAAAATGAAATGATGACAGTACCTGCCAGGGCAATGCCTATCAAAAGTGAAAAGGCAAGCGTATAACTATGACCGAAGTTGTCGTAAATCTTGCCTACCATCAGCGGAAATACCGATTCGGCTATTCCATCGGCTACTAAGATAATCCCCATGGTTCGCCCCAGCGCCCTAACGCCAAACAGGTCGCCCGCTATCAGCG
>Ga0099364_10015504_pt1 | contig 10047 bp, 9 predicted proteins | sample TergutTh196P3_FD_73070 | JGI IMG/M metagenome (GOLD analysis project Ga0099364, IMG submission 73070) | Microcerotermes parvus P3 segment gut microbial communities from Pointe-Noire, Republic of the Congo - Th196 P3 | ecosystem: Host-associated > Arthropoda: Insects > Digestive system > Gut ...
TATACACGCCATACTAGTACCAGGCGGTTTTGGACAGCGCGGCATAGCTGGAATGATCAAGGCAGCTGCCTGGGCAAGGGTCAATCAAGTGCCTTATTTTGGAATAGGGCTGGGTATGCATATAATGCTGATTGACTGGGCCAGAAATGTACTTGAATGGGAAGATGCAGATTCAACGGAGTTTAATCCAGATACAAAACATCCAGTTATAAGCCTTTTGGAAGAACAGGATGATGCAAAAAAATACGGCGGAACAATGAGGCTTGGTAAAGACACAACCATTGCAGAACCGCAAAGCCATCTTTATGCAGCATATGACAATACAAGTATGATAACAGAGCGGCACCGCCACCGTTATGTGTTTTCCAACAAATACAAAAAAGAGATGCTGGAATCAGGCCTTAAACTTACAGGTTTTAATTCTGACGGCAGCTTTATAGAATGTGTTGAATGGCCAAGTGATGGAAAACACTATCACCCCTGGGGTCTGGGTGTGCAGTTTTACCCGGAATACAAGTCAAGACCCATGGCTGCCGCGCCTTTATACAGGGATTTTATTTCTGCAGCCAAAATGAGAAAAGAGAAATGAAAAAAGCAGGATATTCACCCTCTCTCCACTCTCCACTCTCCATTATCCTTTTTCCATTATTAATTGTGAATTGCTCCTTCGATTACGGAACATCAAGGAATGATATTGAAAGGCCTGATATCATAATGCACAATGTCGAATATGTGCGTGTAAAGCAGGGAGACCCCCTTGTACGTTTTCATGCAGAATACGCAGAACGTTACGAAGAACAGCAGATAATGAATCTTGATACATTCAGCTTTGAAGAGTTTCAGGACAGTGGTTACAGTGTTAATACAATCGGCAATGCAGGAGCAGCATCTATTGAACTTGATTCCGGAAATGTAAGTTTAAGCAGGGGTGTTTATATAAAAATAGAGTCAGAAGACATAAGTATAGAAACTTCAATGCTTCGCTGGAGAGACAATGAGAGGCAGCTTGAAGGCGGTGAAAACGAAGTTGTGGAGATAAGACGTTCTGACGGTTCGGTTTTTATTGGCAGGGGTTTCCATGCAGATGCCAGGGAACAGACCTGGCAATTTACCCATGGCGCGCGGGGTTCCTATGTGGATACAGACTAATAAACATTTTACGTTTATCTTTATTATGCTTATTTATTTCTGTATTCCGGTTTCAAACTGCTTTCCCGATACATTTACATTCAGGGCAGACAGGATGATGGGTACAAGGGCTTCGGGCAGGGAAATCACTGTGCTTGTGGGCAGCGCAGAAGTGCGTTCTGACAATCTTATGCTTTGGGCTGATCGCATAGAGATTCATGGAAATAACAATGAGATGATAGACTGTTTTGGAAATGTACGCGGTTTTGATGAAGATAAAAATATCTATTTTGAAACGGATCGCCTGCGTTATGACAGAACATTAAAAATAGCGCGTCTTGAAGGCAATTCAACACTTGAAGATCGTGACAATGAGATCGTGGCAAAAGGGCGTTTTATAGAATACGACGATGAATCAGAAATTGCAGTTTTACAGATTGCAGTAAGGCTTTTTAAGGACAATATGGTATGCCGCTCTGAATTTGCAGTATACAGAAGGGATGAACAAATCCTTACACTTACAGGATTCCCTGTTGTTTTTAAGGATGAAGATGAGTTCAGGGCAGAAAGGATCAGGGTGGATCTTGAAACAGATGATGTTTTTATGGAAGGCAATGTCCAGGGTTCAATTACAAATTAAAAAAGATTTTTTATGAATGAGAATAATCATGTACTTAGTGTAAATGATCTCCACAAGCGTTTTGGCCTAAAAGAAGTTGTAAGAGGCACAAGCTTTTCCATGCACAATGGAGAAGTTGCAGGTCTTCTTGGACCAAACGGCGCAGGAAAAACAACAATTTTTTACATGATAGTGGGCTTTTACAAACCAAACAAGGGAACTGTCTCCCTGGATGAAACTGATATCACAGGCAAACCAATGTACAAAAGAGCCAGGCAGGGTATTGCCTACCTGCCTCAAGAAGCCTCGATATTCCGCAAGCTCACAGTGGAGCAGAATATAATGGCAATACTTGAGAGCCGCAAGGATATAGACAAGGAAGCAAAACAGCAAAAGCTGGAATCACTGCTTGAAGAATTTGACATAGCCCGCATTCGCAGACAGCTCGGTTATACGCTTTCCGGAGGAGAGCGGCGGCGTACAGAAATTGCCCGTGCCTTGGCAACTGAACCCAAGTTCCTTCTTTTGGATGAACCATTTGCAGGCATAGACCCAATTGCAGTATACCAGATCAAGCAGATCATACGCCGCCTTGCAGAAAAAAAAATAGGTGTGCTTATAACAGACCACAATGTAAGAGACACACTTGAGATCACAACAGAAGCGTTTATCATAAATGAAGGCCTTATAGTAGCAAGGGGTCACAGGGAACAGATACTTGCCAATGAAATGGTAAGAGAGATATACCTGGGCAGTGAGTTCAGGATGTAGGGGGAAAATGGACTTGTTCAACAACCCCAATGGGTTTTTCCAAAAAAGTATGTTAAAATATATTACCGGAGGAGAGCAATGAAAAAAATATTCTTGATTTGTACCATTTTTTTAATGGCATTTATGGCTTGTGCAAATGAAATACCTGCTACTAACAGGGATATTGCCAATGCTTCGCCTGGAGACCATATTATAAGAGCAGATGGAGAAAGAGTTGTTTTACAGCAGTCAGATATTGATTATGCAAGGCAACAATTGGAATTACAGGCTGCTCCTGATGCGCAAAACAGCCCGCAGCAATCGCTAACTTCTAATATAAGGGAGAGAATGGCAAACAATATTATTATTAACAATTTAGGCATGGTAATACTTCTTATAGTTACCATTGGACTTATTGTCATAAGCGGTAAATGTGTCTCCAATATTGCAGCTGCAATTGCCAAAAATTCAGGCATGGATGAAAAAGATACCAAAAAGGTTGGAGTTAGCTCCGGAGTATTGGCATTAATAGCTGCAACAATTACAGCAGCAGCCTTGTTTTACAAATATGGCGGAATAAGTGCAATCCAGATGATAATACAATCACGATAATCTGCTTTTTAAGACAAGTGGACTTATAAGTATATCATACGTATAATAACAGTATGGTTATATTAATCGGCGGTACATCTCATACAGGTAAAACTATATTATCGCAGCAATTAATGGAAAAATATAAATTTCCATATTTATCCATAGATCATATAAAAATGGGTATATTCAGGGGTTGGGCAAATTGTGGTTATACACCAGAATCAGATGATGAAATAATTACCAATAAATTATGGCCAGTAATTAAAGGAATTATAATGACTAATATTGAAAATGATCAAAATATAATAATTGAAGGTGTTAATCTGCCATTTTCAGTAAATGATTTTGATATAGAATATTCTTCAAAAATAATATTTTGTAAAATATGTTTTTCCGAAGAATATATAGAAAATAATTTATTGGAAAAAATTATCGGAAATGAAAATATTATCGAAAACAGAGGATATGATTTTGAATATACAAATAAAAAGTTTATTGAAGATAATAAAAATATTAAAGAATTATGTATAAAAAATAATACAAAATATTTTGAAATAAAAAATAATTATGAAAAGGAAATTAATAATATATATAAATGGATTGAAGAAGAATATATTAAAATTGCATAGCTAGAGTACCACTCTCAATTATCAATTATCAATTCTTAAACACCACTCCTTCCCAGGGCAATAGTATCCTGTTGGAGAGGGCTGCACCCCATTGTGCAGATTTGCCAATGAACTTTTCAGCATTGGAAATTACCAATTCCCCGGCCAGCACAGCAGCAGCTTTTTTGGGGATTTTAGCTTTACGCGATGAAAAGTTAAGCGCAATGGTATAGACTGCACCGGCCATACCTTCTTTGCCCAGCCTGCGCTGATATATCATAAGCCTTTTATCAGCAAAAACCGGGAAAAAACCACCGTATTTTAGACATTCGTTGTTTTGCCGCAAAGCAATCATGGTCTTATAAAAATTAAGGACTGAAGATGGATCATCTTTCTGTGAGGCGTAATTGATGTATTTATAATTTGAATTGATGTCCAGCCAGGGCTTTGCTTTGCAGAATCCTGAGTTTTCACCTGAATCCCACTGCATTGGTGTACGTGCATTATCGCGGGAACTTGCCTTGATCCATGTCCAGCGCAGAAATCCCGGTATATGCATTTTCTTCATTAACTTATTAAGGCTATGGCTTTCAACATCATTTACTTTATCAAGGCTTTTATAATCAAAGTTTGTCATGCCTATTTCCTGCCCCTGGAATATAAAAGGAGTGCCCCGTAGAGTCAGCTCAAGAACTGCAAGCATCTTTGCGCTGCGTGCCCAGTATTTATGGGGCCTCCCGTCACGTGAACATGTACCTGCGCCAAAATGGGAGACAATCCTGGGCTGGTCATGGTTTTCAAGATAAATGGCATTCCATTCAAGACTCTGCTGCCATTTTGCCAGGACTTCAAGCAGCTTGGAAGCGCGGAATTTTTTGGGAATAAAGCGGGCAATGCGGCGATCTATTTCTAGATGCTCAAAATAAAAGAGCATGTCAAGCTCCCTGCGGCTTTTATCGCAGAGCAGTTTTGCCTCATCAATATCAACCATGACTGTTTCGCCTACTGTAAAACAATCGTATTTATCAAGCACATCGCGGCGCAGCTCTCTTAAAATTTCATGGTTCCCTTCCTGGGATTTATAATGCTCTATGCCCTGAACAGCCATACTTTTTTTGCCATCCTCAAGGCTAGTCTTGTAAATAATATTGATAACATCACAGCGAAAACCAGCAGCACCCTTGTCAAGCCAAAAGCGAAGTATGTTTTTTATCTCTTTTATAACATTGGGGTTTTTATAATTTAGGTCCGGCTGCTTTTTGTCAAAAAGATGCAGGTAATATTCCCCGCTTTTTTCATCAAACTCCCAGACCTCGTTCATAAAAAAGCCGCGCCAGTTATTGGGAGGCATACTTTTCCCGTTTGGTGCTGTTTTTCCCGGGTGCCATATATAAAAATCCCTGTAAGGACTCGATGGGTCGCGGCTTTTTTGAAACCAATCATGCTCATCGCTTGTATGGTTTATAACAAGGTCCATGATGATCTTTATATCTCGTTTGGCAGCTTCTGCAAAAAGCCTTTCCATGTCAGCCATTGTTCCGTATTTGGAATCAATGGAATAATAGTTGCTTATGTCGTAGCCATTATCAGCGTCAGGGGATTTGTATACAGGTGAAAGCCATATAATGCCTATGCCCAGGTCTTTAAGCTCTGGAAGTCGGAAAATAATACCCGGGATATCACCATGACCATTATTAATACCCGAAGCCTGAAAACTACGGGGGTAAATTTGATATGCAATACGGTCTTTCCAAAAGTCTTTCATGTGTATTTTTGAGTGTACCATACAGAGGCGCGAAGGCATACTCACAGACAATGACCTCAAAAACCGCTATAATCCTTAAAGGAGAAGAGCATGAAAACCATCAGTAAAACCTTAATTCTATTTACAGCCTTAATTCTTTTATCCTTCCAGTTTTTTGGATGTTCGGCATCTGATAGTTCCAGTTCTGAGGTCTCCATAATATTCGAGGATATACGCAATAACGAAGCATTATTACAATACTTTTTCACACAAATGCCCAAGGGCGCAGACCTTCATAACCATCTTACTGGCTCCATATATGCTGAAACATATTTTGACATGGCTTTAAGAGAAAACATGTGGCTTGATACATCCACTTATGTTCTTAATTTGAATGCCGTCTGTGTATCATGCATAAGATTGAGTCCTGGCATGGAAAACGAACACTACTATAGAATGAGGGCCATAGACCATTGGTCTATACGCAATTATGACTATTACAATCATTCGCTTCCTCCTGATGAATTTTTCTTTGCAACATTCGGGAGTTTTGGCGCAATAACATATCCTCATCTTGCTGAACTGTTGATGGAACTAAGGCTGCGGGCAAGGGATGAAAACGTGCAGTATCTTGAGATAATGCTAACAAGCCCAGGCACTGACCCAGGGCTTTTAACGCGCTATGAAACAGAAAACAGTTCACTCATCACTCTTATTGAAGAACGCGATACTTCTAACTTCACTCAAACCCTGGAAAGCCTTTTTCACATGTGGGAAAACGATGCTCTTATGCAGGGTGAAATTGAAAGCTATATAAACCTAATCAGCAGCATTCATGAATCTACTGCCGCAACTGCTCCTGAAGTTACAACTTATTATCAAAGCTATGCCAGCCGCAACAATCAAAACCCTTTAAGGGTTTTTGCGCAATTATACATTGGGTTTAAAAGCAGTTCTTTATATGAAAGGCTTGTGGGCGTAAACATAGTACAGCCGGAAAACGGCTATTATTCCCTGCGCGATTACTGGGGACATATGCATATGTTTAATTTCCTAAAAGGCAAGTACGAAACAGTAAATACATCAATGCATGCCGGGGAACTACGCCTGGGGCTGGTGCCGCCGGAAAACCTGCAGGCAAATATTCATGATGCTGTAATTATTGCCAGGGCTAACCGCATAGGACATGGCACAGGCATTGCTTTTGAGAGAAACGCTCCATATTTGCTGCAAAGAATGGCAGAAAGCAATACTGTGGTCGAGATAAACCTGACAAGCAATGAGTTTATACTGGGGGTAAAGGACAGCGAGCATCCCATTATGCTTTATCACAGGAATAATGTGCCTTTGGTGCTTTCTACAGATGATGCAGGTATTTTGCGCACCAATCTTACCCAGCAATTTGTCATAGCAGCCCTGCGCTATCCAGAGCTAAAATACGAGGATTTTAGGAATTTTGCGCAAAACAGCATAAAATTCTCGTTTTTGCCAGAAAATGTCAAAACAGGTGAATTGGACAGGCTTCTGGAGCAATTAGAGGTCTTTGAAAGGGAAATTGTGCTATACCTGCGCTAGCGGGCAATTAATCCATTTAAATTAAGTAGTCAGGTTGACAATACTTACAAATATATAGTATAATTATTCAAATTTAGACATTTACGGTCAGAGGTAGAGCCATGAACAATATTTTATGGGCAATCCTCCCTCTTGCCGGGTTAATCTTAGGCTGGATAATTAGATGGCTTTATGCCAGATTTCAACTTACGGCATCGGAGCAACGTGCCGAGCGTATAAAACAGGAAGCGGAAAAAGAAGCTGAAGCTAAGAAGAAGGAGATACTTCTTGAAGCAAAAGAACAAATTATTCGTGATAGAAACCAGCAGGAAAGGGAAACTCGGGAACTAAGGGCGGAATTGCAGCGCTATGAGCGCAGAATTCAGCATAAAGAAGAGAGCATAGACAGAAAAAGCTCTCAAATAGAGAAAACCGAACAGATTTTAAATGATAAAGAAAGAACTTTCAGGGAACGTGAAGAATACCTCAAAAAAGAAGAGGAACGTTACCGGATAGAGCTTGAACGGGTTTCAGGCCTAAGCGCAGAAGAAGCCAAAGCCATCATAATCCGCAACCTGGAAAATGAGGCCAAGCATGATGCACAGACCCTTCTTAACAAAATCGAACAGGAAGCCAATGTCGCAGGGGATAAAAAGGCCAGGGAAATACTTGTAAACACAATACAGCGCCTTGCAACAGAAGTTACCGGCGAGGTGACAGTCACAGCAGTTACGCTTCCCAATGATGAAATGAAGGGCCGCATTATAGGCAGGGAAGGCCGGAACATCCGCACCCTTGAGACCCTTACTGGCGTTGATATTATTATTGATGATACGCCGGAAGCAGTTGTAATTTCCTGCTTTGATCCAGTACGCCGGGAAATCGCTAAAATAAGCCTTGAAAGACTTATTACTGACGGCCGTATTCACCCTGCACGCATCGAAGAAATCGTTACAAAGGTCAGCAAAGACATATCCCAAAAGATCTTTGAAGAAGGAGAAAAAGTCCTTTTTGACCTTGGGATTCATAATATTAAACAGGATGCAATCCGTACCCTTGGACGGCTTTATTTCCGTACAAGTTATGGTCAGAATGTCCTTATCCATTCAAAGGAAGTCGCAGTTATAGCAGGAATGCTTGCTGCAGAAGTAGGCTGCAACCACGAGCTGACAAAGCGTGCTGCCCTATTGCACGACATTGGCAAAGGCATTGAAACTGATTCTGACCTCAACCATGCTGAAATAGGCATGGACATGGCCAGAAAAATGGGTGAAGATCCACGTGTCATCAACGCTATAGGAAGCCATCATAATGATATAGAACCAAGCTGCATTGAATCTGTGCTGGTTCAGATTGCGGATGCAATTTCCGCTGCAAGGCCAGGTGCGCGCGGCGAAACCCTTGACAACTATATCAAGCGCCTTGAAAACCTGGAAAATATAGCCTCTGGCTTTACCGGTGTTGAAAAGGCATTTGCAATCCAGGCTGGCAGGGAACTGCGTATTATTGTCAATAACGAAGCTGTCACTGATGACCAGTCCAAGGAGATGGCCAAGGAAATTGCGAAAAAGATCGAAAATGACCTGCGTTATCCCGGAAGGATCAAAGTAACAATAATCCGTGAAACCAGGATTACAGAATACGCGCGCTAAAGGAATAAGTCATGCCTCCCATTAAGATCGTAATGTTAGGCGATATAATGGGAGAGTCGGGCCTTAATATTATAGAAAAACTTCTTCCTGAATTTATTGATAAAGAAAAACCTGATTTTATAATGGCTAATGGCGAGAATTCAGCAGGCGGGTTTGGCATAAACGAAAACGCGATAAAGCGCATGCTTGATATTGGCATTGATGTTATAAGCGGCGGGAATCATATCTGGGAGAAACGTGAAGTCTGGCCTTTACTGGATTCAGAGCAAAGGATTATACGGCCCTTAAATTACCCTGACGGGCCTGGCCGCGGCTGGACCATAATCGAAAAAGAGCTCAATGGAAAAAACAGGACAGGACAAAAAATAAACATTATGGCAGTTAATCTCCAGGGCAGGGAATTTATGAATCCCATTGACTGTCCTTTCAGGGCTTTTGACAATATCAAGCTTGATCCAGAAAAAAAGCCCATTATACTTGTGGATTTTCATGCAGAGTCCAGCCGCGAGAAAGAAGCTCTGGGGTTTTACTTTGATGGCAGGGCAAGCGTAGTGGCAGGGACTCACACCCATGTTCAGACAGCTGACGAAAAGATTTTGCCAAAAGGCACTGCATACATAAGTGACCTTGGCATGACAGGGATTCAGGATGCGGTAATCGGAATAGAACCTGATATATGCATAGATCGCGTAACACAACAAGTGCATTTTCGCATGGAAGCAGCAAGTGACGGAGGCATTGTCCGCATTCAGGGTATTGTTGTTGAGATAGACGAAGAATCACATAAGGCTTTATCCATAAAACGCATCAACTTCTAAAAATATCACCTGGGTTCTTTAGAGCTGTCAGACCTTCCACACACAAAAACTCTGAGAATCAAGTTTAAATAACCCGTCCTCAAAAGCGCAATTACCCATGGAATAAAGGAGCTCTGGTTCAGCGTTAAGCGTAACAGGAACCTTGACTGCATCTGCACCGGGGTTAATTGCAATGATACAAGTGCCGCGCTTGTAAATAAAGGAGCGGTCAGGTGTCTGTTCGGGCTTCTCTGTTGGGCTGTCAGGCTTTGGAGCATGGAGTATTTCAAGGTTAGGTTTTGAACCAAGATCCTCTTCGCCGTGACGCAGCTTGAGCAGGGCTTTTACTATGTTTAAAAGCGATAAAGGGTCTTTTTCCTGAGCCTCAACATTGGGTGCAGCAGAATCATTATCAAGGGGCAAATAAAGACGATCAGGGGAGGCAGAGGAAAAGCCCATATTATTGCTTTTTGACCATTGCATTGGAGTGCGGGAGCCAGTACGGGTATAACCGCCTTCTTTTGTAGGCAGAGATTTGAGATAGCGCATTCCAATTTCATCACCGTAATATAAAAATGGAAGCCCTGGCATTGTAAAAAAC
>Ga0099364_10015505_pt1 | contig 10047 bp, 8 predicted proteins | sample TergutTh196P3_FD_73070 | JGI IMG/M metagenome (GOLD analysis project Ga0099364, IMG submission 73070) | Microcerotermes parvus P3 segment gut microbial communities from Pointe-Noire, Republic of the Congo - Th196 P3 | ecosystem: Host-associated > Arthropoda: Insects > Digestive system > Gut ...
TGAACAGCTTCCCTTGTATTTTTGCGTCATACTTCGTTGTCAAAACTTGCAAGGCAGCCAAGCATTGCTGCGTTTTGACGCCTCGCCTGCCGCAAAAAATACTGCGGCAATCTTGTTCACTTTATTCCTGAACAGCTCCTAAGCAAGCATTTGACCTGATGCCCCGGGGATATTTCCACAGTATCGGGGTGTTTGCCGGCGCACTCGTCGGTGGCTTCGGGGCAGCGTTCGTAGAATCTGCATCCTTCCGGCAGGTCAGTCGGATCTGGCATCAGGCCCTTGATCGGCTTGAGCCGGGGTTCCGTCGACTCGAGCTTTGGAAGCGAGTCGAACAGGCCAATCGTATATGGGTGGGCCGGATAGTCGAATATGTGTTCGACCGAGCCGTATTCAACGATTTCTCCGGCATAGACGACCGCGACGGTTTCGCAAATGTCCGCCACCACGCCCAGGTCGTGCGTTATCAGCAAGACCGAAGTACCCAGTTTTTTTCTCAAATCCTGCATCATTTCGAGCACCTGTGCCTGAATCGTCACGTCAAGCGCCGTCGTCGGCTCATCCGCAAGCAGGAGTATCGGATTGCACGCGAGCGCCATAGCTATGACCACCCGCTGCTTCATTCCGCCGGAGAACTGGTGGGGGAAATTCCTGTACCTGTCGGCCGGGATTCCCACCATCTCAAGCATGTCGCACGCCTTTAGCAGCGCTTCTTTCCGCGTCACCCTGTTGTGCAGCCTCACGGACTCCGCGATTTGTTCGCCTACCCTCTCGATAGGGTTGAGCGCCGTCATCGGGTCCTGGAATATCATGGCGATCTTGCCGCCGCGTATATCGCGCATCTGCTGCTCGGAAAGCCCCATAATATCCTGCCCCTCGAATATTATCTTTCCTTGGCGGAACTTCGCAGGGGGCGTCTGTAAAATGCGCAGTATCGAGCGCGCTATCGTCGTCTTGCCGGCGCCGGTCTCTCCGACCAGCCCGATAGTCTCTCCCTTACGGACGGTCAGGCTCACCCCGTTTACGGCATGTATCAAGGCGTCGTCAGTTTGGTATTGTACTACAAGGTCTTGTATTTCAAGCAGGTTTTCAGCCATAGCACTTACCTCTAATTCTTAAGCCTGGGGTCGAGCGCATCCCTGAGTCCGTCGCCAAGCAAACTGAAAGACAGGACGGTTATCATTATGCAAAGCCCCGGATACAGGGCGAGATGCCCGTACTCCCTCATAACGCCGCGGGCGTCTGACACAAGCGCGCCCCACTCAGGTATCGGCGGCTGCGCGCCGAGCCCGATGAAGCTGAGCATTGCCCCTGCAAGTATGTTCATCCCGATGCTCATAGTAGTCGAAACAATCAGCGGCGCGATAGCGTTCGGGATAATATGCCCGACAATGATGCGGGCGCTGCCGGCGTTAATGGCTTTCGCCGCCTCAACATATTCCTGTTCCCTGACCGTGAGTATGGATGCGCGCATCATGCGCGCCGGGAGGGGTATATGCGCGATGCCTATCGCTAAAATTGCGTTGCGCAGGTTCGCGCCCATCATCGCCGCAAGAACGATGCAAAGCAGGAGCATCGGTATGCTTTGATAGATGTCCATAGCGCGCATTATAAGAATGTCGGTCCACCCTCCGAAATACCCCGCAATCGCACCGATGACAATGCCAAACGCCACTGAAATCGCTACCGCGAGCACCCCCAGCTGCAGGGACTGCCGCGCGCCGTATACGAGGCGGCTGAACGTGCAGCGCCCCAAGTTGTCCGTCCCGAGGGGGTACTCGGCGCTCGACGGGGCATATCTGGCGGAGTAATTAGTCTGGGAGTAATGATGCGGGGCGATAAAATCGGCAAATATTGCCACCAGGACGACAAAAATGATAACGAACAGCGCAATGACCGCCGCTTTATTTTTCTTCAGACGCCTCCAGGTATCGCCCAGCTTCGAGTATTTTCTTCTCTTTACAGGTTTGTCCGCGCCCTTGCTCATAGTGCGACCCTCCTCACTGCTTCTTTCTTTTTCCTCGCATACTGTGCGCGTATCCTCGGATCGACCAACGCGAATGTAATGTCAATAATCAGCAATATAATGGCAAACACTACCGACAGAAAGAGGACGCTTGTCTGGATGACAGGGTAATCCCTCGAGGTCAGGGCGCCGAGAGTATAGTTGCCGAGGCCCGGAAGGGAGAAGATTTGCTCGGTTATCATCGACCCGCCGATTGCGATCCCGAAAGTCGAGCCGATCGACATGATTACGGGAATAACAGCGTTTTTGAGCGCGTGCTTATAGCGGACCATCACTTCTGACTGCCCTTTGGCGCGCGCTGTCGTAACATAATCCTGCCTGATGACCTCCAGCATGTTCGATCTCATTTGACGGGCGATCGACGCGGAATACCCCAGGGCAATCGTAAAATTAGGCAAAATCCAACCCTGCCATTTGTCTATTCCGGAAACGGGCAGGATCCCAAACCTGACGCATAGCAGTTGGATCAATATCAGGGCGAACCAGAAGCTTGGCATTGAAACGCAGAACAGCGCAGCAATCATCGCCGCGTTGTCTTTCCACGAGTATTGATGGGTTGCGGCGTAAATGCCGATAGGTATGCCGATGCATATCGCGATTGCCATGCTGACAAGGATGAGCCTGAGCGTATATGGGTATCGGTTTAGTATTTCCCGCATCACGGGCGTCCTGGTCCTGAATGATATTCCGAAATCTCCGCGGAATATGATGTTTCTGAGATAGTTTACACACCTGATGTGGAACGGTTCGTTAAGTCCCAGCTCCTCTCTGAATGCGTCCTTTTCTTCCTGCGTGTAGTTCGATCCCATCAAAATCTCTATCGGATCGCCGGGGGTAATCATCATCAGAAGCTGAATGAGCACTGCTATACCGAGAAGGGTTGGTATCAGCAGCAGCAACCGCCTGACTATAAACCTTAACATTCAATACCTCCTCTATTCATCAGAATTATGCCTGATGCGATGGCGATGCGGTAATGGAGCTCGCTTGTATGAAGATGAAAGCTTGTAAAAAAGGTAAATGTTTGTTGAATTATACCCATAGCATGTTGGACTATACTCCATTCTTTGTTGAAAGTCAATGCTTGTGATGTTTTTCTATGGTGTCATCTGAGATGCGTTTCTATGGCGCCAAAAACTCGTTTGGGTAACTATTCAGTGCCGTTGGGGAGGGCTATTCAGAGGGCCTGTCAATAAGCAAGCCAGCAAGTTGACCAGTTACATACTGACAGACCCTTTGTTCCAGCAACGCGAAACTAAGGACAGCGGAGCGTTCGCGAGTTGGCTCACGGACGCTCCGCCGAGTGGTTGCGGGTGCTTTTACATAGCCCTCCGGGCGCAATGCGCTGTATAGTTACTCGGTTGGCTCTGCATATTCATTGCAATAGCAAGTCAAACCAGGAAATGGATAATGCTCTATGTGTAAAATGCCATGTGCAGAATGACAGTGGAGTCGAGGCTTACCTAGTAGTCCATTCCCTATACAGTTGTTGCGTTACCTAAATGACATTGCGTCAGACCCGGAACATGCGCGTGTGGGGGACTTTGAGCTTGAAGATTCGGACTGCGTTGCCGCCGAGGATGAGGTTCATGTCATCCTGCGAAATATCGAGCCGCTCGACCTGCCTCAGACTCCAGCCCATAACGTCTACCTGATGCCTGACGATTCCCTGCGAATGGATCTGCATCGTAAACGTCTGCGGGTAGTTGCCGATTCTTGTCTGGGTAGGCTGGCTGGCGCCCCAGTCCGTGCCCCAAATGAGCTTTTCCGGCCCGACGTTGGGATATGTGAGGGCCTTGTAGTACAGATCCGTCCAGTAGATGCCCGTTTCCAGATATACATTGTTGTAGTTGGATGCTACGAGTATGCATTTGTCCACAAGGTCTTCCATATAGCCGCCCTGCATGCCGCCGTGTGCAAATATTATGGTGACGTCGGGGTATTCGGCAGCCAGGTCGTGCACCCAATATGGGTTCCAGTCCTCGGGCCAAGAAACATGGGTTATCGGGTATCCGCCCGCCGTGCCGGTATGGATCGTTATCGGCACGTCATGCTTTCTGCCGAGGTCGCAGGTCTTTCTGAGTTCGTCCATCCTCTCCGACATGTTGTATGTTTTACCGTAGAACGCTTTCGCCGGGCGGGTCATCGGGCCTTCGCCAATGCCACAGAACTTGCCTGTCGCAAGGAGCGCGTCGAGTTCGTTGTATGCGGCTTCGATCGTCCAGTCGGCACCTAGCTTCTGGCTTTCTTTTGCCGAGGCAAAGGCGACGAACTTGTCCGGGTACTTTTCCATCAGCTCGACATTCAGCTCGTTGCTCATTCCGAACGCGGGCTGCAGGACGCACATGTCTATGCCGTAGCATTCCATGTCGTACAGGAGCCTCGGGGAGTTGTCATATGTTTCGAGCCCTCCCATCGTCGCGTTGAGGTCCGTATAGTCGATTTCCTTCTTACCTGTTTCTTCCAGCCTTTTCTTCAGAGCAGCTCCTGCTGCGTGGCGCTGCGAGTGAACATGGGTGTCTACGACAAAACGTGCGGCTTTCCTCATCTTTGCATGCCTCCTTAATTTTACTATGATAGCTATTGTATCGCGTCTAAATAAGAAGTCAAGCGCATAATTGAAAAGCGGGACGCCGGAACCGTCCCCGCGTCCCACGAAACGATTGTGCGACCGGATTGCATCAAAGCAAGCTCCTCGCAATTACGGCGCTGTAGGTTTTACATCCTTTTTTAGCGACACCCCCACAGCGCAACAGCGAAATTTATGGTTTACAGGCAGTTTTATTTTATGTATAATTGAAAAAAAACATAGGAGGAAAACAATGAAAAAAGTATTAGCTGTTCTCTTGGCGGTGCTAATCGCCGCTACGCTGTTTGCATGCTCGAACGAGCCTGCAAGCCCAAACACATCGCCGGATTCCCCGTCTGCTCCGGCCAGTTCCCCTGACGCTTCCCCGCCGGCTGCGCCGCCGTCCGTCAACGAACCAAATGTCGGCCCGGCGCCTGAGCGCGAGAATCTCGGCTGGTACACGGACGATGTGGACTGGTTTGCCCGTGAACCATACCAAATAGCATTCCTTTACGACAGAGCATCAGCGACAGCCGACCTGCTCGACGGAGCATTGCAGAATTGGAGCGCACGCGTCAACTTCACGTACACTTCCTACAACGCGGACAGCAACGCCGACGCATTCATCAACACAATGGGCGTGCTCTCCCAGCAAGGATACACAGGTATGGTCCTGAATCCGGACGCGTCTTACGCCGACCGGGTAAAGCAGGCCGCAGAGGAGTACGGCATTACATGGCTGCCCGGATTCGTTCCGCTCCTTGACATGAATGGCGACCCGATATGGCCGCAAGAATCGCTCGGCATCAAATACCAAGCCGACCTTATGATCGACTGGCTCAGCGCCAACTACCAAACATACCTTGGGGATATCGACAGGTCTAAGATTGGCCTTATCAGCACTTCCCAGTACGTTGTTCCTGTTTTGAAGCTGGTCAGCGACTTCTGCATCAGCAACTTCCAAGAGGCTTTCCCGGAAGCGGCGAACAATGCGTTTGAGGTTGACACGGTTAACTTCGGATTTGACGCGAACGGCGGCTATGACGCAGTCGCCCCGTTCCTTGCCGCCCATCCCGAGATCGAGTACTGGTTCGTTGTCGGCTCGATTGAAGACGTCGTTCAGGGCGCCTGCCGCGCGATCGACGCTGCCGGCCTGACCGCCAATACGGTCGCCATCTCATGCGGCGCCAATCTCCTTATGGACAGTTGGCTGAGCGGCACCGATACCGGATGCTATAAAGCCGGCGTCTACTACTCGATGGAAATATATGCAGAGCCGCTGGTTTGCGGGATCATTGCCATGCTCGACGGCAGGGCCACTCCCGAAACGCTATGGCCGGAATGGAAAGACCCAAATCAAGATTATCCGGTAGTGACTGTGGCATGTACGATTCTCACGGTTGACAATTACGATACATACGACGACTATGTGCAAGCATACCTGACCGCCATAGAGAACGGTACGCCGCTGCCCCCCGCGCCGTAAACCTTAAGGATCTGTTCACTTTATTCCTGAACAAATCCTAAGTACCGCTAATCTGCCAAGCTATACTCGCGAGTATATTTCCCGGCAGAACCAGCATAAACAAAAACGCAGCGCCGCGGCCATTTTAGCCGCGGCGCCGTTATTTTATTGCATTGTTACTTGGCCTTGGCCGTTGCGCGGCTGCTGCGGAAATGGTCGATAGCCATGGCAGCAATCAATAGGGTACCTGTCGCAATGGTCTGATAAAACGTGCCCAAGCCGATCAGGACAAGCCCATTTTTGAAGCAGGTCAGCAGCATAACGCCGACAAAGGCGCTGAACATGCCGCCCGTACCCCCCATAAATGAAACTCCGCCGAGGACGGACGCGGTGATGGCGTCGAGATCCGACCCAATGTTCGACGAAGGGGAACCCATGCGCATGCGGGCCGACACCAGCGCACCGACAAGGCACGCGATGCAACTGTTGTTTATGAATAAAATCGTCGTTATCTTCTTTGGGTTGATGCCGGCTAAACGCGCGGCCTGATGGTTGCCGCCAACTATGTACACCCTCCGGCCTACCCGCGTTTTTCGCAAAACAAAACCGTAGACAATCATAAGGATAACCGTAAAAAGGAACGGCAAGGGTACCACATTGAAAATGCTGTATGAGCCGAGATTCCAGAAACTCTGATTGTTTATCGGCAAAATCTGCGACCTTGTAATAAGAAGCCCGAACCCATTTATTGCCGTGCCCACCGCGAGAGTGGAGATGAATGGCGGGAAATTGAGGCAGTTGACAAAAAACGAGTTGACCGCTCCGATGACACTGCCGCATGCCACGGTAATGAAAATAGCCGGAAGCCAAGGCACATTGGCCTTCAGCAAGATAGCGACGATGATGCCGCCGATCATGGCGGTGTGCCCGGTGGACAGGTCGATTACCCCGCTTATCAGCAGGCAGGATATGCCGATTGAAAGCATTCCAACATTGAACGCCGTGTTGAACATATTCTTGATGTTCCCTTGCGAGAGGTAGTTTCTGTTTATGAGTGCAAATATGACCAGCGTGGTAATCCAAACGGCTACAAGCGTAAACGACTTGTTGCCGACAATTTTTTTTATGTGGCCTTTCATTTCTCGATCCTCCCTATTGCTTAACGCGGACAAGCCGCAGTGGCTGGTGATCAGTGGTTAGTGTTTAGTAGATGGGGGATACGGACTTTTTTCCATTTTGCGAAGATTATTAGCCTAACAGATTTTAAACCGATTTGATTTTCATCTTGTTTTTAATGGAGAAATAGTCGATTGTCAGCGCAAGCAAGAGTAAAACGCCTGAGAATACCGATTGCCAGTATGGCGTCACGCCTATAATCAACAATCCGTTGTTGAAGCTGTTAATTATGAGCAAACCGAGGAAGCCGCCGAGCATATTGCCCGAGCCTCCCCCAAATGAGATTCCGCCAAGGATCGCCGCCGTGATAGCCGGGAAGGAATAGCCGGAGGTGCTTGTGAAATTGGCGACCAACATCCGCCCGGAGTAGATGATGCCTGCCAAAGCGCCAAAAGCGCCGCTTATCGCAAAGAGGATATAGGCCAGCTTTCTTGGGTTCAACCCCGCAAACCGCGCTGCGGTCTTGTTGCCGCCGCATATGTAGATACTTCTGCCAAACTCTGTTTTAGCTAGGATAACCCCAAAAATGACCATTAGCGAGAGGGATATGATTATTGCTATCGGGATGCCCCCAAAAATCCTCCCGGTGCCGATCCAAATAATTGTGGGGTCTGTGATGACTACTATCCGACCACTGGAAACGACCTCCGCAAGTCCCTGGGCGATAAACGAACCGGTCGCGAGCGTGGCGATGAACCCTTGGAGACCGAGCTCATAGATCAAAAACGCATTAAACAGCCCAAACGCCGCGCCGGCGACCAGACACGCCGGAATGGCGAGATACCACGGGATACCGTTTGTCAGCATAGTGCCCAGCAGGATGCCGGAGAATACGCCGACAAAGCCGGGCGATAAATCGATATGGCCCGAAATCAGCAGTAGGCACGAGCCCACGGCAAACAGCATGTAAAGCACCATGGAATCAAGGATGCTCCTGATATTCGCCCCGCTCAAAAATGAATAGCCCTGCGACATGAGTTGAAAAAACACCACGACAAAGGCTAGAAGTACCACTAAGGAAAACACTTTCGATTTGACAAATTTAACAATACCGGTTTTCATCAATCAATCGCTCCTTCACTCACTCAACCATCGCCAATGCCAGAACGTGCTCCTCGGTGGCCTCTTCCCTTGTCAGACGTCCCGTGATGTGCCCGTTGTGCATGACAATGATGTTATCGCTCACATTGAGCACTTCGGTCAGCTCCGACGATATAAATATGACGCCAATGCCCTGCATGGCGAAATCGCAAACCATCTGGTACACCTCGGCCTTTGTCCCTACGTCGATGCCCTTGGTCGGTTCGTCGAGGATCAATACTTCCGTCACTACCTTCTCAGAAGTCCACCTGCCTAGTATCGTCTTTTGCTGGTTGCCCCCGGAAAGCTCCATCAGCAGCTTCTCCACCGTCGGTGTCTTTATGGAATATTTTCTGACCGCATCTTTTGCGTAAGCAGTTTCCGCTTTGCTGTCGAGGAACAAGCCTTTTTTCAGCTTGGACAGCACCGGGATCGAAATGTTCTCGCGTATTGACCGCCGCAGCACCAACCCCTGCTCTTTACGATCCTCCGGGCAGAGCATAATGCCATGGTCGATCGCGTCCCTCGGTGACCTGAACCGTACGGCTTGCCCATTTAGCTTGATCTCGCCGGATATTATCGGGTCGATCCCGAAGATTGCCAGCGCAACCTCGGTCCGCCCCGCGCCGACAAGTCCGGCAAAGCCCAAAACTTCGCCTCGCCGTAGTTCAAAGCTCACGTCATGAATAGATTCGGTCACAAGGTTTTTAACCTCGAGCAGCACGTCCCCGACCGCATCGTTGCGGATCAAGTTGGAATACGTGTCACCGATGTCGCGCCCGACCATCGCCTGAACAAGCTCCTGCTCGGTAGTTTCCTGTGTTTTGAATGTCTTTGCGAGCAGTCCGTCTTTCAGCACCACGATATCGTCCGATATCTGGAATATCTCCGCTATGCGGTGCGATACATACAGGATAATTTTGCCTTGCTCTTTCATCTGGCCAATTACCTTGAAGAGTATCTCTATTTCCTTGTCTGTCAGCGATGCTGTCGGCTCGTCGAACGCGATGATATCGGAGTCGCGCCGATAAGCCTTCATGATCTCGACCATCTGCTGGTATGCCACCTGCAGCCGGCCTACTATATCCGTAGGGCGTATCGGCAGCCCGAACAGGTCGATGATTTCTTGCGTTTTGCGCCGCAATTCCGCGCCTTTCACGATGCCCAGCTTGTTTCCGGGTATATCCTCAAGAAAAATGTTCTCCATGACATTGAGCGTATTTATCAATTGCCTCTCTTGATAGATAACGCTGACGCCCGTTTTCAAAGAATGGTATGGGGATGTGAATTTTTTCTTCTCGCCATCGATATCGATATGCCCTTCATCCGGTTGAAGGTCGCCGCTGAGTATCTTAAGCAACGTGCTTTTTCCCGCGCCGTTTTCGCCCATAAGCGCAGTCACCTTGCCGCCATCCGCGCGAAAACTGACGCCATCCAGCGCCTGAACTCCCGGAAACGCCTTGCTTAAGCCGGCAAATTCAAGATATTGTCCCATCTAAGCAGCACCCCTCAAAAAATGGGCGATAACACAGCGCCCTCATTGCATCAGATTTATTATTTTCATAATAATACAGCAACCAAATTCGGTTTGTCAAGAATTAGTTACTGTTCAGACCCCCGCTAAAACACCCGTCATTGCGGGCTTGCCCCGCAATCCCCTGCGGTTATGAGCGAAATTACGGGTTCTTGTCTGCAAAACTGCCGCATCCCATGGGGGATTCCGTGTCAAGCACG
>Ga0099364_10015506_pt1 | contig 10046 bp, 5 predicted proteins | sample TergutTh196P3_FD_73070 | JGI IMG/M metagenome (GOLD analysis project Ga0099364, IMG submission 73070) | Microcerotermes parvus P3 segment gut microbial communities from Pointe-Noire, Republic of the Congo - Th196 P3 | ecosystem: Host-associated > Arthropoda: Insects > Digestive system > Gut ...
AACGTCTGGAGGAACTCGAAGGCATCGCCCTTGCTTTTGACGGCGTTGCAAAAGCGTATGCCATTCAGGCGGGGCGCGAAATCCGGGTCATGGTCAATTCCGAGAATGTGGATGATGACGCTACCTATCTCCTTTGTAAGGATATAGCGGACAAAATCGAAAAAAATCTCACCTATCCCGGCCAGATTCGCGTAACGGTGATCCGTGAACGCCGGGCTGTGGGTTTTGCGAAATAACGCTTTGAAAAAATGACCTATTCCACTGTTTTGCTTTTGGACTATCTGTCGTGCGCCCTGATCGGCCTGGCCGCCGCTTTCCGGGGCGCCCGACATGGTCTGCCGTTCACCGGCGTGCTTATTCTGGGGATGATTTGCGCGCTGGCCAGCCCGATAGCGCGTGGCGTTGTGATATCGATCAGCGCGCATGTCATGCCCCGGCTGGACGCCTTCGACGAACGCGGCTTTGTGGCGGCAAGTTTTATAGGGGCTTGCGCGGGCTACCTGCTGCAACGCCTCATGCCCGAAGAAGCGCCGCTTTTTCCGGTTCTGGAAGGCGCTTCGCTGGCTCTGGCCACTGTGCTGGGGAGCTATATCGCGCTGACGCTTGGGCTGACGAGCCCGGTCTGGGGCGTCCTTATAGGCTGTATGGCGGGCACTGTGGGCGGCGTGTTGCGCGATCTGTGCCTGACCGAACGCCCGGCGCTCCTGGAAGCGGACTTTTACGGCTGCGCTGTCCTGGTGGGGGCCATGACTGTCACCGGGCTGCACGCATTGCATGCGGCTTTCTGGACGCAAATAGCCGCGGGCTTTTTGTGCGTGCTCGCCCTGCGGCTGTTAGGAAGCCGGCGGATGAAACGGCGTGGCGTCTTTTCTGAATTTTGAGATCGTCTGCACTGATATGCGTCAATATATTGTTTTTATATGATATTATTACGCCTGCCGTAAAAAAGTGGTGAAAGCGCAAAAAAACTTCTTGACGTTGTTATTGAGTTTGGTGCACAAGTCACGGGCGCTGTGTGTTGTTGCTTGGCGAATAAAGTTCTTGACTGTGGCAATGAGCTGGTGCATAGTGAAATTTCGCGCTAATGCGCGTGTTGGTTCTTTGACAAGTGAATAGCGAGTTGGGAAGGAAAAGGAATTGAGTTTTTGCTCGCGTTTTATGCGAGAGCGGATTTAAACTGGAGAGTTTGATTCTGGCTCAGATTGAACGCTGGCGGCGTGCCTAACACATGCAAGTCGAACGTGAAAGTTCCTTCGGGGGCGAGTAAAGTGGCGCACGGGTGAGTATCGCGTGGGTGATCTGCCTTTAAGTTTGGGATAACGGCTGGAAACGGTCGCTAATACCGGATACGCTCTGGATTTTAGATGTTCCAGGGGAAAGGAGGCCTCTGCATATGCTTCTGCTTAAAGATGAGCCCGCGTCCCATTAGCTGGTTGGTGGGGTAATGGCCTACCAAGGCGACGATGGGTAGCTGGTCTGAGAGGATGATCAGCCACACTGGGACTGGAACACGGCCCAGACTCCTACGGGAGGCAGCAGTGGGGAATATTGCGCAATGGACGCAAGTCTGACGCAGCGACGCCGCGTGAGGGATGAAGGTCTTCGGATCGTAAACCTCTGTCAGGGGGAAAGAATGTGCAGCCTGCTAATCAGGGTTGTATTGACGGTACCTCCAAAGGAAGCACCGGCTAACTCCGTGCCAGCAGCCGCGGTAATACGGAGGGTGCGAGCGTTAATCGGAATTACTGGGCGTAAAGCGCACGTAGGCTGTTGTATAAGTCAGGGGTGAAATCCCGCGGCTCAACCGCGGAACTGCCCTTGATACTATAGAACTTGAGTTCGGGAGAGGACAGCGGAATTCCAGGTGTAGGAGTGAAATCCGTAGATATCTGGAGGAACATCAGTGGCGAAGGCGGCTGTCTGGACCGGTACTGACGCTGAGGTGCGAAAGCGTGGGGAGCAAACAGGATTAGATACCCTGGTAGTCCACGCTGTAAACGATGGATACTAGGTGTTGGGGAGTCATCTTCGGCGCCGTAGTTAACGCGTTAAGTATCCCGCCTGGGGAGTACGGTCGCAAGGCTGAAACTCAAAGAAATTGACGGGGGCCCGCACAAGCGGTGGAGTATGTGGTTTAATTCGATGCAACGCGAAGAACCTTACCTGGGCTTGACATCCGGGGAACTTTCCCGAAAAGGAGAGGTGCTCTTCGGAGAACCCCGAGACAGGTGCTGCATGGCTGTCGTCAGCTCGTGTCGTGAGATGTTGGGTTAAGTCCCGCAACGAGCGCAACCCCTATTCACAGTTGCCATCAGGTAAAGCTGGGCACTCTGTGGAGACTGCCCGGGTCAACCGGGAGGAAGGTGGGGACGACGTCAAGTCATCATGGCCCTTACGCCCAGGGCTACACACGTACTACAATGGCGCGCACAAAGGGCAGCAAGACCGCGAGGTGGAGCCAATCCCAAAAAACGCGTCTCAGTCCGGATTGCAGTCTGCAACTCGACTGCATGAAGTCGGAATCGCTAGTAATTCTGGATCAGCATGCCAGGGTGAATGCGTTCCCGGGCCTTGTACACACCGCCCGTCACACCACGAAAGTTGGTTTTACCCGAAGTCGGCGAGCTAACTGGCAACAGAGGCAGCCGCCTACGGTAGGGCTGATGATTGGGGTGAAGTCGTAACAAGGTAGCCGTAGGGGAACCTGCGGCTGGATCACCTCCTTTACGGATAGTATATTCCCGACTCGCTGTTCACTTGCAAAGAACCAGGTGAGTGTTCCAGTTTGGCGTGATGCTTCGTCAGGCTCGCCTGACGCCAAACTGAAACACTCCCAGGAGTCAGCGCACTGTTCTTTGAGAAGTGATATTTGCAGGCGATAGGCCCCGAGTGCTATTGGCTGGGCCGGAAACGAGAAGGCCGCAAACGGCGGAATTTTTGGTTTCGGCAAGGAAGGCGAAGTTTTTTGCGCAGGGAGTGTATCTAGAAATACATGACCGAAGCAAAAAAACGAGCCTGACGCAGCCGCAAGCAAAAAGGGCGCCGTTTGCGGGGGCCTGTAGCTCAGGTGGTTAGAGCGCACGCCTGATAAGCGTGAGGTCGATAGTTCAAGTCTATCCAGGCCCACCATATCAGGTCGCCGAGCGAGGGGGCGTAGCTCAGCTGGGAGAGCACCTGCCTTGCACGCAGGGGGTCGTCGGTTCAATTCCGTCCGCCTCCACCAAAAGCTCGTGTTTGGCCGCAGCCGCGAAAGGATTCGCGTTTGCCATCCAAGCATGGACTTGGGGTCCCATTAGGGACATGTTCTTTTACAATTGAATAGGGAATGGAAGGAAATCTTTCGAGAATTAAGAAACAAGTTGCAAAGGGCAACAGGCGGATGCCTTGGCGTCAGGAGGCGAAGAAAGACGTGGTAAGCTGCGATAAGCTTCGGGGAGGAGCTAAACATCCTTTGATCCGGAGATGTCTGAATGGGGCAACCCGGCAGGAGTCATGTCCTGCCATGCATGGCTGAATGCATAGGCCATGACAAGCCAACCTGGGGAAGTGAAACATCTCAGTACCCAGAGGAAAGGAAATCAAACGAGACTCCCTGAGTAGCGGCGAGCGAAAGGGGAAGAGCCTAAACCGCGCGGATTCGTCCGTGCGGGGTTGTAGGGCCGGAATAACGTGATTGCGCAGTATGCAGGAGAAGAAAGCTGGAAAGCTTCGCCAAAGCGGGTGACAGCCCCGTATCCGAACCAGAACCGCACACATCCGGTACCTGAGTACCGCGGGGCACGTGAAACCCCGTGGGAATCCGGGAGGACCATCTTCCAAGGCTAAGTACTACCTGACGACCGATAGCGCACTAGTACCGTGAGGGAAAGGTGAAAAGAACCTCTGTCAGAGGAGTGAAAAGAATCTGAAACCTGTTGCCTACAAGCTGTGGGAGCCGAGCACTCTCGAAATTCGCAGGAGCGATCCTGCCTCTTTTGAGACTTGGTGACCGCGTGCCTTTTGCATAATGAGTCAGCGAGTTAATGTCGCGTGCGAGGTTAAGCGTAAGTGGAGCCGTAGCGAAAGCGAGTCTGAACAGGGCGCGCAGTACGTGGCATTAGACCCGAAACCGGGTGAGCTATCCATGAGCAGGTTGAAGCAAGGGTAAAGCCTTGTGGAGGACCGAACCGCTAACGGCTGAAAACGTTTCGGATGACTTGTGGATAGGGGTGAAAGGCCAATCAAACCCGGTGATAGCTGGTTCTCCCCGAAATATATTGAGGTATAGCCTCGGGAATTGTGTATCGGAGGTAAAGCACTGACAGAGCTAGGGGTCCTACCAGATTACCAAACTCTATCAAACTCTGAATACCGAGTACATGTATCCCGGGAGTCAGACTGCGGGTGCTAAGGTCCGTAGTCGAGAGGGAAAGAGCCCAGACCGACAGCTAAGGCCTCCAAATCTATGCTCAGTGGTAAAGGTGGTGGCGTTGTAAAGACACCCAGGACGTTGGCTTAGAAGCAGCCATCGTTTAAAGAAAGCGTAATAGCTCACTGGTCTAATGACGCTGCGCCGAAAATGTAACGGGGCTAAGCATAGTGCCGAAGCTACGGATTCTCCGTAAGGAGTCTGGTAGGGGAGCGTTCCGTACGGGCGGAAGCGGTTTTGTAAGGGACCGTGGACTGTACGGAAGTGAGTATGCTGACATGAGTAACGATAAAACAGGTGAGAAACCTGTTCGCCGTAAACCCAAGGTTTCCTGGGTAAAGGTAATCTTCCCAGGGTTAGTCGGTTCCTAAGGCGAGGGCGAAAGCCGTAGTCGATGGGAAACGGGTTAATATTCCCGTACTTGTGTGTCCGCGCGATGGAGGGACGCAGAAAGGTAGGCAGGCCGGGTGTTGGACGTCCCGGTGCAAGCGTGTAGGTAGGATATGCAGGCAAATCCGCATGTTCTTAGCTGAGGCGCGAGTCCGTGAGCTTATGCTCTGAAGCTGTTGAGCCTATGCTGCCAAGAAAATCTTCTAAGTTTAGGACAGGCAAACCGTACCGCAAACCAACACAGGTGGGTGAGTGGAATACACTAAGGCGCTCGAGAGAACTCTGGCCAAGGAACTCGGCAAATTAGCCCCGTAACTTCGGAAGAAGGGGCGCTCCTTTTGGTGATAAGATATACTTTTTGAGCTGAAGGGAGCCGCAGTGAATTGGTGGTGGCGACTGTTTACTAAAAACATAGGTCTGTGCAAAGTCCTAAAGACGCCGTATACAGACTGACGCCTGCCCGGTGCTGGAAGGTTAAGAGGAGAGGTCAGCGCAAGCGAAGCTTTGAATCGAAGCCCCAGTAAACGGCGGCCGTAACTATAACGGTCCTAAGGTAGCGAAATTCCTTGTCGGGTAAGTTCCGACCTGCACGAATGGCGTAACGATCTCCACACTGTCTCGGCCAGAGACTCGGTGAAATTGAATTCGCGGTGCAAATGCCGCGTTCCCGCAGAAAGACGGAAAGACCCTGTGCACCTTTACTATAGCTTGACATTGGGTTTTGAGCCTGCATGTGTAGGATAGGTGGGAGACTGTGAACCCCGTACGCCAGTACGGGAGGAGTCAACCTTGAAATACCACCCTTGTTTGTTCAGGACCCTAACCTCTCGCCATCATCTGGCAGAGGGACACTGTCTGGCGGGTAGTTTGACTGGGGCGGTCGCCTCCCAAAAGATAACGGAGGCACGCAAAGGTTCCCTCAGGCTGATTGGAAACCAGCCGTCGAGTGCAAACGCATAAGGGAGCTTGACTGCAAGAGTGACAGCTCAAGCAGGTACGAAAGTAGGCGTTAGTGATCCGGTGGTCCCTCATGGACGGGCCATCGCTCATTGGATAAAAGGTACGCCGGGGATAACAGGCTGATCGCATCCAAGAGTTCACATCGACGATGCGGTTTGGCACCTCGATGTCGGCTCATCACATCCTGGGGCTGAAGCAGGTCCCAAGGGTACGGCTGTTCGCCGTTTAAAGTGGTACGCGAGCTGGGTTTAAAACGTCGTGAGACAGTTTGGTCCCTATCTTCTGTGGGCGTAGGAGAATTGAGAGGGCCTGTCCCTAGTACGAGAGGATCGGGATGGACGCACCCCTGGTGGACCTGTTGTCGTGCCAACGGCACAGCAGGGTAGCTATGTGCGGAAGGGATAAGCGCTGAAAGCATCTAAGCGCGAAGCCCGCCTCAAGATAAGTTCTCCCCTCCGAAAGGAGCTGAAGGACCGGGGAAGACTACCCCGTCGATAGGCCGGAGGTGGAAGTGCAGCAATGCATGGAGCTGACCGGTACTAATAGTCCGTGAGTCTTGTTTCTCAACAAAATCTCGAAAAAACCTTCCTTCCCTTTCAATCATATCGCAAAAATTTCCTTGGTGGCCATAGAGGAGAGGGTACACCCGACCCCATTCCGAACTCGGAAGTTAAGCTCTCCATCGCCAATGATACTGCATACCCATATGTGGGAAAGTAGGCCGCCGCCAAGGTAACTCAAAAAAACGCCCCAAATGTCAAAAAAAGACAACTGGGGCGCTTAACATTTTGGCGCTGACGGCGAAAGGGAATTTTGCCTCTAAGGCGATTGCTCAACGGGATATTCGCTACGGTACACGACTCCCCGGTCTTCAAGATGTACCTCGATCACGAGCGTAAGCGCAGGAAGACCACGCACGGCCTCAGGCAGCACGGGGGCGAGCACAGCTCTTTTGAAGCGGTTGATGCGGAACGCGGCGACATCTCTTGGAATTTCCAGTAAAAATTTTGTGCCATCTGTGCCTTTTATCGCGCAGGACACATAGCCTCCAAGCTGATTTTTCTGCTGGGTATTGATCAGGTCCAGCGTAACGCGCAGACTGTTGCCCACGCGGCGGGCGAAGACGTTTTCAACCCCTACCAATCTCATATCCACGTCAGGCGCAGCGGAAAACTGAGGCGACTCCCCTGCTTCCAGGCTTATCGCATCTTCTTGATTCTGATCGTCTATGTTGCTCTGATGAGGAATTGCTGGAGGCAACGCGTTCAGCGCTTCGGCTTTGAGCATGGACTGCTGGCTTTGCAAGGCGAGCTGCTTGACGCCGTCAGGCATGTTGAGCAGGCGTTCCAGATTGGAAAGTCGCGTGAGCACGGAGCTGAGGGTCGTGTTTTCCTGTTCCAGTTGTTGTAGCTGGATGTTGATGGCCACATTGCCCTTGTATAAGGTCCAAGCCAGCCACCCGGCACCGCCGAGAAGCAGAGGCAACAGGACGATTATGCAACACAGCGTACGGAAAAAAAACAGGCTGACGCGCCAGCGGAATGTGCGTCCATCGTCGCGCATCAATAGAATACTATATTTTTCACCGTGACTCATGACTGCGGAGTTGGCTGCGGCGACCAGTCTTCAGCTGCTATGAGCCAGATATCGCCTTGCTGTGTGAGGATAAGGGTTTTGATGCCTTTGTCCTGATACCCGGAAGTATCGCGGTAACTCTGGGCCATATCCACCCTTAGGCCACCTTTTTCCAATTGGATACGCATTCCGGACAGTTCCACTTTTTTCGGACTGACCTTGGCCCAGAGCAGCTTCTTGTGCTGGAAGATGCCTAAACCGGTACGGGTTCCCTGGCGTGCCCGCGGCAGATAAAATTCGGCGTAGGCTTCAAGATCGCCGTTTTCCCAAGCTTGCCTCCAAGCTTCTATCATACCGCTGACCTGTGGGGTAACACTTTCCAGGTAATCAGCCAGCAGGGCAGGTACGGGCTGCGGAGTCCAGTCGCTGCCCACGATACGGAATTCGCCGTCCGGATTCTGTTGCCAGTAGAGGCTGCGTATTCCTTCTTCAGAGCGGGATGCATCTCTGGATAAGATTGCGCTGGAAGTCACCCAGTGATCTTTTCGTTTTTCCACGGTCACCGGGCTGGCTTGCACATGCAGCCAAGGGTTGCTGTGGAAATAACGTTCCTGCTCCGCCTTGAAGACGCGGAAGCTTTTCTTCTCGCCGAATTGGCGGCCATAAGCGCTCGAATCGTAGAAAGCAAAAAACGCAGGAGAACGATCTTTAAGAGCCTGCAGCCATTCGCCAGCCAAGCGTTGGAGCAGCAGGACAACGTCATTGTCGGAAAGGCCGGCGGCGTGCTGCGCAGCAGGGTTGACCGTGGTCTGCGAGTCGGGCTGAGAAGGCGCGACAGCGAGAGCGAGTTCCTCTGGCGGCGCGGCAAGCGCTGGGCGCTCCGCCACAGTAATTTCATCCGGACGGATAGGCCTGGTTTGCGTGGCTTCATTAACGCCCACGGGAAGCGCTTCGTCGGCATCGGGGGACTGGGCGGCATCGCTGATGACGCTTTCTGGAGCCCGCGCAAGCGCCCCTTTGAGGAGGTCGGCGCGCATGCCCAAATTTTGGGGCCTCCACTCCATGCCCACAATGCGGAATGCGCCCTGCTCGTCGCGCTGCCAGTACAGGCGCCGTACGCCTTCCGTGGAGAGATTCGGCGCGCGGTAATACTGGTCGGTCCAGGTCACCCAGTAGCCGGGGCCTTCCAACACATAGATATCGCGGTTATGGATTTCAATCCAGGGGAGTATCTTGAAGAGCCGCTCTTTGTTTGCCTTAAACGCTTGAAAGCTCTCGGGCTGCGCCTTGGTATAGGCTTCTGGATTATAAAAGGTGAACATGTGCGGAGAGCGGCTTGCCCATGCCTGGGTCCACTGCTGCATTTTGTTTTTGAGCAGGCGGGCGGTAATGGGCGATTGCACGGTGGAGAGAGTGCCTGTCACGCTTTCTGCCATGACAACCGCTGTCCCTGCGGTCAACAGGGGGCCGAGTTCCGCAATGTGCGGCAGGCTGACGGCAACGCAGCCGCGAGTTTCCAGTGGGGTGATGGGGTTCCCTTTGCTGTGGATCCAGATGCCGTGACCGGTTTTGCCCCGCAGCCTGTCCACCGGATTGGGATAGTTCAGCGTGTAGGCTACGCCCCCGTATTCCATGAAATCCAATCCTGAGGCAATGTTGTAGCCCACAAAATACACGCCTTCCGGGGTACGCAGATCGCCGGTGACATATTTGTCTCCGGGCTGTTGCCCGGTCGTGCAGGGATAACTTTGCATAAGCTGCACCGGGCTGCGTCTTTCAAAAAGGTGTAATTGCTGCAGCGATTTATCCACGGCGACTATGCGAAGCGGAAGCGCGACATCATGGATTGTGGCCTGCCAACTGTCGGCTCGGGCTGGGCTACCTGACGTCAAGGCAAGTGTCCAAAGAAGGACGGAAAAAACAAAAAAACAACGTACGACACGCATGAAAGCGATTGTACTCCCTGGCTCAAATAAAGTCCAGACTTTTTTTAGAGCATCCCCATACGTGCTTTGCGGGATGCTTCTTTACTACTTCCCAGCATCAGGAGTTCAGGGCGTGTAAACAGGCTTTGCAATTCGAATCCGGCTGCCCTGACGGCTTCGCGCCCACCCTCTTCCCGGTCAAGAATGGTGCATACGGCAGCAATCGTCAAGCCGGCCTCCTGCGCGCGCCTACAGGCCGTGAGTACCGAAGCGCCGGAAGTGACCACATCTTCCAGCATAATTACGCGGTCACCGGGGATGACATTGGCAAGTCCTTCAATGTATTGTTTGGCCCCGTATCCTTTCCCCTCCTTCCTGACCAGCAGACCCGCGAGAGAACGTCCTTGCTGCCGGGCGACGAGCGAGGTCGCAGTGACAAGAGGATCCGCGCCCAAAGTCATGCCGCCGACAGCTACGGCAGGAATGTCCCGTACCATGTCAACGAACAGGTTGCCTATCAGCCATGCGCCTTCGGGGTGCAGGGCGGTTTGGCGGCAGTCAAAGTAATAGTCGGTTTTTACTCCAGAAGAGAGGGTGAATTCGCCTTCTCGGTAGGATTTTTCCAAGAGCAGTTGTGCCAGGCGGCGCTTCATTTCGATCATGACGTTCCTTGAGCGGATGCTGGCTGACTGGGCGACGCCGCTACGGGCGCGGGACTCGCGTTTTGCTCGGAAGCGGCTGCAGTGGAAGAATCTGAGGACGCGTCGGCGCTGCTTGTTGTTCCGTCT
>Ga0099364_10015507_pt1 | contig 10045 bp, 10 predicted proteins | sample TergutTh196P3_FD_73070 | JGI IMG/M metagenome (GOLD analysis project Ga0099364, IMG submission 73070) | Microcerotermes parvus P3 segment gut microbial communities from Pointe-Noire, Republic of the Congo - Th196 P3 | ecosystem: Host-associated > Arthropoda: Insects > Digestive system > Gut ...
AACGTCTCTTCAGACTTATGATTTTTGGTAATAAATTTTATACGACTGTGTTTTAAGTAGAGACGCAATCACGCTGAGCCTGACATAGTGCATTGCGTCTCTACTAATGAATGAAATTATTATTTATCTGTTTGTCATAAAAATCAATATCCGCTCCATCAAGAGATATATCTTTCAATGGATTTATCGATATCCCAAGCTCTTTTGCAGAATTTAGGTAAAAATTAATAACCGCTTTTATTCTTCTTAATGCTTCTTTTTTATTTGAACCATAGCAATTTATATCGAGTTCAGGGCAGTTTGCAATATATTCAGACCCATTATCTATCAATTTGATTGAGATATTCATTATTTAACCTCTGAAAATGAGTAATTACTTTTAAATTATCGTCAACAGAACATTTTGTCATTAGATTAGATTAATTTTTTATTAATAATCATGTAGCGGCGCGCAAGCGCCGCTATACATAATCATGTAGCAGTGCTTACGCATTGCTGTACATATATATAGCGGCGCGCAAGCGCCGCTATATATAATTATGTAGCAGTGCTTACGCACTGCTACACATATATATAGCGGCGCGTAAGTGCCGCTATGTATTTTCTTAATAAACATAATATTATTGTTGATTAAATATAGTTTAAATTTTTATTATGCATTTATATGCAGTATAAACAGAGGTATAATTCATTTTGAAGAAGAATAGCTCCGGAAGACCGGTTTTTGCACATATAACAATTGGTCTGCAGCTTGCAATTACAATCTTGCTCTTTGTTTATGCCGGCTATAGGCTTGATCTATATTATAAAAAATCACCGGTATTTTTGCTGATAGGGACTGCACTTGGCATGTGCCTGGGTTTTTATCATCTTATGAAAGATCTCAGTAAGGATAATAAAAAGTCAAATACAGATCAGGAAGAAGAAAAAAAGAGAATTAAATGGAATTAGAGTGGATTATTGTTTTTTATGGTATATAAAATTACCTGAACTTTATCAAACCATATGAACTTTGTTCTTATAAAGTTGATAAAAATTAAAAATTAAATCAAAAAAATGTTAAAAAAAAAAAAAAAGATTTACAAAAAAAATTGATGTTGTTGAATAGTTTTACAAAGCAGTACCAATTTAAAATAAAAATTTAAATAATAATTAAATTAAATAATATAAAAAATAAATAGTAGAAAGCCGACTAATCTGCAAAAGATTATTTTTAACGATTTAGATAATAATGGATATCATTGCTATTTATTAGAGTCTTATGGTGTAAACTAATTTATAATCAAAATGAGGTTGAATCATTATGGTTCGTTTTTATCAATTTATAAATTCTCTTGTTACTTCTACAGGGAGTACGGCTTGTCCTGAAGAGTCAATGTATGAAGTTGTAATTGGCCATGTAACTGACAGCGTTTTTTATTATCACATTGAGCCGCATGGATTTTGGGGTTATATCGGGAATTGGATTTATAACTTAAATACTTTTCTCGGATTTCAGGAACGTATTGAAGTTTCGAGTTTTGCGTGTTTTCATGGACATCTTGCTGAAATAAGAGACTCAGTTTTTGTTCCGTTTTTCGGTATTGCCGGTCTTGATCTCAGAATAACCAAATTAGTATTAATGTTATGGATAGCTTTATTTCTGTGTGCTGTAATTTTTATTCCATTAGCAAGAAAGATAAAGAAATCTCCCATGGGCTCAAAATCAAGATGGGTCAATATGTGGGAAGTATTAATCAGTTTTGTTCATGATGATATTGTAGATCCGAATTTTGAACACGGACATGCTAAAAAAGCAATGCCGTATTTTTTAAGCGTATTTTTCTTCATATTTATTGCAAACTATATGGGACAGATACCCGGTATGGCTACTGCAACAGGTAATCTTGCAGTTACCGGCGGATTGGCATGTTTTACATTATTAGGAATGATTGTAATTGGTGTAATTATGCAGGGACCTATGTGGATAATTACAGGTATTGTACCCGGCGGTATTCCGATATTTCTTTTTCCATTACTCTGGGCAATTGAATTTTTAGGTCTGGCGATTAAGCCGTTTGCTCTCACTATACGACTTTTTGCGAATATGACAGCAGGGCACGTTGTAATCATAATCTTTATTTATTTAGTTATGATGTTTCAAAGTCATTTAGTTGGTGTTGGTTCAGTAACATTGTCATTAGTAATTTATCTGTTAGAGATACTTGTATGTTTTATTCAGGCATACATTTTTACAACTCTATCGGCAATGTTTATTGGAGCATCTGTACATGCTCATTAACCTGTTAAAACAGGGAGATATAAAAAATTTGTAATAAAATCAAAACACAAAATTTTCAGGAGGAATTTGATGGAAGGTTATTTGGGATTGTCTTATTTGGCAGCTGGCTTAGGAGCTGGATTGATAGTTATCGGTGCTGCGCTTGGTATAGGTAGATTGGCATCCGGCGCTCTTGAGGGAATGGCTCGTCAGCCTGAAGTAAGTGGTGACCTTAGAACTGCTATGATTATTGCAGCTGCGCTTATTGAAGGTTTCACATTCTTTGCTCTTGTTGTTACTTTTATGCTTGCTACACAAGAACCAAAGGGAAGAGATACTGTAGCATCACAACCTGCTCAGACTCAAAACTAATAGTTGGGATTGAGATATGGATTTTTTAAAGGAAGGTTTGCTGAGGGTTGAGCCAGGATTATTTCTTTGGACAGTAATAACATTCTTGGTATTGGTACTGATCCTCTGGAAAGCAGCATGGAAGCCTATTGTTGAAGCGCTTGATGCCAGAGCTGAAAGAGTGCGCGGCGATATTGAAAGCGCTGATAAAGCAAGGCAGGAAGCAGAAAAACTTTTGGCTCAACATAAGTCATTGATGGATAATGCAAAGAGCGAAGCTGCTAAGATTGTTGAAAATAGTAGAGCAGAAGCAGAGAAAATGCGAAATGAAATTATTGAAAAAGCAAATGCTGATGCAAAAGATTTATCAGAAAGAACTAAGAAAGAAATATTTATGGCAAAAGATAAAGCGCTTTCTGAAATCAAAGCAGAGATTGTTATACTTTCAACAGAAATAGCTGCAAAAATAATTAATAAAAACCTTAATCCAAATGATCAAAAAGCTCTTGTAGAAGAGACTCTTAATAAAGTCGGAACAGTTCAGTAATCTGAACTGTTCCGATTAAAAAAAGAAAGAGAAAGGTAATTAACGTGGCAGTAAATGATGTAGCTCGAGTATATGCTAATTCAATATTTGATATAGCAAAAGAAAAAAATATTCTTCCACAGATTGAAGAAGAATTGGAAGTTGTTTCCACCATTTTAAATGAGGAAGATGACTTTAGAGATTATTTAAATGCTCCCGGAATTAATAATGATTCTAAGAAGGGGTTTATCGATAAAGTTTTTGCCGGGAAACTTTCTGAATATACTGTTAACTTATTGAAATTGTTAATTGATAATGATCGGCAGTCAGTGATTGGTGAAATCTACAATGCATTTGTAGAACTAAATGATGCGGCTAATAATAGACAGAGAATCACGGTAATAACTCAATCTAGTCTTGACAATGTTTTACTGAATAAAATAAAAGCTGATGTCGGATCTAAACTTGGAAAAGAAATTATTATTACACAACAGGTGGAAGAATCGATATTAGGTGGTATTATTATAAAAATTGGTGACCTTGTTATAGACGGATCTTTAGCAAAAGGATTAAAAAATATAAGACGTAATCTATTAAATAGTAAAGTCAGGAGTGAGATGGCTTATGAAGATTAAGACTGAGGAAATTAAGTCAATAATAAAGAAAGAGATTGAGACTTATAAGTCTGAGCTCGATGTAAGTGAAGTTGGTACTGTTATTCAGGTTGGGGATGGTATTGCAAGAATTCACGGTCTTAGTAATGCAATGTCAGGTGAAATGCTTGAATTTGAAAATGGCGTACAAGGGATGGTTCTCAATCTTGAAGAGGATACCATCGGTTGCGCTATTTTAGGCGATTACTTGGAAATTCAGGAAGGGGATTCTGTAAAAAGGCTTAATCGAGTTCTTGCTGTTCCTGTAGGAGAAGAATTGCTTGGAAGAGTTGTAACTCCTCTGGGCGAACCTTTGGATGGCAAAGGTCCGATCAATATTACAAAATACAGACCTTTGGAATTTGTAGCTCCCGGTATAGCAGACAGGCAATCTGTTTTTGAGCCTATGCAGACAGGTATAAAGTCAATAGATTCAATGACCCCAATAGGAAGAGGTCAACGAGAACTTATAATTGGAGATAGAAAGACTGGTAAAACTGCAATAGCAGTTGATACAATTATTAACCAGAAGGGTAATGGTGTAGTCTGTGTTTATGTAGCAATTGGTCAAAAGGGATCAACTGTTGCAGCAGTTGTTGAAAAGTTGCAGGCATTCGGCGCAATGGATTATACAATTGTTGTTGCTGCAAATGCTTCTGACCCTGCACCATCTCAGTATATAGCGCCATATGCAGGGTGTGCTATGGCTGAATATTTTATGTATGAGAAAAATGGTCATACTTTATGTATCTATGATGACCTTTCTAAACAAGCAAATGCATATAGAGAGCTTTCACTACTCTTAAGAAGACCTCCCGGAAGGGAAGCTTATCCCGGAGATATTTTTTATTGTCACTCCAGACTTCTTGAAAGAGCGGCTAAATTGTCTGACGAAATGGGAGGCGGTAGTTTAACAGCTCTGCCGATAATTGAGACGCAAGCCGGTGAGGTTTCTGCATATATTCCAACTAATGTAATTTCAATTACAGATGGTCAGATATATCTTCTGCCAAACCTTTTTGCATCAGGTGTAAGACCTGCTGTTGACGTAGGTATATCTGTTTCTAGGGTTGGCGGCGCTGCACAGATTAAAGCAATGAAGAAGTATGCCGGTTCATTAAGATTAGACCTTGCTCAATTCCGTGAACTTGAAGCTTTTGCACAAATGGGTACTGAGCTTGACCCTGCTACACAAAAGCAGATAGACCGGGGTGTCAGACTTGTAGAGATACTAAAACAAGGTCAATATGTGCCTATGGATGTTGCAGAACAGGTTGCTATTATTTATGCAGGTACTCAAGGGCTTGTTGATAAAGTTCCGGTAGATAAGGTTAAAGATTTTGAAGATAAATTTATTAAACACCTTAGAGATTCACATAGTAATATCATAAAAGAGATACATGAAACAAAAGAGATTAAAGATGCCGATTCAATGAATAAAATAATAAATGAGTTTGTTGATAAGTATCTCGATTCAATAAAATAAAAATTTGAGGATTGAATTGTGGCTAATCAAAGGGATATAAAAAGAAGAATTAAGTCTGTTGGTAATACTAAAAAGATTACCAGCACGATGGAGATGGTTGCTACTTCAAAAATGAAAAAAGTCCAGGATCGCTTAAATCAGTCAAAGCCTTATGAAATTAAGGTAAATGAGATTATTAAAAATCTTTCGGCTGCAGGACTTTCATCAATTCAACATCCTCTTTTCAGAGAAGTCGCTCAACCAAACAGATGTCTGATAGTACAGATTACAGGTAATAGAGGACTCTGTGGGAGTTATAATACAAAAGTTCTTGCTAAGACCCTTGAATTAAAAGAACAACTTGAAGCAGAAGGTAAAGAAGTTTTACTCTATGTTATAGGGAAAAAAGCGATTAGTTATTATAACTTCGTTAAAATGCAGATGTTCCGTTCAGTGCAGAATAGTGAAGAGAAATTTTCTTTTGAAGAAGCAGCACGATTAGGAGAAGAATTAACAAGAGTTTTTATTAATGGCGATGTACATGAAGTATACATATCATATACGAAAGTTTTTACATCATCTAATCAAAGACCTGATACATTCAAAATTCTTCCTATATCTCCTGAAACGGAAATTGACTATAATGCTCTACCTAGCGCTGATATGGATTATATTTTTGAACCAAATCCGGTAGAGATATTCTCTTATATTTTACCTCTTTACCTTAAAGTAAGACTATATACCTCTTTTCTGGAATCATTATATTCTGAGCAGTTTTCACGTCGCGTTGCAATGAAGAATGCTACTGATGCAGCATCTGATATGATTAAAGAGTTAACAGTTACTTATAATAGGGTTAGACAGGATAAGATTACTACTGAAATTTCTGAAATTGTTGGGGGAGCTGCTGCTCTCGAATAAAAAAGGTTAATAGATATTAACGTAATTAAGGAGTTGTTTTATGAGTGAAAATATTGGGAAAGTTGTACAAGTCATAGGTTCTACGCTTGATGCTGAATTCCCAGAAGGGAAATTACCGGAGATCTATAACGCTCTTACTATTGATACGGAAGTAATGGGTGAAAAGATTAGACTTGTGACTGAAGTACAGCAACATCTTGGTGGAAATAGAGTCAGGGCAGTTGCTCTTGCTTCAACAGATGGGATTAAGAGGGGTGATATCATTAAAGATACAGGCGCTCCTATATCTGTTCCTGTAGGACCGGAGACTCTTGGAAGAATTTTTAATCTTCTGGGAGAGCCCATTGATAAAAAAGGTCCGGCGAATGCAAAGGAATTTAGACCGATTCATCAAAATCCGCCTTTTTTTGATCAGTTGGAGCCTAAAGCTGAGCAGTTTGAGACAGGAATAAAGGTTATAGATCTGCTTGCACCATATATCAAAGGTGGAAAAACCGGACTTTTCGGCGGCGCAGGTGTTGGTAAAACCGTTATTATTATGGAACTGATAAATAATGTTGCTCAACAACATGGCGGTTATTCCGTATTTGCCGGTGTTGGTGAGAGAACAAGGGAAGGAAATGACCTTTGGCAAGAGATGACAGAGTCCGGTGTTATTAGTAAAGCATGTCTTTGTTATGGTCAGATGAATGAGCCTCCCGGAGCCAGATTAAGAGTCGGACTATCAGCTCTGACAATGTGTGAATATTTTAGAGATCAATCCGGAAGTGATGTTCTTCTGTTTATTGATAATATATTTAGATTTTCTCAAGCGGGATCAGAGGTATCGGCTCTATTAGGTCGTATGCCGTCTGCTGTTGGTTATCAGCCAACTCTTGCTACTGAGATGGGTAAATTGCAAGAGAGAATCACATCTACAAGAAATGGTTCTATTACATCTGTACAGGCAATATATGTTCCTGCTGATGACCTTACAGACCCGGCTCCTGCAACAGCTTTTATACACCTTGATGCTCAAACAGTTCTTTCAAGGCAGATTGCTGAAAAAGGTATATACCCGGCAGTTGATCCTCTTGAATCATCTTCAAGATTGTTGGCTGCAGAGCTTGTAGGAGAAGAACACTATTCTGTTGCAATGGATGTAAAACGTATTTTACAGAAATATAAAGACCTTCAGGATATTATTGCTATTCTTGGAATGGATGAACTCTCGGAAGATGATAAACTTTTAGTTCAAAGAGCAAGAAAAATTGAAAGATTTTTATCCCAACCTTTCTTTGTTGCAGAACAGTTTACCGGAATGAGCGGTAAATATGTTAAATTAGAGGAGACTATTAAGAGCTTTAGAGGTTTAATTAAAGGCGACTATGACGATCTTCCTGAACAAGCATTTTACATGGTTGGAACAATTGAAGAGGCTATAGAAAAAGCTAAAAAACTTGCAGGTAAATAATAATGGAACGTGTAATAAAGTGCAGCATATTAACTCCTGAAAGGCTTATTTATGAGGGCGAAGTCGGTTTTGCAGTTATTCAAGCTCATAATGGAGAAATTGGCTTTCTTTATGGACATTCGCCTTTAATATCAAAGTTAGGGGTTGGTGAAATAAGATTAAATAATCCCAAAGGCATTGATTATTTAATGATAGAGGGTGGTGTTGTAGAAATAAAGAATAATAATCTAATCGTTCTTGCAGAGAGAGCTTATAAGCAGGATGATATTAGAGTAGATGAGATTAAAGAGAGAATAAAAGCGATTGATGAAGAAATTATTCAATTACCACCTTATGATGAAGAAAAGGTTGAGTTAAGGTTGGAAAAAGAGAAACTTAAAATAAGATTAAAGGTAGCATTAAAATAAAAAAAGAAAAAATATAGGGTATTAAAATAAAAAAGAGGTGCTTAAGGCACCTCTTTTTTATTTTAATGTAGAGAAAAAATAGAGAGAAATTACCGATAAATTAGATAGCAGTAATAGTGTTGTAATATTCATTAGTAACTAATATGCAGCGGATAATAATAGTGTAATATGGATTTAAATAATAAAGATATAACTGGTAAATTAAATTCTTTCACTAAAGATTTTAAAGAAAAGGTTAAACTAAAAGTGTCGGATAAATTTGATCTGTCAATTATTGGTAAAATAGATCTTGCTGAAGCTGAAGAGGTTGCGAAAGAGGAGATACTTTTTTTAACTGAAAACGATATAATGGAAAGTCTTGAGGATTTTGAATTAGTTCCAATAAAACCAAGAGAGAATTTTAAAAATGAGATAATTCAAGAAACTGAAAAACACACTTTAACAAGTAATGTTGATATAGAAAAAACACCTGACAGCCCTGTTAATAAACCTATTGATAATTTGGAAATACCGCTTGAGCAAATTAGCGAAATTAGCGAAATAACTGAAGAGATTGAAATAGTTATCCAAGATGATATAGTAACGGATATTGATGAAATAATTATCCAAGATGATATAGTAACTGATATTGATGAAATAGTTATCCAAGATGATGTAGTAACTGATATTGATGAAATAGTTATCCAAGATGATGCAGTAACTGATATTGATGAAGTTGAAATAGATAATTATAATGATATTCAAACCGACCATATGATTGATTCGAATGTTAATAAAGAAGTTTTTCACATTGACTTAGATGTTGATTTTGTTGATAATGCAATAATAAGAGATGATTATAAAAAAAATACCGGTGATGATTATTTTGCAAACCGGAGTACAACATCTGAAATACTAGGCTTAATACCGGAAGAAAACAATTATATAAAAGATAAATTATTTGGTGATTATTATAGAAAGAGTGATATTATACTTAAATCTAAGGGAGAGCCTATTGAAAAGAATATTTCATCAGACGATTTGGCGCTTGATGGAGATATTTCCGAAATTGTAGTTCTCCTAAACGATGATTACAATGCTGACATAGATAAGGCAAAGGCAACAGGTGAAATAAAAGATGAATCCAATGAATCAAATTTAATTGATATTACAGATTCTATAATAATATTAGATGATAAAAAAAAATTGATTGAGTTAACATCAGAATTTCCGGAAAAGCATGATCACTTGGTAAAACTATTATCATATTTAGACGGATTATTTGAAAAATTACCGGAGGATGTTATTAGAAAATTCGCCGAATCGGAATATTTTGATCTCTATTCAAAAGTATTGAAAGATATGGGGCTGTAAAATGGGACTTTTAGAACGTGCATTAGAGTATAAACGGAAAATTAATGAAGAGGGTAAAGATACATTAATTGACAAGATTATTGGACCGGCTGAAACAAAAGAGTCTTCTGTAGATGACGCTATAGCTAATTTAGAAGATATAGTTTCAGTTGCAGATAATTACAATAATGAAGATAAAAATATAATACCGCCTGATAGTAGTATTGATATACATGAAGCAGATAATATCCTAAGTGAAAAAGCAGAAGTAGAAGAATATTTGAATAATGATGAATTAGTTGAGATATCTGATACGGAGAGCGATATAGAGAGTAAGCTACCTATAGGGACAGAAGAAATAGATTTTAGTTATTATAGTATGCTGTATGAAATACAGAAAGAGTTAATAACTGTAGATACATTAGATGAAATATATTCAATCTTGATTTTTTCAATTATGGGTCAACTTGGCGTATCGTCTGCCTCAATAATTATACCCTCTTTAGATGACAAGAATAAATGGGTTCTAACAGATTCATATGGTATAAAGATATCAGAGGGTGATATCTATTGGAGAATTGATGAAGGGATTCTAAAGATTTTAAATGATGATAAAAATATATTAGACTTGGAAGATATTAAAAACGAAGTCAGTCTAAGGGATGATTATTATAAGT
>Ga0099364_10015508_pt1 | contig 10045 bp, 9 predicted proteins | sample TergutTh196P3_FD_73070 | JGI IMG/M metagenome (GOLD analysis project Ga0099364, IMG submission 73070) | Microcerotermes parvus P3 segment gut microbial communities from Pointe-Noire, Republic of the Congo - Th196 P3 | ecosystem: Host-associated > Arthropoda: Insects > Digestive system > Gut ...
AAAAGAAAAAAGGGAAAAAAAAATTTAAAAAAACGGGGGGGAATTTTTTTACGTAAACCCTTTTGGGGAGGGGGTTTCCCCCCCCCCCCCCCCCCCCCATTTTGCCCATTTTACAAGGCCCATTTTGTGGGGGAGGTTGGTTATGGTAAAGTTTGGATCCGTATTTTTCGCTGTACGATTCATATGGTGGAGTCCTCTTCTTTTTGTGTATGTAAAAAAGTAAACGCCTCCTTGCGCCACAACCCTATCCGGGGTATTGTATCGAACCGGCGGAGCAAAAACAAGCAGGGGGGCGGAACACGCATCGGAAGCCAAAGAACCCGTATCGTAAGAAAGGAACTTTTCGGGTATGATGTACACTCATGCCGGAAACATCAACGCCAAATTGGGGAAACGTTCCCGAATCCTGGACGCGACGACATCTGCTCGGTCTCGAAGAACTCGGGGCCGATGAAATTGACCTCATCCTCAACCAAGCCGAACGCTTCCGCTCCGTTTTGATGCACGGCGACCGGAAAATCCCCCTCCTCGCCGGGAAAACCTGCGTCAACCTCTTCTTCGAGAATTCGACCCGAACCAAAACCAGTTTCGCACTCGCCGCTCGGAGACTCGGGGCTGATGTCGTCGATTTTACCGCCGCAACAAGCAGTCTCGGGAAAGGCGAAACCATCATCGACACGGCCAAAAATATCGAAGCCATGCAAGTTGATGCGGTTATTGTTCGGCATTCTTGTCCGGGCGCACCGAAATTGTTGGCCGAAAACATCCAAAGTCATGTGTTCAATGCCGGCGACGGCCCGCACGAGCATCCCACACAGGCTTTGCTTGATATTTTGACGATTCGGCAACGGTTCGGCTCGCTTGCCGGATTGACCGTGGCGTTGGTCGGCGATATTGCCCATAGCCGAACGGCACGCTCGAACATTTGGGGTCTGAAAAAACTCGGTGCCAATGTCATTCTCTGCGGGCCATCGACGCTGGTTTCCAAAAATTGGGAAAAATTGGGCGTCGAGGTCTCCTATTCGCTGGATGCGATTTTAGACCGAGTCGATGTGTTCAACTTGCTGCGGATACAGTTTGAGCGTCAGGTGGTTCGTCCATTTCCTTCGACTCGGGAATATGCCCATCTTTACGGGATGAACTCGATGCGATTGGCCAAAGCGAAGCCGAATGTGTTGATTATCGCACCGGGACCCATCAATCGGGGCTTGGAAGTAACGCCGGACGTTGCGGATGGGCCGCAGTCGGCCATATTGGATCAGGTAACGAACGGCGTTGCCGTGCGAATGGCGGCGTTGTGGCTGGGCCTGGGCCTATAGACGGCAATTCACAGTTTTGTGCCATTGCCGCACAAGTCCGTTAGGTCAATTTTTCACAGATCGCGTCGGCCATCTCGCGAGTTCCCACGGCAGTCGGATCACTTCGGTCAGCCTTCATATCATACGTCACCCTCTTGCCCTCCGCAATGACCGACGCAACCGCACGCTCCAAACGATCAGCCGCATCAAACTCCTTCAAATGACGAAGCATAAGCATTCCCGATAATATCACCGCCGTCGGATTGACCCGATTCAGTCCCTTATACTTCGGAGCAGAACCGTGCGTCGCCTCAAAAATTGCCGTATCCGGCCCGATGTTCGCTCCCGGTGCAATTCCCAAGCCGCCAACCAAACCCGCACACAAATCACTCAATATGTCGCCGTAAAGATTCGGCATCACCAAAACGTCATACAAATTCGGATTCTGCACCAACTGCATCGACATATTGTCCACAATACGGTCTTCAAATTCGATGTCGGGATACTGCTTGGCAACTTCCCGCGAAATTTCGAGAAACAATCCGTCGGTGTGCTTCATAATGTTGGCCTTATGGACGGACGTTACCTTTTTGCGTTTATTTTCCCGAGCGTATTCGAATGCGGCCTTGACAATTTTTTCCGTGCCGGTGATGCTAATCGGCTTGATGGTAATTCCGGTTTCGCTGCCGGGCGTTGCAATTTTTCGGCCTTCCGCGATGGAATTGATATAAGCAATCAACTCGTCCGTTTTGGGATTGCCTTTTTCAAATTCGATTCCGGCATAAAGGTCTTCAGTATTTTCGCGAAAAATGACGAGGTCAACTTTGGTTTTATCATAAAGCGTGCGAACGCCGGGATAGTATTTGCAAGGCCGAATGCAGGCGAAGAGGCCGAATTCGTGCCGGAGATGAACGTTAATGCTGCGGAATCCGGTGCCGACGGGCGTTGTGATGGGTGCTTTGAGAGCACATTTCGTGCGTCGGATGCTTTCCAGGGTGGATTCAGGCAGGGGATTTCCGTTTCGTTGCATCACATCGACGCCGGCTTCTTGGATGTCCCAATTTATTTTAATGTTGGTTGCATTGATACATTTTTGAGCGGCTTCGGCCAAATCGGGACCGACTCCATCGCCGGTGATAAGCGTAACTTCGTGCGCCATTGAGTGTGGTAAGGGAAAAATGATATTCCGGCATTGTATCAGATTTGACACACGAGCGCAAGAGCCAGGGGGACACGCCCGTCGCTCCCGTGCAATGTCCCTCCCTGTTACCTCCCCCTTTCTGCTACAATATAGGCCATGTTCCCCATCCTGAAAAACGCGGAAATCGCTCCCAATATCTTCGAAATGCTCATCGAGTGTCCCAAATTGGCCCAAAAAGTCAAGCCGGGACACTTCGTGATCGTGATGGCCGACGAAAACAGCGAACGCATTCCGCTGACCGCCGCCGACTTCGATGCCGATGCCGGTACGCTCACTCTCGTCATCATGGCCGTCGGCACTTCCACGCGGAAAATCGTCCAACGGCAAGCCGGCGAACACCTTTTCGCCCTGATGGGGCCGCTCGGGCATCCCAGCCACCTCGAAAATTATAGCATTCAGGGGCACGGCACCGTCATCATGACCGCCGGCGGTGTCGGCACCGCTCCAATCTACCCGATTGCCCGGGCGTTGAAAAATTATGGCAACCGAATCATCACCATCCAGGGAGCACGGAACAAAGACCTGCTCTTTTGGCAGGATAAAATGTCTGCCGTGAGCGATGAATACATTATCACGACGGATGACGGCAGCGAAGGCCGAAAAGCCCTGGTTACGCAGCCGCTTCGGGAAATTTTAGAGACCCGCGAAAGCGAAATCGGCTGCGTTTATATGATCGGCCCCGCAATTATGATGAAATTCTGTGCGGAGACGATCGCTCCGTTCCAAGTACAGGGCATTGCGAGTTTGAACAGCATCATGATAGACGGGACCGGCATGTGCGGCGGCTGTCGGGTCAAGGTCGGCGAAGAAACCAAATTTACCTGCGTGGATGGACCGGAATTCGATGCGAGAAAGGTCGATTGGGACATCCTGCTCGCCCGGCAAAAAATGTACCACAGCGAAGAGCAGTGTTCGCTGCGGTCGGGCAGGGATGCGTGAGCTCCCCGCTTTTGCGCTCTTTTGTAACAACTGTACGGGCGGCGACCGGAACCTTTGCATTTTTCTGCATATTTTCCTCTTGTATTTTCTTTTATTATGTTGTACAATAGACGCAAGGGAGATCCCGAGGAACAATCACGATATCAACATCCGATAAGTAACAACCCAAAAAGAAGTGAGGTTTGCTATGAGAACGACACATAAAACAACTGGTTTTACCTTGGTAGAACTCTTGGTGGTCATATCGATCATCGCAATTTTGGCGGCATTGCTCTTGCCGGCCATTCAAGCCGCTCGAGAAGCAGCCCGAAGAGCACAATGCACCAGCAATCAGAGCCAAGTTGCCTTCGCTCTGCTCAATTACGAACATACACACGGGCGTTTTCCCGCCCTGAGGGCTCCGCTCAGACCCAATGATTATTGGGCTAACATCAGCGGGATTGGAACCGATGCTCTTAACCTGAGGGCCGATCTTAACCTCGATGCTCCGCAAAACCATACGGAATTGACTTGGGTTGCATTCCTTTTGCCGTTTATGGAGCAAAATACCGCCTGGAGCCGAATTAGCAACGGGACGATTATCGGTGTGAATGTGGCTGGACAAGACGAATTCACCCTCTACGACTTGGTGTTGCCCACGATGCAGTGCGGGAGCAGCGGTCGTATGCAAGGGGAAACCAAAATCAACTATGTCGCGAACGCAGGCCCGCAGAATTGGCCCGAAACTTACGACGATGCACAAAGGACGGAATACTGGAACCAATATCGAAACATGAGGGATGCCAGAACATTCACCATCTTTTTCGATCATTTCGCTTGGGAAGGGGCTCCGTGGCGGGATCACGCGGCCGCGGGAACACGACGGGCGATGTCAACGATACGCCTGGAAGACATCTCTGCGATGGATGGTACGAGTATGACGATTTTGATTACCGAAAACGAGAATGCAGGAAACTGGATTTGGCGTCCGAACATTAGGCCCGGAATTCCCGTCGCTTCGCATTTGAGGCCGGACTGGAACGCGACCGAACTTTATCCGTTTGAAGGTGTTGAAAGTCTTCACGAAGTGGAAAGCCTTGTTGGTTTCTGCTTCCCTTATTCAAGCACCGCCCGGGATGAAGACCGCATCCATTACTACCAGCCGTTGGAAAATAATGTTGTCCGTACGGACGGATTCACGACTCCGTTGTTCATCAATGAGGGCCGGGCGAATTCTGGTGTTGAGATTTTGAACAGGATCAGGACGGCGCGTCCTTCCTCGGGACACCCCGGCGTGGTGTTGGCGGCATTTTGCGACCGAAGTGTTCGTCCTTTGAATGAGGATATGGACAAATTGCTCTTCATTCAGATCAGCCGTCCGGGCAGCGGCGTGATTCTCAATCCTCGCGACCTCGAGTAAGGGGTATGCACAAGAGCGGGGGGCGTTAGCCCCCCGATTTTGCATGTGTGTATGGCGGCTCTTGCGTGGTTCCTCTCCATTCGGTACAATGGACTCTTTCGCATCGGAACATTTTCGCAAAGATGATTTTTGGAGCACGTGTTGGCCACGATGCCTTGTTTGATGAAGTTTGCAGGTCAATTGAACTTGACAAAAAGACGAAAACCCTCTTGCAGTCGGTACTCAAAAAGCATCCGCTCGCCCAGCCGGCGAAGATTTTCATTGAGCCGGACACGATGATGAAGGCATTGAATGATCCTGATTTTTCGGAGGAGAACGATGAACTGAAAAAGTTGTACAATAGTTGGTTCACCGACCAGCGCAAGGGCCGTTAGGGCGACGCATGTCCGGGGGCTTACGCCCCCGGCTCGTGTGCTCGCGACTCGTGCACAATCGCCCCCTACCGCAAGTCAATGCACTTCATCGAGTGCTGATCCCGTAAAAGCAAACGGCCCTGCACGATCGTCATCGGTGCCCAACACGCATAATCCTCCATAATTTGTACCTCAAAATACCGATGAAATCCCGCATGTGTCGCCCGCAATCCCGATAAAACCCCCTCATCATCCACAATCAATATCATCCCGTCCGCGACAATGTACGCCCCACTGCCAAATCGCTCCGTTCGACTGCTCTCCCATACAATCTGACCACTCAAATCCAGACAAACAAAACGCTTATCCCGCTGACGAAGACCAAAAATGTGTTCCGCATAATAAATCGGCGTCTGCTGCTCCGTGTCGAAAATCGCATGATCCAGCATGAACAGCGTATTCGCTTCGTATTGCCCCTGCGGATTCGCAACAATTTGGATCATACCAGACCCGCGGTTGTACCCGCCGCTGAAAAATATCCGGTCATCCGACAAAATCACCGGCGACGAGCACGTCGCCAACGCCGTCGCCCAACCGGTCTTCGACCAGAGGATTTCCCCATCTGCCGCTCGCACGCCGACGAGTCCATCATCGCCAAGATAGACGAACGTCAATTCATCGTCGAGCATCATCGGGACAATGGATGAATGCGTCATATTCCAATGGAACAGGTTCGGCGTCCGCCAAATTTCTTCGCCGGTTTCGCAATCGAGGGCGACCATCAGCACCTCGGGCCCGGCGGGGGCAATGATTGCCGAGGGGTCGGTGCGGCCGGGCAACGTTACGATGAGCGGACACTGGCCGGCATACCAATCCGGCTCGACGGTCCCGTAGATATATCGAAGGTCGATGAGCCATTTTTCTTCGCCGGTAATCGCATCAACGCACAAAACATGGCATTTCGGGCCGATGGAGACGGCATATTGGTCGGTAACGGCGGGTATTGTTCGGGACATTCCGTGATTTCGCTTGATGGCAACGGGATAGGAAAATCGCCAGATTTCTTCGCCGTTATCGAGGGAAAGGCAGCGGAGGGCGTCGCGTTGGTTTTCTTCGTCGTAATCTTTGATATAGACACGTCCATTTCGCACGGCGAATCCGGCATAACCTTCGCCGAGGGGCAGCCCCCAAAGGGTTGGCGGCGGGTTTTCATCCGTCCAATTTCGGCGGAGCGAAATCATTTCGGTCGAAATGGCATCGCGGTAATCGCCTCGGAATTGGGACCAGGTTGTGAGGATTTGCGATGGCGTGCCGGTCCCGGGCGTGAGGGTTCCTTCGACGGGAATGTGGGGGACAAGGCTGACAATGCGTTCGGCGGGCAGGCGGATCTCTATTTTGCTGGTATCGTTGTAAAAGGCGAGGAAAAAACTCGACGCCAGGCCGATGGTTCCGAGGCAGAGCAGGCCGGCGAAGAGGGCGATCGTGAGTTGGATGACGGAAGCGGGCCGCATGACTTGAAGCGTGTGAAGTGTTTCGTGTAGCCTATCATATCGGGCGGAAAAAGTAAAGCCCCGGCTCCGGCAGGCCGAATGCAAGCGTCAAGGTAGGCAGCCGACCGCCGGGCGGGTGCGTCGGCGTAGCCGACTGGAAGGCCTAATGTGCGGAGTACCGCAGTTGCCGCCCGGCGGTCGGCAACCTACCTTTTGCGACCCATCTTTTGCGGTACTTGCAGTCGGTCGGATTGCGTTCCCCCTATTGTTTACAGACCCCATCCCGCACGGTAAAATAGACTACAACATATGACTGAAACATACCCCCCCCTTCCCCCCCGAAATCGCCATGAAAAAACTATCTCCCGTTGTCAGCGTGAATGACGAAAAATGCGTTAAGTGCAATGTCTGCGTTCGGCACTGTCCCACCCGGTTTTGCAACGACGGCAGCCACGAAGGACGGATCTGCATCAATACCGACCAGTGCATCGGGTGCGGTGCCTGCATTGCCGCTTGTATCCACGATGCCAGAATGATCATCGACGATACCGACAAATTCTTTGCCGACCTTGCCCGCGGTACAAAAATGATCGCCGTCGTCGCGCCTGCCATCGCTGCGAGTTTCCCCAATCAATATCTCCACTTTAACTCTTGGCTTAAATCGCTCGGCATCGAAGCCGTATTCGACGTCAGTTTCGGTGCCGAATTGACCGTTAAGTCCTACCTGGAACACGTCAAAACAAACGAGCCAGAATTGGTCATCGCGCAACCCTGTCCGGCCATCGTAACATACATCCAAATTTATCGGCCCGAACTCATTCCCTACCTTGCCCCCGCACATTCCCCGATGCTCCATACGATCAAAATGATCAAGGAGTTTTTTGCCGACTATCGGCATCACAGGGTTGCCGTCATTTCGCCTTGCGTTGCCAAAAAACGAGAATACGAAGAAACCGGCCTCGGCGATTACAACGTCACCATGGCAAAGTTGGATGACTATATCAAAGAGCACAAAATCAATTTAACGCGATTCGAGCCGTCGGACTATGACGGCCCGCTCGCAGAACGAGCCGTGCTCTTCTCGTCGCCCGGCGGACTTATGGAAACGGCAATGCGGGAAGTGCCTGGTATCGAAAAAAATATCCGAAAAATCGAAGGACACGGCGTCTATCATTATCTCGATAAACTCTACGATTCCGTCAAGGCGGGCATCAATCCGCTCTTGATCGACTGTTTGAACTGCGAACACGGCTGCAACGGCGGGCCGGGAACGAAACTGTCGCACGCATCCCAGGACGTGATGGAACATCTGATTAAAACTCGAAGCAACGAATTGCAGGAATCCTATAAAAAAGAGGAAGCACAGCATCCGGGCTTGCTTGCCGAACGGATTGAGGCTCATTGGAAGCCTGATATTTACGAGCGACGCTATCGGAATCTTCGGGAAAACAACACGATTCGCATTCCCAGCAAGGAGCAGGTGCAGCGGATTTTCTCGGAACAGTTAGCCAAAAAGACGGAGGCGGATGTTTTGAACTGCGGAGCGTGCGGATACAAGTGTTGCGAGCAGATGGCCACGGCTTTGTTCAATAAAGTTTCCTGCCCTGACCTGTGTTATCCGAAGCATCAGAATGAATTGCTGATGCACCAGGAAGAGGCGGAGCAGAAGAGTGCGGAACGGGAAAGATTTGCTAATGATTTGTTTAGTGCGGTTCAGGGAATGGTGGGCGACGTCAACAAAACGGCGGCGTTGATGCAGAATGTCAACACGGAGACGGAGCAGATGTCGGGAATGATCGCGGTCATCGCAAAAATTGCTCGCCAGACGAACTTATTGGCATTGAATGCGTCGATTGAAGCGGCTCGGGCTGGTGCGCACGGCCGTGGTTTTGCGGTCGTTGCGGAGGAGGTTCGCAATTTGGCCAAATCTTCGAACGATGCGGCGGAACAGATTGCGACGTTGGTAACGGGCGCGAGTGCGCAGATAAGCGATGGAGCGGCGATGAGCAAGAAGGTGGAGCAGACGCTTGTCGGAATTATGGAAAATGCCAAACAACGCCAGGATTAGCAGGGCGCAAGAGCGGGGGGCGTGAGCCCTCCGGTCAAGCACTGTAAAAAACCGCAATCTATGCTATAATCGTCCCAACTGTCTGAAACAAAGCGATTTTTGCAAAAAATGTCGGGAGAGCGTCTTGATCTTGTAAGCGAACCGGTTGAGTCGGCGGACGAAACGGCTCAACTCCGCCTGGAACTGGATGAAGCGAAAAACCGGGCTCTGCGTGCCCTGGCCGATTTGGAAAATTATAGGGCTCGCGTCAATCGCCAAGCCGCTGAAGAGCGAATGTACGCGAATTTGGACATTATGCGGGACCTGTTGCCGGTTTGGGACAACATTGGCCGGGCATTGGAGGCGGTTGATGCGGCTCCGAACTTGGAATTGTTGGTTGAGGGCGTGCAAATGGTGCATTTGCAATTTTTGGAGGTATTGAAAAAGTACCATTGCGAAAGGATTGAGGCGAAATTTAAGCAATTTGACCCGAATTTTCACGAGTCGGTCTCGCAGATTCCGAGTGCGGAGTATCCGGCGAATACGGTAATTGAGGAGGTGCAATCGGGTTTTAGTTTATTTGATCGGGTGGTTCGTCCGAGTCAGGTGGTATTGGCGAGTGGGATGGAGGGATGATGTCAATTCTCCCTCTATTTACAAAGGGGGCGTAGGCGTTATACTTTGTTGGAGGTTGATTGGCAGGGTAGCTCAGTTGGTTAGAGCGGCGGCTTCATAAGCCGTAGGTCAGCGGTTCAAGTCCGCTCCCTGCTACTGCATGGCGGAGATTTCATCGTTCATGCACGGTATATGGGGTTAGTGTCCGTTTTGGTTGGCGGCATTAACGTCACGAACCCGTGTACTGTCCTACCCCGGAGGCGTTTCTGTATGCCCCGGGGCTTTTTCTTTATTCCCGAGGGAAAGGGGTGCGTTATGAGTAGCACCGCCGTTCGAACCTCCCACGTCGCAGAACGCATTATTGATTTCCTCGAAATGCGGGCCGTCCGTCCGATGTACCTTGCCGAAATCGTCCGCACCCTCGGAATCGATAAAGGGAATTGCAGCAAACTTCTGAAAAGCCTCGCCGAAAACGGGAAAATTGCCCTCGTCGAAGGATACAATTCTCCGCACTATTGGCGGATCGCCGAACCCTCCAACCGGTCGGTTGAACCCTCCAACCAGTCGGCATGGTCAGAAGCCCTTCAATCCGTCGATTCCAGCCTCAAATCCATCGCCCGGACGCTGGAATCGGCATTTTCGGCCTGGACAGAGGCGGGCGACGCAGTCGGGAGCCTTATCTCTCCGGCCCCGACTGCCCCCG
>Ga0099364_10015509_pt1 | contig 10044 bp, 9 predicted proteins | sample TergutTh196P3_FD_73070 | JGI IMG/M metagenome (GOLD analysis project Ga0099364, IMG submission 73070) | Microcerotermes parvus P3 segment gut microbial communities from Pointe-Noire, Republic of the Congo - Th196 P3 | ecosystem: Host-associated > Arthropoda: Insects > Digestive system > Gut ...
TTAAGCAAATAAAAAACATATCTATTCAGAGGGTGCCCCTAGGCTGCGGATTTGACGCAGTCTGCACACAAGTTTTGGCCGACAAAGCATATTTCCTCCGCAGTGCTCGTGCATTGACGGAGTCAAAGCCGCAGCACAGGGGTACCCTCTGAGCAGTTACATGAGGTGTTATGATGCAAACGATTTTAGTAGTCGAGGATGACAAGAACACAAACCAAGTAATAACCGAGTTCTTGAAAGATGCGGGATATAACGTCCTGCCCGTTTTTGACGGCGAACAAGCTGAAACCGTATTTTTTGAGAACAAGATTGACATGGCTGTTCTTGATATTATGCTGCCAAAACAAAGCGGCTTGGAAGTATTGAAGTACATCCGCTCATTTAGCACAATCCCTGTAATCATGCTGACCGCGCTTGGCGATGAGTATACGCAAATCAAGAGTTTCGACTTGCAGGCAGACGAATATGTAACAAAGCCATTCTCCCCGGTTGTATTGGTCAAGAGGATTGAAGCGCTTCTGAAACGGGCAAGTCCCATAAATAACACCGTCTTATCCATCGGTGATATTGTTATTGATTTTTCCGCATACACCGTGAGCAAAGATGCACAGCCGCTGGAGTTTACGACAAAGGAAATAGACATCCTCAAATTCTTTGCCGAAAACGAGGGCAAAGTGGTGTCACGCCAGCAGATTCTCGATAGCGTGTGGGGGCTTGATGCCACATCTTCTGATAGAACCGTTGACACGCATATCAAAAATATCCGCAAGAAACTGGGCGTTGAGTGTATTACGACAGTTAAGAATGTCGGATATAAATTTGAGGTAGCGTTATGAAAAGCATAAAACTAAAAATCTTCCCCAAAACATTTTTAGGTTCGTTATCTCTCATCATTGGGATTATCGTTATTGCTTTTTTCCTCATCAGCGTTCTCACTCCCCGATTCTACCGTGCGTATAAAGAGGATATGCTTCATGCGGATTTAGATAAACTGGCATCATCATTTGAAAACGCGGACATTTCGATGGCTACAAGGCTCTTGGAAATATTTGCTCAGAATCACGACGGGTACGGCGTTGGCTTGCACAGGGAAAACGGCGATGTTGTGTTTTCTCGTTCCCTTGTTATTTCAAGGGAACACGTTTATGCGATTGATGAAACTGCCGGGGATAGCCGTCATTCCGCTATATCAGTCGCTTCCGAAAACGAACCGGATTATTTAGTCGGTGAACGGACGCTTACCGCTTCGGACGCTAGCGTGCTTATCTTAAGCCTCACTTCATCCTTGCAGCCCATTGACGAAGTGAGCGTTGTGCTTTTCCGTGTGCTGCCGTATGTCTTGCTTATCAGCATTATTTTGAGCGCGGTCGTTTCGTTTATTTACGCCAAGACAATCACCGCGCCCGTCAAAGCCATTTCCAAAGCGGCAATCAACATGAGAACACTTGAGCCGGATGCAAAATGCAATGTTAAAGCTACTGATGAAATAGGCGAACTTGCAAACAATATAAACGAGCTTTACGGCAGGCTGCTCTCCACAATAAACGACTTGCAAAACGAAATGCAGAACGTCGCTTCTGCCGACAAAGATAAAATCGACTTCATGCTGACCGTTTCCCACGAACTGAAAACGCCGCTCACTGCGGTAAAGGGAATGATTGAGGGCATGATTCATAATGTCGGGGTTTATAAGGACAGAAATGAGTATCTTGCCCGCTGCGGTGAAAGCATTGACGCGCTGACCGGGCTTGTAAATGAAATTCTCGATGCCTCAAAACTTGAACTAACCCCGTCATCGGAGGATTATGTTCTTACAGACATGAAAAAACTTGCAGAAGATACAGCGGCGGCTTATGAAATGATTGCGCTGTCAAAACAGGTGGATATAGAAATTGATGTGGGGGATAACTTTGTTCGCTTGCTACCCGCCGGATTGTTTTCCAAAGCCCTGTCAAATATCATTTCTAACGCTGTTAAGCACACATTTACAGGCGGAACGGTTAATATTTATGACGATGAGGATAAATTCGTGATTGAAAACACCTGCGCTCCTCTTGCGCTCGATGAAGTTCGCTATGTTTTTGAGCCTTTTAACAGAGGCGGAATCCTGCCGCCCGCAAACGAAAACGGAGGTCATGGCCTGGGCTTATACTTGACCGAGCGGATTTTGAAAGTCTGCGGATTATCGTTTGAGTTTGTGCCTTTCGAGCGCGGGATGAGATTCATTATTTTTATTTGAAAAACATTTTCATCTTCATACGAACTACAAACAGCCTTGTTATTCTTTATGCATACCGAATGAAACATTCGGGAACAAAAGGAGGCAAGGCTATGTTTATTTATCGCAACGCACTCAAAAACCTATTGCGAAACAAGGGCCGCAACATCCTCGTATCCCTCATTTTGCTGATCGTGATGGCGGCGGCTACAGTATCTTTGGCAGTACGCTCCGCATCCGAAACCATTATCGCGGATTTTAAGGACAGTTTTGGCGTGGAAACCCATCTGATTATGGATTGGGAATACGCCAACGAAAATGCCGCGGTAGTTGAAACCGTCCATGATGATGGCAGCGTTTCAATCTCATCCTCCGTCGATACCCCGGAAATCCCGATTGAACAGTTCATGGCGTTTGCCGAAAGCGACTATGTGCAAAGCACGTTGTTCTCAGCGGCGGGGTTGTACACGTCAGATGACATTGAACCGATACCGCTTGACGAGAGCCTTCGCCGTCTCGAAGGCATGACGCTTGAAGAACTGCTGGAAATGTTTAGCAAGGAAACGCAAGAGGATATTTACGAGTTTGTCGGCGGAACGGAGGGGCTGGAGAGGATTATCTCGTTAAGACGCGACATTGTCGGCAGTATTTGGGGTTATTCCGATGTGTCGATTATGAGGGATTTTCTGGAGGGTCAGCGCGTGATTGCGGACGGGCGGCTGATTGAAAACCCCGGCGAGGTCATCATAGGTGAAAAACTAGCTGAATTGAATGGCCTTGGCGTAGGCGATGTGTTTACGGTTACAGGACCCGGATTAAATGATACCGCTGTAATCCCTCTGACAGTCGTAGGGATATTCACAGACTACCAAGCCAACCTGAATACGGCAAATGTTTGGTTCGGCGTGGAGGCCAGCGATATAATTGTCAGCTTCGATACGCTTTATCACAGCGGCTTTTCCGACATCTTCCCCATCAGGGAGGATATAAGATTCTTTCTAAATGATGTGTATGCCGTCGAACCTTTTGCGGAAGAACTTAGGTACAAAGGGCTCAGCAATTTCCATACCCTTTACAGCGATGTTGAGGGGTATGAGAAAATTGTCGAGCCTGTTGGCAATATGTCCTCTGTTGCAACGGCTTTCGGAGTTATCGTAATTCTGACAGGTGCGGTTATTCTGGTTTTCCTCTCGGTGATTAACATCCGGGAGCGGAAATACGAAGTCGGAGTCCTGCGGGCGATTGGCATGAAAAAGCATCAGCTTGCGGGAGGGTTGATTTGCGAATCCTTGTCACTCGTCCTGCTCTGCACGGCGCTCGGCTTGACGGCGGGAGGCGTTTTGTCAGACCCCGTTTCAAAGATGCTTCTAAAAGCATCGGAAATCGTCCATGAGGGCGTGTCGTTTAATCCGGCAACACTGCCGCTGTTACTTCTGATTGCACTCAGCCTCGGTGTTATGTCAAGCCTTATCGGGGTATTGTATATCACAAAATATGAACCGATAAAAATACTTAGCGAACAAAACTAAGGAGGAAAAGAGATGGACACATTAACGATGAACAATGTATTTTATCAGTACGGTAAGGGGGCGCCGTCCGTTTTGAAAAACGTGTCGGCAAGTTTTGGGCAGGGGGTGTTTTACTGCATCGTCGGAAAATCAGGGGCTGGCAAATCTACGCTGCTGTCGTTGATTTCGGGACTTGACTTATGTACTGACGGCGCGATTTTATACGGCGATGACAATTTGAGCGCAATAAACCGCGACGAATACCGGGCAAAAAATATCGGCGTTATATTTCAAGGCTATAATCTGCTCAAAAATTGTACCGCAGTTGAAAATATCGTGCTGTCAATGAACATCAGCGGGAATCGCGAATCGCAAAAGGCATTGAAGGCACAAGCATATGCGCTGCTTGAAAAACTCGGCGTTGACAGGGAAACGGCAAATAGAAAAACGCTCAAGCTGTCCGGGGGGGAGCAGCAGCGCGTTGGTATTGCGAGGGCTTTATCACACACGCCGGATATCGTAATCGCTGATGAACCAACAGGCAACTTGGACGGCGAAACAGCAAAAAGCATTATGGATATATTTATCCGCCTGGCGCATGAAGAACGCAAATGCGTGATTGTAGTTACCCATTCAAAGGAAGTAGCGGCTTATGCCGATACGATAATGAAAATCGAAAATGGAAAACTGGCGAATATGTAACCCAAGCTGCGGCGGTCACTCCATGATTATCGTGGATGTGACCGCCGTGTTTTTTTGTTAGATACGCTTCCCCCGTTGCAAGATACTCTGTATGTGTTTGAATACTACTTTTGGAAATACGAGAACGCCAAATTTGAGCCATATCAAAACGGGTTTTACACACTTTATGTGGTCTCCTATGGCAATAATGACGTGTTAAAGGGTTACGGCGCTTGCCTGCCTGACGCGCCGGGCCGCTTCCATGCTTGCCTGAGCTTCCGCTGCGCGGCGCTTGTTGTCTGCTATGCGTTCCTCAGCTGTTGCGTCTCTGAGCCGCTCATAGTTCCATTCACGTATCCGGTGAATATCGCTGATGGTGAAATCCGGGCTTATCTCCGGCATCGGGATATCATGTATCATCATCGTCACCTCCTGCAAGCACCGAGGGCGTATATATCAGCACGTCGCCGAAACCCTCAAGCGCGGTAATGGCTTTGACACCCATCATGGTCTTATGGTTCACGATATGCTTGAAGTTCCATGATACGATCACGTCACACCCGCCAACTATGGCGGCGGCTATATGCTGACAGTCGTCAAAGCTCTTAGGGCGAAGCACTCCCAAGTCAATGAATCTCTGAGCGATCGCAAGGGTTCTTCCGCTTGTTTCTATCAGCGTGTATTGAACCTGGTCAAGGTAGGCGAACAGCGTTGTCTTTTTCGGCTCTTGGCAGCCGTCTACCTCCGCAATGGTTATCTCGGACAAAAAAACGTCGAACTCCCCGGACTTGACCCGCTCCCACAGCTTGCGGGTATCGCCCATCTTGTCCGGCGCGTCCCGCTGGTCAAGGTGACTTATTACCGATGTGTCGAGGTACAGTTTCAGCTTCTTCATCCCGCAACCCCCTTCGAGCCGTCCCGCTCCACCGTTTCGTCAATGGCGCGGTTGACGAAGCCGTTGAGCGATTCCCCGCGCTCAGTTGCATGAGCTTGCAAGTCGGCCTTCTTGCCTTTGGGAAAGGTCACACGATAAGTGTCATAATTCTCTTTGATATACTTGTTCACCGAGGCTTGTTGCTTTTTGCTAACTGGCATTGTGCCTTCCTCCTTCCTTAAATTCCGGCGGGTGTTGGATATTTGCGCCCACTTCTTTACGTTACTACTATAGCACAAAATACTATTTAGGTCAATAGTGCATGATGTGCAAAACATATGAGATGAAAAAGATAGAGAATCTATAGTTACTGTACAGACGCAATGTCATTTAGTTAGTCGTAACGAAAGCATTTGAATGTGGTCTTGAATTGCGAAAAAGATCAGAAAAGCGATGGCAATCAGCGCAACAGCGAAAAGATCGATAGAAAACGATATATTTGCGCATAAAACAAAAAGAAAGATGACAAATCTGTGATATTTAAGGTATAATGCTAACCACTGGAGTTAGCGTTTAGGAGAAGCGGCAACAAATTGGCCGATTACAGGAGATATCAATTGAGAGAACGGTACATTGAAATACTAAAAGAAACGCAAGAAATCATCAAAACAGGCAAATACGCCGTGAACAACAAAGAAGTCACGCTTAAGCTCAGCCAAAAGCAAATGAGCGAGGCTATAGTCATGACGGACAGGGAAGTTAAGGAACTGATTCACAACCAGCCTTATGACGGTCCGCTCACATTAGGGGGCAGATGCAGGTTTGAGGTGAATAACACCGACAGCTTTACCGCTGCGGTAAGTATTTCCGTGGATAATTTTTTCCAAACGGACAAATCAGGCAGCGGGAAAGTGCTCGTGCTAAACTTCGCCAACCCGGTTGAGCCGGGAGGCGGGGTTTACCGAGGCGCAAAGGCGCAGGAAGAAGACCTGTGCCGGAAAAGCACGCTGCTGGCCTCGCTGGAAAGCAGAGCGGCGCGCAAGTATTATCGGCATAACCGTAGAATCAACTCTCGTCTTTCAACCGACTATATGATTCTTTCCCCGGAAGTGGAGATATTCCGGGATGAAAACAACAATCTTCTCGAAGAAACCGTAACGTTATCCGTCCTGACATGCGCCGCCCCGTATGTAAAGCAAGGGATGCATGGAATCAGCAATGAGCTACTCGAAAGGGTCATTTTCCAGAGAATCTTGGGTATGCTGCATGTGGCAGTAAAGAATGAATACAAGTACTTGGTGCTTGGCGCTTGGGGCTGCGGAGCTTTCGGGAACGACGCGGAGATGGTGGCGAAACTGTTTTATGAGGCGTTCAGGCAGATAAAATGCGGCAGAAATGATTGGCAGGGCGTTAATTCATTGTTCAAGCGAGTGGAATTTGCCGTGCTGTCCAGAACGGAGCAAAAATACAACTTGAACTGCTTCAAGAAGTACTTTGATGATTTCCACCGCTATGAGGATGAAGCTTTGCGGCAGAATGCATTGAACAGGAAAAAGGAAAACGAGAAATGGCTCGACGCAATCCGGGGCAGCATGATTGGCAGTGCAGTTTGCGGTGTTTCAGACGACACAAAAGCAGCCTTGCTTGCTGCGAAAGGAATACTGGTGGGAGCAACACAAATGAGTTTGCGCGGCATTTCTGGACCGCCCGAAGACTATATCAGGGAAGCCTATTACGAATGGAAAGCAGCGGTGTCGGCAGGGCGTGACAAGAGCGAAGACTGGCTTGTTGATAGGTTAATCCGCGAACCTAAAGCTCTTCGTGGCAATGATGAGGCCGGCATAACGCGGGTATTGCCGTATGCGCTTTACTTTCAAGGGACTCTTCCGCTTGAAGGGGCAACAGTCGCATGTACACTGGATTGCTGCCAGAGAGTCCCGGTGGTCGCGCTCGTGAAGATTGTCAACCGTGTCGTTTACGGTCGCTGTGCCCTAGGCGAATCACTGCATGATATCATCAATGAGTGCGGCGACGTATTGAGGGAACTGTTTATATGCGAAAACCGCGAAGATACTAGCGTTGCTTATCTTGGGCATGGTGAATATGAAAACCTTAAGCGCAAAGAAGAAGACAATATGAGTAAGTTGCTCGACATTATGAAAATGGCTATAAATCTTTCGCATGGCGATGGGTGCGATGATGAGAATATTGCGCTCATAGGGAAAGGGGATACAGACGAAGAAGCGTTGGGGATCGCGCTGTACTGTGCCTTGAAGCACTACGATGATTTTACTGCAGCTGTCACCGCCGCATCCGGTCATGATGGAGAACGCGCTTATGCTGCGGCGATAACAGGAAGCATCGTCGGAGCGCATGTCGGTTACGGCAATATCCCGCAGGATATGAAAACGGCCTTGCGGCTTCATGACCTCATTCTGGAAATCGCCGATGATATATGCCATAAATGCCAGATGGACCAGTACAGTTCCTACTGGGACGTGGATTGGGTGCGCAAATACGGCGCTCCGTGGTCGTTTGTACTAAACTCATCGCTTCGCGGCGTTGAGTTGCAGCCATCGGATGAGTAGCAAACAGGAATATATGTGGAAATCTCAGTCTGAGTATGGTATATTAACTGCATTATGTATTGACCATTATCATTGATGAGCCGGAGCTTGGATTGCATCCATACGCAATAACGCTACTGGGCGCAATGATTAAGAGCGCTTCGGTTGATAAGCAAGTTATCATCTCCACCCAATATCTAATTTGAGTGTGCTCAGTGCTGTGCAGCAAGGCAGTGCTCACCGAAGCCCGAAGTCAGTCAGCTGCTGCTTATCCGTGCCGTCAACCCTGATGCGGAAAAGGTCGCCGCCCTGCCAGAAATACACCCAGTCGCCTATGAAGCGATCAATGGAAATGGCGCCGCCGCCATCTTCCCCCATCAGAAGCCTCGCGCCCGAACCGTCCGGATTGCGTCTGTATATCCCCCCGTAACTGTAAAAGAAGAATTCCCCGTTGAAACTCACATGGGACATTCCTTCGCCTATATCAAAAACCTTCGATTGGTTCGTGCCGTCCGTCCGCATTCTGTGCATCGACGGCTTTTCGCCTTGTTCACCCTGCGTTACATAAGAGTAATACAGCCAGCCATCTGAAACGCCATGCAGACTAATGCCCCCGACATTATCATCTTCAATCACGGCAATCTCCTCCGTGCCGCTGCCGTCGGTTTTTGCACGGTTGAAAGTGCGCCGGTACTCTTCCCACCCCCCGACGACGGAGCGGACCGTCCCGGATATCAGGCCGTAATAGACGTAATCCCCGTCAAATTCAAGACTTATGAAATACGACGCGTGACCGGAAATGTAATTGTCAAAGTCACCATCATATGAAGCGTTAACATTATGGTTGGCTATCGTCAGAATCTCCCCGGCGCCATCGGCTCTTGCTGCATACAGCACGGCGGCGGAGTGGCGTTCGCCGTAGAAGTAAATCATGTCATCTACAATATCCACCAATGTGTAGCCTCCCTGAGTGGAAGCTACCCACGAGCGGCCTTCGCTGCCGTCTATTCTAGTTCTGACTATTCCGTTGTTGGAGGTATAGGTCGGGTAATAATCGCGGGAAGTGTCAACCTCCTGCGTCAGCCATGCGTAGTATACCCAATCGCCCCAAGTTCTGATGCCTGCCGCATCATCGTCGTTTCTGTGCAAGACAATGCCCCTGCCGTCAGCCCTTATCCCGTATATTCCAGCTGGCGAATCGCCGGAGATTGTCTCTTGGAGGCATAAGGGCAAACCGCTGTAGAAAAGCCACTGGTCTGATTCAACTGAGTCGGGGCTGGTATTGTCGATGAATTTTCTGTCAGAATCGATAATGACGGTTCTGCTCGCCCCGTCCCATCCGACGAGACCGCCAAATGCTTCCGCAACGAACCGGGCCGGCACAAGCGTCCTCCCTTCCACGATTATCCCCGGATGGTCAATAGGGACTGTTTCCCCGTTGACCGTCGGCGAGCTGCTGCCGATTGACAGGACCACCTCGCAAGCTCCGTCAGAGCCGACGAACGGCAGCAAGCGGCTCAGTGGGTTGTACCTAGTCGCCGTGACGGTCTGCGTGTCCCAGTCCCAGTTGACTTCGGCACCCATCGACTCAAAGGCTGCGCGGAGCGGGACAAGAGTTCTGCCGTTACGGATAATAGGCAGCACGTCAAACTGGAGCGTCTCCCCGTCAAGCACTACTCGGATTTCATCAGCCTCAGACGCCGCTGAGGCCGTTGTCGCCATTCCGGCAAAAATGTTAATTATCAATGCCACAGCCATCAGGGTTTTTGTGATTCTCTTTGTCATTATTATACTCCGCCTTTCTGCGCAAGACACCAACGGGTTATGAAACTATGCTGTCTTTCGTTCCGTGCCCCCGCCTGCCTGTAGGCTACTCCGACTGTGGCGTTGTTGAGCGTTTTTGTGCTGATTCTGGATGCCGACACCCACGCTACATGCCCAAAACTGCTGGCTCCGCTCACGTTGCTATCCCACCATGCCACGCTGCAAACAGACCTAAGTTTTACTCGAAATATAACTCAAATGATGGTATACTTATATACATCCAAATTACTTCATTAGGGCGTGGAAAGTTTGAAAGTCTTCAAACTTCATTTGAATTTAATGAACGCAAGCGGCTCTCGCTGCGCGAAACCGCCGCTGTTGCGACATATTTATGACCTTTCATGGTCGTTGATGTCGTTTGCGTTCGGAAAG
>Ga0099364_10015510_pt1 | contig 10044 bp, 6 predicted proteins | sample TergutTh196P3_FD_73070 | JGI IMG/M metagenome (GOLD analysis project Ga0099364, IMG submission 73070) | Microcerotermes parvus P3 segment gut microbial communities from Pointe-Noire, Republic of the Congo - Th196 P3 | ecosystem: Host-associated > Arthropoda: Insects > Digestive system > Gut ...
TGAAACGACTTTTATCGGTACTGCGGATTTTAACAGAGACGAAGCGGGTATAAGCCCTTCCATCGCGTAGTCGTTGCCGTTCATTACGACCGCTATTTTCGCTTCGGGAACATTAGCGCCCGAACCGCCGTCGCCGTAGATAAAGTGTTCGCCTACTTCCGCAATTCCGTCGCTGGTTTTGGGGTGATATGAGAAGAAGAACATTTCTTCGGCCGTTCCGCCGCTTATATCGCGGTTGGGGTATATATTGAACTGAATCCCGTTGCCTGAATTATAACTTCCGCTCCCGCTTTCGGGAGCAGCGCCCGGTTCGTTATTTCCCGTCGATATAACCGCGAAATATATGCCTTCGTCTGCCCACATGAAGTTAAATATTGCGCTGCCGAAAGCGTCTTTATCGCCTAACGGAACAAATAAATCGTCGCCTTTCGGCATTTCAACCGTGAGCGCGTTCGCCCATTCGTCGCCGTTTATCACGCCGTCAAGCGTAGGCGCGGCTGCGGCTTTGGGGATATTAAACGTCTTTGGTTCCGCCGAAACAGTAAAAGATACGCAAAGCATAAGCAATAATGCAGAAACAATAATAATGCTCAATGTTTTTTTCATGATTTTTTTCTCCTTATTTTTTAAATTTATAACTATATTTATATAAATTTTATCATGAATTATATATATATATATTGTAAACAATTAATGAACAATAGACCTCTTGCGGAACTGCGTTACCGTGTAGGGGCGGCCATTGGCCGTCCGTCTGAAAATATCGAAACTGCGTTGATTTTGCGGACGCGCAATGCGCGCCCCTACAATCAGGATTTTAATGAGGACAAATATTTTTTATAAAATCCCCGAATATCCCTTGACAAGTATTAGCTTTTATACTATACTTTTATCAAATATAAGGAGTTATTTCGAGGTTATACAAGAAGTCTATTATAAAAAAACGGAGGTCAATAAAATGGTAAAAATAGGTTCGCCGCTGTTTATACTGCGCGAGGAGTGCGCGGCAGATTTGACAGCGGTACTGGAAAAATTGGCGGAAATCGGATATGAGGGGATAGAGTTTTTAGGATTTTTCGGTCATAAACCGGCGAATATCAAAAATAAACTGGATTCTCTGGGACTTGCGGCAGTCGGCAATCATGTCCCGTTTGATTATTTTGCAGAAAATACAGATAAAGTGATAGACGAACATCAAGAAATCGGCTGCAAATATATCACGGTTGGTACACTAAACGCAGAATATATGCCGGGCGGGGCAGGGTATACGCGCGCGCTCGAAATACTTGAACGGCTGGGCGAAGCGGTAAACGGCGCAAATATGAAACTGCTGTACCACAATCATGCAACGGAGATTAAAATAAAAGAGAATGAAAAATCAGCGCTTGAGCATATATTTGACGATGCGCGTTCTGATTTATTATATTGCGAGCTTGACTTGGGCTGGATTAGCATAGGCGGCGGAGAACCCGCTTATTATCTGGAAAAATATAAGGACAGATGCCCGGTTATTCACTTCAAAGATTATATTCCTGCTGAAACGGACGATGGATTTTTATTCAGGCCTACGGGTTACGGTATCGTAAATAACGCCGAATTGTACGCTTTATCTAAGTCATGCAATCCCGAATGGTATATAATGGACCATGACTGCGCTTACGAACGCGATTCTTATTTTGATTTGACGATATCGCTTGAGTATTTCAAGAATCTTATAAAACTCGCCTAACGGGCGATTTAATATCGCGCAGCGATATATTGCAGCGCAAAATTTTATCTGTTATAATATAATCGCAAAAATATTTTTATATATTTATTAATTATTAATTATAACAGGAGAGATTTAATTATGAAAAATTTCGGAGAAACTTTAAAAAAACTGCGCAAGCAAAAAGACATGACGCAGGAACAGCTTGCAGAATATGTTAATATATCCCCGCAGTCGGTTTCGAAATGGGAGACGAATCTAACGCTGCCCGATATAACGCTTCTGCCGGTACTCGCGAATATATTCGACGTTTCGGCGGATTTATTACTCGGGATTGATATTACAGTAAAAAACGAGCGTATCGAAAAAATCGAAAAAGAAGCGATTAATTATCTTACTACAAGCCGGTATGAAGAAGCGGAAAAATTACTCCGCGGCGCGTTGAAAGAATATCCGAACAGTTATGAATTAATGAGTACGCTTGTTATCACGATTAGAAATATTGCGTGGAACAAAGAAAAAACAGATACGGTGAGAAAAACGCTGAATGACGAAATAGTTAGTCTATGCGAAAAAATTATCGCGGAATGTACAGACGATAAAATAAGGCAAGTCGCGATACAGCAGCTTTGTTATACTTACTGCGACATGAACGAACATCAAAAAGCGCTGGATTTGGCGGATAAACTGCCGGGCAGAGGTACGACGCGTGATTATTTGCGCGGCTATGCGCTCAAAGGCACAGAAAAATTCAAGCATAATCAGCAGGAAATTAAAAATGATATGAGAAGCGCGTTTTATGCGATTATGTATCTGAACCATGAGTCCCTTGACGGCGAAGTCAAAGCTTATACTCCCGATGAAACCGCGGCGCTGAATCGCAAAATTATTGATATAATCAATATATTATGCGAGGACGGGGATTACGGAGATTTCAGCGACCAGCTCAGAGACGCTCACAATCATCTCTGCGATTTCTATTTTCACAAAGATAACGCCGCCGCGTTAAAACATTTCAGGCTTGCCGCCAAATACACAATCTTATCTGATAAATTAAATTACCGTGATGATACGAGCGATACGCAAGAATATACAAGCCTGCTGTTCCGCGGCATGAAAATTGGCGCTCACAGACGTATTGCGCCGAACAGCCTCAGTAAATATTTGCTTGACAAAATAAAAAATCAGGATTATTACTGCTATTTTCCGTATGAGACGCTCAACGAGATATGCGCAGAACTGCAAATCATGGCAAATCCTGTATAAATAAATTTGTTAATATAAGCGAGGTTTTGCGCGCGTTTCCTGAACAAAAATCGGAGCAAATGAGTTTGTTTTGAGGATTGCCGATATGAAAACAAAATATATAACGCATAGGCTTGAACGGATTTTACATAAACCCGAAAGGATTTGAATTTATGAAAAAAGTTATCGCAATTTGTTTAATAATGGCATTTTTAATTTCATCATGTACTTTTGATAATTTTGATAATAAAGATGCGCCGATGGAGTTGCCGCCCGACAAGCAAGACCCCATTTCCGCCGAGTATACATTCGGCGCGGCCGGCTCTTCCAACAAAGGAACCAACGCTATGTTCATGCCGTTGTCAATCAACGATACCCTTTCGGAACGGACTCCAAGAGAAGGCTATATTTTATCCCCGACTATGTTTGGTTTGACAGGAATAGATACGGAAAGCTCTTTCGCGCTGCGAACCCCGGAAGACTATTACGGCGCGTCGGTTCCGTCAATATCAATAGACGGGCAGCCGCAGCCGAATATAACCCGCGAAGATGAAAACACGTTCATCGTCACTCCCGCAATTCCGCTGACTTCAAACAGCGTGTATATTTTCAGAATCGCCCGCAATGACGGAGATATAACATGGGCTTTTCAAACTGCGGCGCGCTTTGAAATCACATCGACTCTCCCGCGCAATCAATCGACAAACGTACCCGTCCGCGCAGGTATTGAAATAGTTTTTTCACTTGGAGAAAACCTCGACGTCGCAAAAAATTTCAGTATTTATCCCCATGTAAAAGGCGAATTTATTCACCGCGGTTCCACAGTCGTTTTTGTTCCGTCGTCGCCCCTTATGTACAGCCGGATTTATACCGTTACCGTAAGTTCCGGTATCGGCTTGCCTAATACAAGCGAAACCATCGTAACCGACCATATATTTTCATTTGAAACGGAAGCCGACCCCGCTAAATCAACGTCAAACAGCTGGAATCCAACAATACATTTTTTTAACCAGTTCGTAGAATTTCCGTCTTTTATTCAACCAAGCGTACAGTTTTGGTTTAGTTACGACAGGAATAATACGCGCCCCGCGATAAACGTGAACGTTTATCAAATTGATGACCGCTCGCAAGCTGTCACCGCAGTAAACCGCCTTGCCGGAACGCCGTACTGGTCGCAAATTCCGCAGGCTGACCGTTTTTTAGATACGACCGGATTAAAAAAGGTTCATTCCTCGCGGTTTGAGGGAAGTAAGGATGATTCGTGGAGATGGTACGAAACTTATACTCTGCCGGATAATCTGCCGCCGGGATTCTATGCGCTGGAAGCTTCGGTTAATAATTCCGGCGATTCCAAAAATCAAGTAATTATACAAATCACGGACTTGGCGGCGCAGGTAATTGCGGACGACGGCAAAGCTCTGCTATGGGTAAACGACATGACGACGGGGCTGCCTGCCGACGGCGCAAAAATTTTCGACCCGATTTCCGGTAAAACATATACGGCGGCCGACAGCGGTATCGCCGTTATCGAGCGAATGTTATCGGAAAACGAATATTTTGCTATTAGCGCCGCGGACGGTAAAGAAAGCGTCGTTTTTATACATTCAGCCGGATTCCAGCCGTTTTATCGAAATTGGCAGGGTTGGGACGACTGGGGCTGGTATAGTCCATGGTCGGATTCGACCGCCGACAGCCATTACTGGACGGCGCTTCAGTTAGACCGCGTATTGTTCCGGCGCAGCGACGCGCTTTCTTTCTGGGGATTCGCGCAAAACCGCCGCCAGGAAGAGAATATAACGCACGTAACCGCCGTTTTAACGGAAACCTCATGGCAGCGGCGGGATTCGTCCGGGCGCGATACGCTGCATAAACAGAATATCCCCGTCTCGGACGGCGCGTATTCCGGCGAAATCAATCTGCCGAATCTGGACCCGGGTTTCTATGAACTTGCCGTTTATCATGGCGGCGTTTTATTAAATTCCGTATATTTCAACGTTATGGATTATGTAAAGCCGCCGTATAAATTGACAGTATCGTCAAATAAAACCGCTGTATTCGCAGGCGAGGAAGTCGTTTTTACCGCCAGAACCGAATTTTTTGAGGGAACGCCCGCGCCGGATTTGGATATTTCATATAATTTCCGGGGCTGGAATTTAAGAACGCCGGACGGAGGACAAAAGAAAACAAACCTTGAAGGCGTTGTTGAATTGTCCGCAAAACCGACCGCCAACCAAACTGCGGCAGATTACAGGGCGCAGGGGGAAGTAAGCCTGCAATTTTCCGCGGAGGCAACCTTGCCGGAAATCGGCCGGGTTCACGAATATGAATATGTCCGCGTGTTTATCAACGATATAGACGCGCGGCCGCAAGCGTCGCGCGCGGGAAAAGACGCTAAACTTTCCGTGGACGTACACAGCATTACTTTAGACCGTATAAACAACGGAACGGCGGAACACTGGGGCGATTACTTAGACGCTCCTGTAAGAGGACAAAAAATTTCCGCGGAAATCGTCGAGATTTGGTGGGAACGTATAGAAATAGGGCGGCGTTACGACCATGTTACAAGACAAAGCATGCCGCAGTACCGCTACGAGCGGCGCGAAAGGATACTGGAACGTTTTGATATAACGACCGACGCAAACGGCGCGGCGGCAAAAGATTTTCAAGTTCCCGACGTAAAAGAAAGAAGTTATATGGCGCGTTTAACGACTGCGGACGGCAACGGTCGGCGGATATTCCACGACGTTTATATCGGTTTCGATTATACAAATTTCTATAATGCCGCCGGCGGCGATTTCCCGTTCCTTTACGGCGTAAATCCCGACGGTTACGACGTCGGCGACGACGTCGAATTAACCATAATGCGGGGAACCGAGCCTGTAACGCGGGGAAATTTCCTGTTTGTGGTAGCGCAGGACGGCATTTTAAGTTATCATGCCGGCAAAAACCCGCTGAAGTTTACTTTCGGCGAACGGCACGCGCCGAACGCGCAGGTATTCGCGTATCATTTCAACGGGCATACGTATCATACAAGCGGAATGATGGCGCAAAGGCTGCGGTATAATACGAAAAATCTGATTCTCAACCTTGACGTTACCGCAGACCAGGAAACGTATAAACCCGGAGATACGGCGACTTTTACGATTACCGCCGCGGATATGGACGGCAACCCTAAACCGGCGGCAAATATCAACGTCAGTTTAGTGGACGAAGCCTTGTTCGCCCTGATGGATTATACGGCGGATACTCGCGCTATGTTATACAGAAATGTAAGAGACAGTTTGAAAATCAGCATGGCGACGCATAAGACTTTTATAAGCGACGGTATGGAAGCAGAAGAAGTAGAAGAAGAAGCGAATTATGATACGGCGGCGCCCGAAACGGCGGCAAATTCCGCTGCGGGCGGCAATGGAGGCGGCAACGATACCCGCATACGCGAAAGGTTTGAAGACACCGCCGTTTTCGCAAGCGCGCGCGCCGATGAGCAAGGTAAGGCGACTTTAACGTTCCGACTACCCGACAACATTACTTCGTGGCGGATAACCGCGTCCGCAATAAGCGACGATTTATACGCGGGAAATACCGTTCAGAATCTCCGCGTCACACAGCCCATGTTCCTGCATTACACGCTCAACAGCGTTTTCTTGGTCGGCGACGTTCCCTATATCGGCGTAAATGCGTACGGCGCAAGTCTTTCCGGCGGCGAACAGGTAGTATTTGAAGTTTGGCGTGAAGACGCTCCGGCGGACATTCGCAAAGCCTCCGGCGTATCTTTCGAGCGCGTGAATATCCCTCTTTGGGAAATGACGGAGGAAGGTTTCGGTTCAATTATTATCCGCGCAACCGCGGACAACGGCTGCGGCGACGCCGTAAAACATTCGTATCAGGTAGTAAATTCGCATCGCTTGGTTGATACCGCAAAATTTTACGAAGTTACGCCTAATACAACATTTGACGTAAATTCCGGCGGTTTGACGAATATCACGTTCACGGACAAAGGACGGGGGCAATTTTTAAGCGAATTGTTCGGTTTGCGTAATATATGGCGGAGCGGCGCGAGAATCGAAGGGTTTATAGCAAGGCGCGAAGCGACTAAACTCATTCAAACCCATTTCCCGGACGTTCAGTTATTCGGCGAGGCAAGCAATTTCAACGCGGCGGAATATCAAACCGAAAGCGGCGGAATCGCTATTCTCCCTTATTCCGACGCGGACCTGCAAACTACCGTGACGCTGCTCCCGTTTATTTCGGACGAAGTTAATTTGGTTTCATTAAAGAATTATCTGTGGAATATCTGCGGCAATTCGTCAACCGATAATAAAATGCTCGCGCTGTACGGACTTGCCATGCTGAAAGAACCGGTTCTCTTGGAATTGGAAAACTACGCGAAACTAACTGATTTGTCGGTGAGAAATATTGCTTATGTCGGACTGGGGCTTGCCGCAGCCGGCGAAAAATTCGCCGCCCGCGTATTGTACGACAGCCGCATTAGACCTCATATACGGCAAATCGAGCCTTATTACCGCATAGACGCCGGAACAGACCGAGCGGAGATTTTAGACGCGGCTTCCGTCGCCGCGTTATTGGCGGCGCAGCTCGGAATGGCGGAAAGTTCAGGGCTTCACAATTACGCCGCAGAACGTCGTTTCGACGCTCCGGGACGTTTTAACGACGACGCATTGTTATTGAATATCGAGCGGCTTGCGTTTATTTCTTATGAAATCGATAATTATACAGATACGGCCGCAAGTATCACCTACGCGCTTTTCGGCGAAACGGCGACGCGCGAATTGGAACGCGGAGGACAGTTCACATTGAGGGTTCCCGCTCAAAATATGGGCGAGTTCAATCTGATTTCCACGACAGGGGAGGTTGGCGCGGTTTCTATTGTCCGTACGCCGCTTGAAAATTTGGAAGCTGTCGGTAACGATATATCGATACGCCGGGAATTTTATAAGGGCGAAACGAATATACGAGCCGACACTTTTGAACAGGGAGATTTGGCGCGGGTGCAAATTACAATAGATTATTCCGCAAAAGATATGAGCGGCTCCTATATAATAACGGACTTTTTACCCGCGGGGCTTGCGTATGTAGCAAATTCCGCGCGGTTCGGGAACACCGCCGATAATTACGGTTGGCGGACTTACGCTGAAACCGAAGGGCAGCGTATCACGTTCTACGATTACAACGGAAGGTTTACCCGCGGGCATACGTATTATTATTACGCCCGAGTGATAAACCCCGGTATATTTAAAGTTGAGGGTACGCTTGCGCAGAGTATAGGCGCAAGGGAATACATTGCCGCGGGCGAAGATGCGATGTTAAAAATAAATCCATAGTAAACAAAATATTTTATTTAGGGCAATCGCATAAAAAATATTTCGCATTAATCATTAATATTGTAAAATATTAGTAGAGGCGCGCATTGCGCGTCCGCGAATTTAACTACAGACAGGAGCAAACAAATATTGTGATGATGGGAGTTAAACATGAAACTAAGCGACGGCGCGAAAAAAATATTAAACGACCCGGCAAGAATAAAACGGCGGGACGAATGGTTCTGCCGATTGCAGAACTTGTTCGACGGCAAGCGCGGCGCAAATGTAACGGCAATCAAGGGACTTTGCGGCTATCCTGCGGACGGCATGATTTTGTATGCAAATCCGGAACAATTTGTCGCGTAATGTCTTGAAAATTTAGCCGGCCAAATCGAGAAATACGGCGATGAAACGCAGTTTGTCCCGCCGTGTATCGAACCGGGAATGTACGGCGTGCATTTTATCGACAGTTTTTTCGGCTCGCGCGTCTATTACAAAAAAGATACAAATCAATGGTACAACGAACGCATAAGCTCTGAAATCGGAACGCTGAAAACGCCTGATTTAGCTCAATGCGAAATCTGGCAAACCGCAAAAAGGACCGCTCGCGCTTTTTTAAAACACGAAGTGGCGCTGCCGATTTTCGGTCTGCCGACGATTGCGAGCGCGTTGAATATTGCCGTAAATTTGTACGGCGAAGATATACTCGCGGCAATGCTGATTGAGCCGGAAAAAGCCGCGCGCGATTTTAAAATAATAAATGATTTACTGATAAATCTGCACCGCTGGTATCGGTCGGTTCTGCCTGAACGGCAGCTTCAGCCCGTTATTTCATGGGAGCGTACGCAGCCGCCCGGACACGGACAAATCTGCGGTTGTACCACGCAATTAATCAGCGCAAAAGTATATAAATCGCAGATTGCTCCGCTTGATAACGATCTGTTGGGCGTATATCCCCACGGCGGCATGATGCACCTGTGCGGCGCACATAGCCATTTTATTCCAGTATTCAAAGCAATGCCAAATCTTAAAGCGATTCAATTAAATGACCGCGCTGCCCATGATTTAGAGCTTTATTTTAACGGGCTTCGTAATGACCAGATTATTTATCTCTACCCATGCGAAGGTATGACTGTTGATAAGGCAATGGAAATTACGGGTGGACACCGACTTGTACTTGTTGATAAAATTAACTCGCCGATTGCAGTAAAATAAGACAATTATGGAAGGTGCTTATTTTTATCGAGGAGTTTCTTATTATCATAAAAGTGATTATATTCATGCAATAGATGATTGGGAAGCAACTTTAATGATTAATCCGAACAGGAACAGCGCCAGAAATAATATTGAAATTGCAAGGAGACAAATAAGCCAATGAATTTTTTGAAAGTAATAAATAAAATAACAGTCTATATACCGTTATTATCTATTATCTTGTTTTTATTCCTTTTTTTACAAAGAATTTTAGGCATTGAACATAACATTTTTCTAGGTTTTTTATCCCTTTGGTTAATAATAATTTCTTTTTTTTCTGTAATTATATCAATTTTTTTGTATTGTTTTCGTAGATTTAAGTGTAAAGAGAAAATGTCTTATATATTTACAATAATAATTTTTTTAGAAATGCTTATAATATTTATTATTTACTTTAATATATTTAAAATTATGTGGTATGTTTATGGATAATATTGATAAATAATGAAAGCGGAGGCAAATTATGAAAAAACTATATTTATTGATTGGGTTTATTTATACAAAAGTAATCATAGG
>Ga0099364_10015511_pt1 | contig 10044 bp, 6 predicted proteins | sample TergutTh196P3_FD_73070 | JGI IMG/M metagenome (GOLD analysis project Ga0099364, IMG submission 73070) | Microcerotermes parvus P3 segment gut microbial communities from Pointe-Noire, Republic of the Congo - Th196 P3 | ecosystem: Host-associated > Arthropoda: Insects > Digestive system > Gut ...
CAGGTGCATTGTCGTGATACAAGATCCATGAGTTGTTGGCAAAAAGTTCGGGTCGTTTCTGTCTAACTTTTTCACGCAGCCTTTTCTATACTTCCAAATAGTAAACTTGGCTGACTGTTTATCCAGTTGGTACAAATTCATAATGAACAGTCCCTGTAATATCAAGTTCGTGAATTTTACTTACACCACATTTGTCGTTTTGTGACGCACTGTCTTACACGTGCACACAGCCGTACGCACTAACGTACATACTGAATTTTATAACGTTGACGTTGCAGGTGCTGAGGGACGGACAGTATTCCACACAGCCACTTGAATGGATAATGCATGGACCAGAAAGAAATAAATGCCAACTGACGACAGAACTTCAACCTGACGAATCGCCAGGATTTTTGCGCCCCTGTGGCAAAGATAGTAAAAACCAGAATCTATTAATCATAGAGAACTGTCCGTCCGACTGGACAGACAATGAAACAGCCCAGAAATGTAAAGCCTATGCATTTTACAGCCAGCTTTATTTAAATGTAAGTAAAAAGGAAATATGCCCACAATTCACTTCTTAATCCCTTGAGACAGGAATATACCACTGTAATGAATGTACAAACAATACTACTAGCGGATTTCTGGACTGTATTATGTTGTTAGGTTCCTTGTAGTATTTTCAACTTCACAATATTCGTCACCTTGAAATATACAGCTTTAGGATGAACCAGTGGAATGTCCTCTGGGAATTCGAAGGGGAAAATTAAACACTTTCTTCTCAGTAACCAGTCCCCTGACCCTGTCTTACACACTGAAACCCCTGACGGACACTTTGATATCCCGGTTGTACTGAATATGTGTGAAAGGAGATAAAATAATGTATGTGTAAAAAGCTTTCAGCAAATATCCGCACTGCAATACCGACTGAAGCTCTGCCGTTTGTTGCCAGTAACTTATGATCTTATTGTACTAACTAGAGTTGGGTTTCCTTGGAAGCGAGCAAACGTCAAATCTGCCTTGCCTAGACTAAGTTATTTCTCAGCTTAAATAACTGCTTGTTCCTAGTTGTGATTTGTTATCCGGCAATGTATCCCTCTACTACATTCCGTTCCCAATAGGGAAAATCTGTATTTGTATTCATACACGCCTTGTTCGCAGGTGGGGACAGGATTATCATGTAGAGAGCACAGTTTCAGATAAATGTAATCTTGTAGCATCATAAACACATTTCTCAGAGAGTGTAGTAGTTATTCTCTGAACCTTTGATGGACACGTATAGTCTGGCCTGTCCGGAAAGAATGGGCTTGTTGGTAACTGCGTCGCCATCGGCATGGCCTATCGCTTCAGTATGGCACACGTTTAAATCAAGGCGAAAATAATTTGGCAGTATAATTCAGTGCGTTCAGTATCAGAGCACTATAAGGACCAAAGTTTCCGGAGTTAGACTTATAGGCACCTAGCATGAGAATTAATGGCGACAAAGGTGCAAATTTCAAACAATTATTACGAGATTTGAAGTTCTGCCAGCGGTGATGCTGAAGATTCAAGTCTTCTTGAATGTTACGCTCTGTAGCTGTATAAACAGCTCCAGACGTTCGAAGGATCATAGTTCCTTTATATCAAAAACAAGCATTAATATTCCAGAAGGCAAAATTCTTGTGCAATAATCTTGGTTGGTGGCGGCTGTGTTACGAACATCTCTCCCTGTACCAGTGACAGTTACGGCTAAGTTATACTCTCTTGTTGCAAGTACTCTTCGGCTACTTACAAGACAACACAGTCCAGTGCTGAAGACCGCAGCACTGTACTACCGCACGTCTACAAAAACCCTCACTGCGCCTTATGTAATGGAGTCCCGCCGCTAAATACAACATGCTGGGTCCCACCGAGAGGTAGGATTGTGCCATCCCTTGCCATCGTCATGGATTTCGTGGCCTGGACGGATGAGAATCAACAGCACAGGTGACAATAATTAACTCAGACTAATGACGCTGCACGAAACACCGAGAGGTTAGATGATTTAAGAATTTGTTAAATTAAATAATTCGTTTTCAATTGTTTAGTAAAAACGGATAGTTTATTTCTGAACGACGTATTGGAAGGAATGTCGAATTAATCGACCCAAGCTTATTTAAGGGATTAAACCGATATTTGCTTGGAATGCTGAGGAAAACCTCGTAACAGCTAGTCTCCGTGTAGACGCCTTAACCCAAGTCCTCTTGGATTTGAACCACTACAACGCATGCGTGGTTCGATACCCTGCATCGTTACATTATAGTACCATTAGCAAAATAAAAGGCAGGAAAATGGAAGAGAGGAATAAGTAGTAAGCAGAGCACTAAAATGGCATATATAGCAGTAGCAGGAAAGATATAATTGGGAAAACCAGTCGTATATGGGAGGACGAAATGGAAACATATATTGAAGAGAGGGGAAGAATAGGCGTGGACTTGATTCAAATGGTTCAGAATATAGTGTATAGTAGGACAAGTATTACAAATTCATAGGCAGTTATAGCTTATAAGATTCTAAATACATGCATGGAAGGATAACATCAAAAAAATCTTGAAGACAAACCTGTAGGTGCGGACGTGATTCAGATGGTTCAGAATATGGTTCAGTGGCAGTATGTTGTGAACACGGAAATGGACTTCGGAGTCCATACAAGGGCGGAATATTTGCTCAGTGCCCAGCTGAAGAATCAGTAGATTCAAGAATGTACATGTCAGTTGATAAAGCTCAGCAATACAGTACAGCAGTACTGAACTGTAATCGAAGCCAGTGTGATGGAAACACTTAATTCGATGTGCTATGTTTCAGGTCGTGTCGGCCTCCAGTCGGTGTCTGGGACGTTCTGCATGAAACGTGTATAGAAGTCATCAACGAAGAGAGGAGCAACACGTAAGCTGTACAGGGCCGCATAACCATATTACCGAATGAGTGTGTCTACACAGCGGCCATATTTGGCCGTCAGAGCTAGCAGAACGGGAAATGGTTATGGTTTTCCACAACAGAAATTAATTTAGAGAACAATCTCGTATATTTTGAGATAACATTTTCTATACTCCCCAAAAATCTTTAGCCCATAAAAAATTTACTACACCAAAATATCTAACATAAACAGATCGTAAAGTCCTGGAAACAGAGCTGCATTCATGTGACATCAGTGTTGATTCTGTTTCGGTGTATCTCACCTTGCAGAAACAGACTGTTTCACCGATGTGTCGAAAATAAAACCTGCTAATTTGACACGTTGAAAAACTGTCCAAACAAGACTGACATCGACGACGAGTCACTGAGATAGCTTAAGGATTTTCAGTTTGGTAAAGCATCAATATTTTAATCGACATGCTGCCAAACAACTAGAATGGCCGTCAGCAAATTGGACACTGCAGTACCAACTGAATCATGCCTTCCACTTTATCTCATTGCTGTATCTTCTCATTTCATTACTACCAACAATGAGAACTGACTACCAACAATACGGTCTGATTCAGGAGGAGAATTCAATATTTTGGGAGGTAACTTATCGGTCATTGTGAGAAGAGACGTTTATGTGAATGTGTGTATTTCTCAATGGTTACAGAGACTGATGTATTTCAAACTCCAAACTTAATTTCGTTTGATTTTTGTTTGTGGATTTGGATGCAACGCGAAGTTTACAACAGAAAGATAATTAAACGAGACAAATTTCTCGCTCGCATTGTGAATGCTGCTGCACGCACAGAGAAACCTGAAGATCAATTCAGACGAAAATGACGCGGTATTGGCACGCGAGTCGCAAAGTGCATTGAAGTTGACGGTAGGATTTTCGAAAATTTATTGCAAACCGCAACAAATTTTTAATTTAGACATTAAATTATAATACTATTAACAGTAAGTCAATTCTATTTCTTCATTACCTTTAACAATGCTTTTGTATTTTTAGATTCAAACGGCTCTATCTCGGTAATAATTCAGAATTAGACGCATGTTCATATGAAATTTTTTCTCTCAATGACCGACACTAACACCTCTCAAAATACTGACCTTTCCTTTTGAATCTCCTTGTATGTAATGATAGAACAGCAGAATAATATTCGCTATAAAGTGTGACGTGACTTATACACAAGGTACTGCTTTATCCTCGATGACCATTTCTACAATACCCTTCTTTGTAGTGCTGCTTTTTGACAGTTGTCGGATTTGACATAGTAGACTTTCATACACTCTGTATCAACGTTTTTACTATATGGCATAACATATCTAACTAAATACAATTGAACACTCAAGTACATGTTGGAAATAACTCCTGCAACTCTTATATTGCATACCCTACTGAACTTATTGGTGGAGATGCTTTGAAACGCGTTCCAATGTTTCTTCTTCTTCATGATGCAGTTTTGAACAATACAGTCTCTGTTATACTGTAGGCCTACGTCAACATTCACGAACAACAGTGTACTTGTGCTGCGCACCGATTACGAAACGGGGCTGTTTAGAACTAATTACAGGATTTGTTGTAATAAAACGTAAGAATTTGCCATTAATTAATGTTTAGGAAACGGCCAACTGGCGGTCGAACTATTAAGAACAGAGTTCGGCACAACAGATAACCTAGCCGTGTGTGTGGGGTTTGCACTGCTTACGACGCCGTGCATTTTTAAACCATACTGTGATTATGATGCACATTTGTACCCTTCGTCTTCAATTGCTACTCTTCCAAGAAATGTAATTAAGGGAGCAAAATGTTGAAATGTACCGGCCGTAGACCTGTTGTCACTGGTAAGATCGACGATAAAAAGACTGCATGCTGTGAGAGATCAAAGGAGAATATTAGAGTGTGAAGTAGAGTTATCCGTACGTATCAATGAATGTCACTCCTAAGCAAGGCAAGTGTTTATAGTAAGATAAATAATTTGTTTTACAGGTCCGACAGAACGTTGAATCAGAGTTGTCCTGTCATCACTCTGACGACTTCAGAGTACCACATCATCGCCAATGGCTCTCTGCAATACATAGGCGACAACTCACAATACGTGGGTCATATTTTCGACGCGTTCTTAATTCTAGACAACGAAAGTGTCATTGTTTGCGCATTAGATGGTCATAGAGCAACTGAGGATCTGATATCAGGGGCTTACGAGGGCTACCTTACAGGGTTCTGTCTTTCTGTTTCCGTTCTTTCTCTCATCCTTCATGTGGGGATTTACTATGCTCTTCCAAAAATGTCCAACTTGCCGAGTAAGAACTTACTTTCTCTATCTTGGGCCCTTTTACTGGCACAATTCCTTTTCCTAGTTGGTGTCAACCCTGTAGTAGAGGTTCCGCTGGAGGTGTGCATCGGGATAGCAGTGGTGGTGTACTACTGCTTCCTGGCGGCGTTCTTTTGGATGAACGTCATGAGTGTGGACATCTGGAGGACATTCTCGGGATCTACCCTCAGAGGTAGTGATGGCTTAAGGACGCACAGAAAGTACGCAGTATATGCTTGGGGAAGTGCAGCTCTCCTAGCGCTCGCGGCTCTGACTGTGGACTTGTCTACAGAAGATGGAGCTGTGAAGCCATCTTTTGGAACGGGACAGGTAACTGTGCGTTGTGGCAGTTGGTTTGAGAACCAACCCAGTTTTAACTGTTACCCCTACAGATTACCGCCACTATCTAATGCCGCTTTAGCTGTGCATGGCAAGAGGTCATTTGCCATATTACTTGTTACCTTCCAACTCCGATACATTGAGGTTATTCATTCGTGCCGTCAAGAAATTGATAAACATCATTTAATATTTTTTTTCACATTTATTTTATGTGCAGAATTGAAGACTGGAGAATAATGGGTCCATCCCCAGCGTGGACAACGGGTGTTTATTTTCTCCAAAATATCCAGACCGGTTAAGCTTTTTACATAGCCCCCTATTTATTGGGTACCAATGTCCCTTTTTTCGGGGGTAAAGTGGCAAAGGCGTGAAGCTGACCACCCACATCCATCTATTTTCCAGGAAAAGAAAGCGTGGAGCTTACCTCCACTCCCTACAACCTATGCCGTCACAGCACGGTGCTTAATAAAGAACACGGACAGTCGAGGCTGTTACATTTCCCTGTCCTGTAATTAAAGTATTTGTTTCCCATTTTCTCATATTTTAAAGATGTAGATTCCTTTCTTGGATCATAATTTATGTCCATCTAGCAATTAATTCAGTCAACATTGACTCTGAACTTCATTTTAAAAACCTGAACTGTATTTGCGTTATTTTCATAATCAAAATTTCAACGCCATGCCTGCTGTACAGGACCTAATTTCCAACCTAAATTCACTTTCCCGAATGATGGCACGGAAAATGTGCGTATTTATTGACGAATAGGGAGGGCGCCGTAACAGAAGTCTCCATAATTTGTGTTTTTGCTCGTGGCAGGTTTGTTGGTTCGGCAACCGGGGAGGTCTGGCTCTATTTCTTGCCATCCCCCTGTTTATCCTGCTGATGGTAAACTCAGGGCTGTTTGCCAACACAGTCTACAATATCTGGCAGGCACAGCGTCAGGGACTGCGGTATATCTACAAGAAAAGAAGGGATGAAGTCGTACAGACATCCTTAAGAGACTCTACCGACAGTACAGCAAGAAGCAACAGCCGGCGCGAGGGCTCAGATTTATCCGGTCGGTAAGTTTCGTACACACTGAAAACGAGAAGAATTCAAAGTCCATCTGGAACACCCGAAAGAAAAACGAAAGAATTCTGGCTTCATGGCAAAAATGTGTTTCACAAAATAAAAGTATATTTGGAAAGAGACAATATTTATGTAAATACAACAGCTAATTTTTATTCCCTGTAATTAAAATTCGGACGAACTTCTTGCAAGTTACATCTTAAAATTCGAGACCAATTAAACTTTTTCTGTACCTACGATACTGGTGTTGTAATGCTCACGTACAATCCGATAGCTAAATCTCTTGTTTTGCTACTATTGTACAGGAAAGACCAAATTCGTTTCTACCTGTACTTGAAGTTGTTCATCATCATGGGCCTCACCTGGATATTCGGATTTATAGCAGCCTTCGCACGTGTGCAGTTTTTGTGGTACCCATTCATTCTCTTCAATGGATTGCAAGGTGCCTTCATCTTTGTCATGTTCGATATGAAACGTAAAATTGGATACATGCTGTGGGATAAATATATCAGTCACCGCGGGTATGAACCTCCAGGTAAGAACGCATCATTGATTGGCGAAATATTTTGCATGTTGTTGTCTTAAGGATTGAAATAAGGATGCATGAGTTAATACTGTACAGTTCAGTGAGATTGCAATCTAAGTATGAAAATGTAAATTTGAGAATAATAACATCTGAGGGTGCCCAACTTATATGTTGTTAGTATAATTGAAAGGAAATTAACAAATAGTCACCAAATCATTTGGTTTTATATCCTAGTACTATACACTGACCGCGTTATAAAGGCCATTAGAAGAACGAAAATGAAGAAATAGCTGAAGCATGTACAGTATTTGTGATTTTAAAATTACGTTCTGATTAAAGACAGCACAGGATTCAACATTACAAAATGTTGCAGTTGTTACTGTGGAGTTTAAATATTTTATTGTAAATTTCAATAAAACAATGACCAATTGTACAATGAAAATTAACACTTTTGTCTTTGTAATGGAGAAGTAATTTGTTTTGTGGGATGTAGAAACTGAGTTATTAGTTAGTAATACAAACTTAATGATTCGAAGTGTCAACATTCGAGAATGCACGTACATTAAACCAGACCACAAACTTTGCCTTCTATATCCGTATAAATTCGCCACTGTCATGTCATTCTACTCTTTTATTCTTCACAACCTAGGCTGTTGAAATGCGTAGTTGAACAGATTAAATATAAACAGTAGGCTAGAACAAGATGTATGCAGGAAACTGCGTTTGTTTAATGTTCACTCATATATCAACTGACTTTTATTTTAACGACCACGTAACGGATAAAATAAGTCTGTTCAGTTGTTGTTGTCGTTGTTATTGTTGTTGTTGTTGTTGTTGTTGCAGGGTTTCTTATGGCCAGTTCAACCAATTCAGCGTCCAGAACAACTGGAGCGAGCAAGTCTGACCCTGTAGTCGCCACCAGAAGATGTGCCACCCCTGCGGCGTCACACCTCTCACCCCCGATTACACAGTAAACCAACCATTTTACGGGACATTATCCATGACAAAATATGCTGACAAGTGGCTTAAATTTCTAACTTCAAAAGTCTCAAGTATTTGCATTTTGAGTCTGAGAAAATGTACACAAAACAAAGCATTACTTCACAAGTGTGCTGAATTTAGAGAAATTTATTGTAAATTTGTTGCTCTAGAGAAGGAAATGTAAAATTAATTTTATCGTCTGCTTCACCTAAATTAATTCGACCATTCAGTCATAATTTAGAAAGCTGCTTTTATGAAGTATAAAAGCACTAAAAAGTAAATATTTCAGGCTCTGGCAGTCAAGAAGTCTCACAACAGAGCGCACATCGAAAGTAAAATTAGGGAAAATTAAGCTGCTGTAGGCTAAAAATTGTTCAGAAAAATATATAGCTTTACATAATCAAATGGACCTCCTGTACGATGGAAACAGGGTCTTTCTGCCGGGGGTAAGGCGGCCGGGGCGTGGCGTTGACCACACCCCCCCTCCCCGTGTAGCGCCGATGCTGAGTATGGGTTGAGCTAAATCTCTGTCTTTCCTACATGCCTGCTTGGCGTATTAAGGGGAAGCTTTTACCTTTACAGTATTCAAATAACTGAGATATTTCTTGCAGGCATGCAGCTGGATTCATAATACTGTACAGTGTGTTCTCGTGACTCAATATGGTATGTCTGAAAGACGTCAAAAGCTTATAGCATTTCTTGCAAGACTATTTCAAATATTTGCCTCAAGTGTTACCGAATGAGATTGAAGTGTGCGAACACTTTTTTTTTCATGTTCATAACTGAATATGTATAAAAATGTATGACTATTTCTACATGAGTCGAACAAATGACTGGCAGTTGATGGTGTAGCGAATAATTGAATGTAATTAATTTGTCTCTGATACCTTTTGTACGTATCAGACCGAGTAAATATGTACACATTTTGTGACATCATAACTCTTCTGTGATGTCACGCAGCGTAAATTGGTAGTTAGTTACCGACGTTTCGGGATAACTTATCATTCCTATCTTCAAGGGTCAAGCAGTCCAAACGTCGGTAACCAACTACCAAACTACGCTGCGTAACATCTCGGAAGATGGAAGATCTCATTTACACCGCAGCGGAAGCCTGATATCACTCATTGAGTTTGTGTTCAGTGAATGTTTTTTTATTTACGTAATGCCGATTTACAATCTACTCCGTAAGGGGAGCAATAAGTAAATGTGCTAGAAATACAGAACATGAAGGGAGAAGTCATCCATCAATGACACTCCGTCTAAAGCCGTAGATGGGTGGTGCAAGACACAAGGTTAATCTCTCGCTGCAATGTGGAATAGATCAGGCGGCCACTGTCTCTTCAGTCGTCGTAGGATGGTAGGTGTGGTAGTCATCGCAGCGATGAGGGCATTGTGGTGACCTACCAGCCGTTGGTGGTAGAGTTGGGATAATCTGTTGATCTCCGTGGCGAAGAACGGGACGTGCATGTCGTTGTGTAGTGTTATGTTGGGAACATACCACGTCGCGTTGGTTATGTATCGCAGAATTTGTTGACTGTAGCCGTTGGATGATTTGTGTATGGGACGGCTTCGCGCACCCCCGGAGCTGTATGCCGTACGACTAGACAGGTTTGAGCACGCATTTGTACAAGAGAAGTTTGTTTTCAAGAGCAAGCTTTGATTTGCGTCCCAGAAGCCAGTACATACCTCGTAATTTTAGATTTAAGTGGTGACGCTTCGTTCTAATATGTGTGCGCCAGGTTAGGCGTTGGTCGAGGTGCAATCCCAGATATTTGACATCAGTCTGCATCGGAATCAGGACGTTATTCATAGCCACCGGCGGGCAGAGTGTACGTTTAGTGGTGAACGTTACATGGATGGACTTTGCCTGATTGACTTTGATTTTCCATGTGTCGAACCATGCTTGGAGAATGT
>Ga0099364_10015512_pt1 | contig 10043 bp, 6 predicted proteins | sample TergutTh196P3_FD_73070 | JGI IMG/M metagenome (GOLD analysis project Ga0099364, IMG submission 73070) | Microcerotermes parvus P3 segment gut microbial communities from Pointe-Noire, Republic of the Congo - Th196 P3 | ecosystem: Host-associated > Arthropoda: Insects > Digestive system > Gut ...
ATAGGGGAAAAATCATGTCCAAAGTCGAACTGAAAAACATCAGCAAGGTATACGAGGGCGGAGTGAAGGCGGTCGATGACGTAACCATAACGATAGAGGACCGGGAGTTCGTGGTCTTGGTCGGGCCTTCGGGGTGCGGCAAGTCCACCACTCTGCGGATGATAGCGGGCTTGGAGGACATAAGTTCCGGCGAGCTTTTGATCGACGCCGAACTTATGAACTACGTGCAGCCGCGAGACAGGAACATCGCGATGGTGTTTCAGAACTATGCGCTCTATCCTCACATGACCGTGTACGATAATATGGCTTTTGGTCTCAAAATCAAGAAAGTCCCAAAAGCGGAGATCGACGCGCGGGTGAGGGAAGCGGCCCGTATACTCGACATTGAGGAATACCTGACCCGCAGGCCGAAGGCGCTCTCCGGGGGACAGCGCCAGCGCGTTGCGGTTGGCCGGGCGATCGTCCGCCAGCCGAAGGTGTTTCTGTTTGACGAACCCCTGTCGAATCTCGACGCGAAACTGCGAGTTCAGATGAGGGCGGAAATAATAGCCCTGCACAAACGCCTTGCCGCCACGATTGTATACGTGACTCACGACCAGGTTGAGGCCATGACCATGGGCGACAAAATAGTCATTATGAAGGACGGAATAGTCCAGCAGATCGGTGCTCCCCTCTACGTCTATCATCATCCCTTGAACAAATTCGTGGCGGGTTTCATAGGTTCGCCGCCGATGAACTTCCTGACCGAGCGTCTGTCCGAACAAGACGGCATCCTCTGCGCGGGGAAGATCCGCGTGGCCGAGGAGCACGCGTCCTTATTGCGTCCCAAGATAGGACAGGAAGTAACCGTCGGCATACGTCCGGAGGATTTCATACTCGCAAGCGACGGCGATGAGGGTGTGATGCGCGGAACGATTGCAATGATGGAGCCTCTCGGCGGAGAGAACAATCTTCACCTTGATACTGAGACGGGCGTCAGATTCATTGCGACACTCGACGCCGACGATTCGAGTTCGATTCATTTGGGCGAGCAGGTGCAGCTTAAAGTGAAGAGCGCCAAGCTGAAATATTTCGACGTAGCTACAGAAGAAGCCCTGTTGGAAAAAGAAAATTAAAGAATCGCTGAATAAACAACCTTAGACGCCTTCTCGATTGGCGAAAAATTGGTCCTCAGAGCGGCTATGCCGCGCTGAGGACCAATTTCATTAATGAATAAAAAATTAATACTTGCCGTCGGGATACTTACTTAGTCACCAGCCGGCCCTCCACCCGCGCGCCAGGATAGTGCGCCGCGACGAAATATTCCTCAAGAACATCCAGCGTCGAAGAAGATACCACCTTGCCTTTGCCGTCCGCCAGTTCCGTCGGAGAGAGGCCGAGGCAGGATGCTAAATTTCTGTAGTGATAGTCATGTATCCCAACGCGCAGCACTTTACCGTCTTCAAGCGGCCGCCCGGCATATTCAAACCTGTCAAAGCTCCGATTTGCGCGATTGTAAGTCACGCGCAAGCCGCGCGAAAATTGATAAAATTCTCCGCGCCCGCCATTCAGCGTTTCTTCGCGAAGCATATAGGCAAACATACGGCGTAACTGCGCTCCGTTTACTTTTATAAACAGCACGCGTTCATCAAAAGGCATGAGTTCCTTCAGGTCGCCATAAGTAAAGAGCGGTCCCGCCCGCTCTTTACGAATCGCGCCGGAAGCGAGAAGCATCAAATCTATTCCGAGGCTGTCCGCCAGAGCGTCGGACATCAGGTTCCCGAGTTCCGTTTCGCGGTATCGGCTGGGGTGCGTGAGTTGCCGGCAGAATTTGCACAGCACGCGGTCGTATTTTTCATCTATTTGCTGTTTAAAGCGGGTAATGGTTTGTTCGAGTTGTATATCACGAGGGCAGTGTTCGCTATCGATGGGAACAAGCTGCCATTCGTAGCGATGGACGGATTTCAATTCGGTGTCCGCCACTATGTCGAAACGCCCCGCCTGAACCGTTCCCACTCCGGCTTGAGCGATTAAAACGCCGTTCACCTCTTCGGGTTTTTGCAAAATAGTGTGACTGTGGCCGCCGATGATCAGGTTCACGCCCCACGCCGGATCCAGCAGCGCGGCGAGGCGTTTGTCCTTCTCAAAGCCGATATGGGTAAGCAGGACAATAAAATCGATGTCCACGGAGCGATATGCATTGCAGACACGGCCTACCTCGCGGGCGGCGTCCTCCACATCCACCAGGCCGCTCAGCAGGTCGTCCATTCGGATGCGGTGCATGGCTTCCCTGGTCACAATGCCGATGAACATCACGTTCATGCCGTTTACTTTTAAGATTTTGTGAGACGTGAACAGGCGCTTATATGGGTTTTTGATGAACAGATTCGCGCATATGATTGGGAATTTAGCACAGCGCTCCAAAAAAAGCAGATGGGGAAGGCCGTAATCGAGTTCGTGGTTGCCAAGCGAGACGACGTCAGGGTCCAACAGATTCATTATCTCGATAGTGGAAATGCCCTTGAATTCGGCGTCGATCAGCGAACCCTGCAACATATCGCCGGCGATGCAGTATAAAGCGTGCGGATTTTTGGCTCTCACATCCGAGACATATCCGGAAAGCATCGAGATACCGCCCAACAATTTTTCGTCTACATTCTCGGATAAAAAATCGCCGTGCATGTCGTTGGAATGTAACAGGATCAAATCTTTGTACCGTTTTGGCATATGTCAGCCCCCCGATCTAATCAAGGGAATCCGGCGTCTTGTCAAGAGGTTTCTAATCGCTCATCATCTGCCGATCCCTTCTTGCTTTATCTGATCTCTCTCTATTATAATCATATCGTTAAGGACCAATACACGCATTGGAGGTATTATCTTGGAAACTGTCATCATTGAGCGCTTGACCCAATTGCTGGGGGAAGAACGCGTCCTTACAAGCGAGGAGGATTTGTTCTGCTATTCTTACGACGCGACCGCCGATGTGAGAATGGAACTTCCGGAAGCCGTCCTCCTGCCGCAAACGACGGGGCAGATTGCGGAGATCGTCAAAATCGCGGCGCAGAATAAAATACCGATTTACACAAGGGGCGCCGGGACCAATCTGTCAGGCGGCTCGATACCCATAAAAAAAGGCATTGTATTGTCTATGCTCGATTTAAACAAGATCATCGAAATAGACAGCGAGAACTTAACGGCTTCAGTAGAAGCGGGAGTCGTCATCCAATCATTGATCGACGCCGCGGATCGGGTCGGTTTGCTGTTTCCTCCCGATCCTGGGACGGTGCAGACGGCGACGATCGGCGGAGCGGTCGCTGAATGTGCCGGTGGGCTGCGCGGCCTAAAGTACGGCGTCACTAAAGATTATGTCATGGGAATAAAGGTCGTTCTGGCCGATGGCAGCATCGTGAATTACGGAGGAAAAACCGTCAAAAACGTATCCGGTTTTGATATGAAAGCCATTTTTTCGGGTTCGGAAGGCCTGCTGGGGATTATCACGGAAGTGCTCCTAAAGCTTATACCGAAACCGGAAGCAAGACAGTCGATGATGGTTTCCTATTCAAAGCTTGAGGACGCGGCAAATACCATAAGGGAAGTGATTGCGGGAAGGATCATCCCGGCGACCATGGAAATCCTCGACAATACAACTATCAGAGCTGTTGAGGAATATAAAAAAATCGGTTTGCCTGTCGAAGCGGACGCCATTCTTTTGATAGAGGTGGACGGTATTAAGGAAGCTGTCGAACAGGAAGCGAAAAGGGTAAAGGATATATGTAATCAACAAGGCGCTGACAGTATTTTTGTCGCCGAGGACGACACGAAAAGAGAAGAAATCTGGGCGGCAAGGCGCGCGGCACTGCCGTCGCTTGTGCGCAAGAGACCGACGACCATACTGGAGGACGCCACTGTTCCCAGGAGCAGGATTCCCGAAATGATTTGCGCCGTGCGTGAAATTGCCGAAAAATACAACATTCAGATAGGAACCTTCGGCCACGCCGGAGACGGGAACCTGCATCCCACCATCCTTACCGATGAGAGGAACGCGGAGGAGATGAAGCGCGTGCATAAAGCGGTAGGCGAAATATTCGACAAGGCCCTGGCTTTGGGCGGAACCCTGTCGGGGGAGCATGGAATCGGCATGACGAAAGCTCCTTTCATGCCGCGCCAATTCAGCGAAGCCGAGCTTGATTTAATGAAACGGCTCAAAAATGCTTTTGATCCGGACAATATACTGAATCCCGGGAAAGTGTTCCTGTAGTTAAAGATAAATAACGAAATTGCCCCCCGCATCGCGGTGATTAAAAATCATGACCATTGCTATATATATGATATGATTACAAAAGTTTCAAGCGGGTAAAATAATTGTAATGCTGGAGGTTGGGACATGAATCTTTTAAAAATTGTTTCTTTGACGATCCTGTTGCTTATCGGGGTCCTCGCCGGCGCAGCTTTTGCCGCGCCCGACGGTGGGTATTCGAACCCCAGGGCGTTGGTTTCGGCCGCGCAGTTGGAGGAAATGATCGCGGACAATTCGGTCAAGGTCATCGACGCTCGCGCCGTCGCGCGATATGACCAAAGTCACATCCCCGGCGCCGTCAATATCCCCGTCTCCGACCTGGACGGCGTGAGGGAGGACGGCGTGCTCACAATGAATTCCGACGCGGAGGAATTCGCGGCGGTCATGGGTAGCCAGGGAATCTCCGACGACGACTACGTGGTGATTTACGATGAGGCCGGCGGTTCTCATTCCGCGCGCGTCGCGTGGATGCTCATGCATTTCGGCCATCCCAACGTCGCGCTGCTCAACGGCGGCTGGGACGCCTGGGAAGGCGAAACAGAAGATACCGCGCCTCAGGTAACGCCCGCGGTCTTCACAGCGAAGGATGACGGTAAACTTATCATTTCCATCGATGACGTGAAAGCCGCGCTGGACAATCCGGAGTTTGTGATCCTGGACTCGCGCCCCCCCGCCGAATACACCGGGGAGGCAATCATGAGCGGCGCGGGCAGAGGCGGGCACATCCCCGGCGCAGTTCATATCGAATGGGTCGATAACATGGACCCCGACAGAATCTTCATTCTCAAAAACGCCGAAGAGTTGAAGAAGATGTACGAGGCCGAAGGAGTGACTCCCGACAAGACAATAATAGCCTATTGTCACGCATCTTATCGTTCATCTTTATCCGCGTTCGTTCTGAAAGAACTTATGGGTTATCCCAACGTACTCCAGTACGAAGGCTCATGGTTGGAGTGGAGCAATACCGACGCTCCGGTCGAAAACTAGCCGCGCATGTGGTGAAGGGCGGCAAAATGCCGCCCTTGTGCGATTATTTTACATCAAATTTATCTGTAGAACCCGTTGTATTCAGTAAAGAGGCGCCCATACGATGACGGATAAATCTGCAACCCGACGTTCGCTAAAAAATCAAACCCCCGTGATGAGCAGGTTTATTATTTTTTCCATCACGCTGTTTTTGATTATTCTAGGGGCAGGAAGCGCGGCTTTTATTTTTTCCATGCGGCAAATTATCAGGACAAACAAGGGTTATGAATTGTACCAAATATTGGAAGCTGAACGAGTCAAACTGGAAACCTCCATAAACAGCGAGCTTGCTATTGCCCTCAAAATGGCCGATTCACCGTTAATTCAACGATATTTTATGACTCCCTTCTTTGGCCTGGAAAGAATGGCAATCGAGGAATTGGCCTCCTACCGCAACACTTTCGCATCGGGAACGGTTTTCTGGATAAAAGATATGGATAAAAGAATTTACTACAACAACGATACCCAGTACGTCGTCGACCCGGAAAGACCTGAAAATTACTGGTATAATATGACCCTTTACGAAACGGAAATTTATAACTTCAATATAAACTATAATCCGGATATTGACGTAATCAATCTCTGGATTAACGTGCCGGTTTTCGATGCCGGCCAGCCGCTTGGAATAGTAGGCACCGGCATTGATATCTCAACATTTCCCGATGTAATTAACAGGGATCGCGGCGGCAGAGTTGACGTTTATTTTTTCAATGCCGCCGGTGAAATAACCGGCGCGGAAGATAACGCGCTTGTGGGCGCGAACGTGAATATTAAAGATGAATTGGGCATTGACATTATATCGGACGCCGGGAACATAAACCCGGGCGAAATACGGGTTTTGGATACTTCGTTGGGGAGAATTGCCCTGGGTACGATACCATTGCTGGAATGGTACTCAGTGGCAATCATACCTGACAGCATAGACGACTATAAAAGCCCTTTAACCGTATTGTTTCTTGTGGTGCTTATGGTCATATTGCTGATCTTTATCATATTCAACTTTTTTATCGCCGGACTTCTCAAACCTTTGCGTAAATCAATGGACGAAGCGCAAGCCGCCAATCGGGCAAAATCAGCTTTCCTGTCGTCAATGAGCCACGAAATGAGAACGCCTATGAACGCGATTATCGGCATGGCGACGATAGGCAAAAACGCAACGAATATGGAACGTATAAAATACTCGTTGGATAAAATAGAGCACGCGTCGACACATCTTCTGGGCGTCATCAACAATGTGCTGGACATGTCGAAAATCGAGGCAGGCAAGCTGGAACTGTCGCCCGTCGCGTTTAATCTCGAAAAAATGATGCGAAAGGTCATTACGGTTATCAATTTCCGTGTGGACGAAAAACGGCAGCGGATGTCATTAAAAATAGACGGCAATGTGCCGCAATTCATAGTAGCCGATGATCAGCATTTGGCACAGATATTTGTGAACCTGCTGGCAAACGCGGTGAAATTTACGCCCGAGCAGGGCGAGATAAGCATTGATATATCTTCGGTATGGGAAAAGGATGGAATTTGTGAACTGCGCGCCGAGGTAGCCGACAGCGGGATCGGCATATCGCCCGAACAGCAGAAAAAGCTGTTCAAAATGTTTGAACAGGCGGAAAGCGACACAAGCCGCGCGTATGGCGGCACGGGCCTTGGTCTCGCCATTTCGAAACGTATTATTGAGCTTATGGGCGGTGAGATTTGGATCGAGTCCGAACTTGGCAAAGGGGCGCGGTTTATTTTCACAGTGCAGGTGGAGCGATGTGATAATCCCGACTCTATGTCCGCCGGCGGCGCGGATGGCGAAGGCGAAACTTCAAGTGCCGATGCGGAAGTCAGGTTCGACGGTAAAAAATTGCTTCTCGCTGAAGATCTGGAGATAAATCGAGAGATTCTTATTTCATTGTTGGAGGACACGGAGATAACCATCGACTGCGCCGAAAACGGCCGGGAGGCGCTTGATATGATCAAAGCAGATCCCGACAAATACGACCTGGTATTCATGGACATTCAAATGCCGATAATGGACGGATTTGAAGCGACGCGGCAAATACGCGCTCTGCCCGCGCGGCTCCGGAAGAGGCTGCCGATTGTGGCAATGACGGCAAATGTGTTTAAGAGCGATATCGACGAGTGTCTCGCGGCGGGCATGGACGACCACGTTGGCAAACCGATCGATATAACCGAAGTACTGGAGAAATTACGAAAATATTTATAGCTTTCTCGTACGTCGTATATTGACCAACCTGTCGGTTTCCAAAGTCCGCGATTACTTGCTTTATCTGATCTCTCTCTATTATAATCATATCGTTAAGGGTGGGTTTTTATGTTCCCGATAACAAATAATTGGTAAGGAATGGGCTGACGTCAATGGAATCCATACCGGAAGTACAGGAAAATATTTTAAAATGCACCCGCTGCGGCAACTGCCAGTATTATTGCCCGTCATTTACGGTGAGCAGGCTGGAGACGCATGTCGCAAGGGGTAGGCTTCAGTTGATAAAAAGGAATATAGCGGATCAGGCGGATTACAGCGATACCTTTGTCAAACGAATGAACCAGTGCCTGCTGTGCGGTATTTGTACGCAAAATTGTCCGGCCGGAATCTCTACGGAGGAAATCATCGAAAAGATGCGCGAGCTCTGCGTCGAACAGACAGGTCCGCAACACGCTATGGAGCTGACCGCGCAAAATATCGCTGGCGTCGGCAATATCACAGGTGACGGCAGGGAAAATCGGATGCTATGGTTTGAAAATATGGACGCGGGATCGGTCAGGGTCGGCGAACCCGCAAAATACATTTACTTCGCGGGGTGCGTCTCGACGCTTTACCCATCATCCTACAGCATTCCGCAGACCTTTTCGGCATTAATGAACAAAGCCGGCCTGGATTGGGCCGTGATGGGCGAAAAGGAAAACTGCTGCTCTTATCCGCTTGTGATAGGGGGCATGAGAGAAGCGGCCCTCGGAACGATGGAACAAAATGCGGCGGATATCCAGGCGTCCGGCGCGGAGTGCCTGGTTACGACCTGCCCGTCCTGCTACCATATGTGGAAAGAGGTATATCCAAAAGTAGTTCGCAATATGCCGCAAATTAAGCTCCGTCACGGCACGCAGCTTTTGGCGGAGCTGGTCAAAGATGGGGCGTTCCAGTTGAAAGAAACGAATTGTACGGTCGCCTACCACGATCCTTGTGACCTTGGACGCAAAAGCGGGGTTTATAACGAGCCCAGAGAGATTCTTAACGCAATACCCGGAGTCAGGCTTGCGGAAATGAAATTTAACCGTGAAAACGCATTCTGCTGCGGAGGTGGGGGAAATCTTGAAATGAACGACTCGGCGCTCAGCGGCAAATTGGCGCAGCAAAGAGTTACGCAGGCGTTGGATACTGGCGCGGATATTATCGTCACATCCTGCCAGCAGTGTAAAAGAACCCTTGCCGGCGGGGCCAGGCAAAAGCGGGCCAGAATCAAAATAACGGATTTAAGCGAATTCCTGATGAACGCGATTGAATGATTATGCGCCATTTTTTTAGCAGACAATTTCTTGCCGCCGACAAGCATACGAATGCAGTCATCCAGTAAGGAAATGGGTAGTCCTCGTTTTTCCGCAAGTTTATAATCTTTTTTGAATTGCGATGTCCAAACAATGTCACGGTTCATGATTTCAATTCAGTAATGCTTCCTCCACATCTGAGTAGCGCTTAACAGTCGGATCGTTGATAATACGTTCCGCTTCAAGCATTGCGGCGATAGTTGCGGCGTTTGGGTCGAATAAAAACGATGCACTTCACTGCGGTGATTTACCTTGTTCCTCTGTGATACAATGACGCGCATGGATTATGGACGCCTAAGATGATTACTCCGGACGCTCTGCTGGAAATTGGGAAGGAGGAATGACTGATGAAACAATGGATCGATCCAATTATTGCCGATGTCCGCCGTAATCGAGAAGCTCTTTTATCTGATTTTAACGGTGACATTCACCAATTAATCCAATATTTGAAAGAACAGCATCCAACAAAAGAAGCGGCGGGTTGGAAAGCTATTACTATAAAAGAGATCGAAGCAAACAGATCATCATCGGACGATTAAACAACATAGAGAATTTCCGTACGCCAACTCCTACCCATATCCTCGCGCCTTTGTTTGATTCTTCCACTACCTAGTCACAACGTGATAAAATTCTCTTTGCAGTGACGCTGATGAAAAGATTGCCGAAAGGATTGGTGACGATGAAGATTTTAGATTGGGAATTCCCTGAGGATCGGTTCTATGACAGAGAACATGTGTGGTTCAAAAAAGAAGGGGATTTATATCGCGTAGGAATTACCGATTTTTTTCAGAAGATGGCCAATGAAATTGTTTTTGTGGAGCTTCCGGCGGCGGGAAGGAGCCTTGAAGCGGGCAAGCCCTTCGTTTCAGTGGAGTCCGGGAAATGGGTGGGCAGGGTAAAAAGCACGATCAACGGCACGGTCGCGGAGGGCAATAAGGAACTTGCCGACTTCCCCTATTTATTGAACGAGAGTCCTTATGACGAGGGCTGGCTTATCATGATGAAGCCGTCGGATCAGGATGCCGAGGCCGGCTTTTTTTCCCTCGGTGATCCCGAACAGCGCAAGGGATACGAGGACTTTTTAGAGACTGAAAAGCAGAGAATCGCGAGCATGTCGAAATAATTCCAATTCCAAATAAATATGCGAAGCATATTTATTTGGAAAAACCCGCAACGCTACGCGTTGGGCGCG
>Ga0099364_10015513_pt1 | contig 10042 bp, 8 predicted proteins | sample TergutTh196P3_FD_73070 | JGI IMG/M metagenome (GOLD analysis project Ga0099364, IMG submission 73070) | Microcerotermes parvus P3 segment gut microbial communities from Pointe-Noire, Republic of the Congo - Th196 P3 | ecosystem: Host-associated > Arthropoda: Insects > Digestive system > Gut ...
AATCGCCCGGGCGTCCATCAACGTTCCGGGAGCAAGAATCCGGTTGCCGAAAAAGCCGGTCAGGTTGGTGCCGTCGGGGTTGATGGTCCAAAGGCTCTGGATCGGCGCGGCACACCGATCGACATATTCCCAGCGGGTGAAAATGATACGTCCATCGTCAAGAACCGACGGGGTAAAGTCCATGAGGTAGTTGGCGGAAAGGCGTTTTTGATTCGAGCCGTCGCGGTCCATGCGGTACAGTACCGGGGAAGTCACCACCCAGCAATAGGCATACGCGGGTTTGCGGTCGGAGATGAACGCGATCCCGTCGTCGGGAAGCCAGCAGGCATTCAGATTGTTGTAAGGCGCATTGGTGATCTGCGTCAGGTTGGAACCGTCAATGCAGACCGTCCAAATCTGGTAATTCTCATCCGGCGTGGCACCAAAACTGGTGTCGTCAAGATGAGCCGCAGTGTTCACATGCGAACGCCCTTTCCGTTTCCAGGAAAAGACGATGTCACGCCCGTTCCAATGCAGATCGGCGTCCAAAATCATTCCGTCGCCGGCGTCGACAATCTTTTTGAGCGTTCCGCCGTTCTCGTCCGGCGTCAATACACAGAGTCCGCCGCCCGGAAGAAAACCTTCGACATGATACGTGTAAACATGGGAAATCGAGAGATGATGCCGCTCAACGACGAGCAAATCCCGGAAACCAAAGTCTCCCTGCAACACTTTTTTCGCGAGTGCCTCTTCCTCTTCCGTCCGTTTCTCCGTGATCATGGCGAAGAGATCGCGGTCGGACGGGCTTTGGGCAAACACGGCAATTTCCGACGCTCCCGGATTGGTCGTTGTCGTATAGGCATTCAAAAACCGAAGCGTCAGCGACCGGACGGTTTTTGCTTCCGGGAGCGTGACGCGTTGCGGCCCGTGAATCATTTGAAACGTCCCGCGAACAACCGGTGCCGGATTATCATCGAGCAGGAGTTCATAATCCCTGAAGCACTCGGTCAGGAGCATCGTGGTTCGGCCGAAATAAACGACCTCGGCGACGGTTTGCGGCTCGTCCCAATCGAAGCGAAACCAGCTTTCGTAACCGTCGCTCCCGCGAATCGCCCAGGCACGATGGGCGTCTGTGCTTCCCGGCGACGAGACGTTTCCGCTCAGGGCAGGCGGAATTTCCCCGTCAATTGCGCCGCGTGCGGAATACTCCGCGCTGAATTCACTTTTGGCCGAGACACTGGCCTTGACCGCCAGATTATCCGGCTCTGAGCCGCCGGTTTCGGCAACGATGATCGAAGGAACCGAAACTGAAAGGAAAAGCGGGAGAAAAAGATTTCTGAATTGTTTCATCGCGATACCTCTTGAAAACAATTGGGGTTTTGGATCCGTCTAGCCGGAAACAACAATACAATAAGCATTACAGTATTGTAATGTTTATAGTGGTATTCTATCTGAACTACAGATCGGGTGCAATGGCTATATTTGGCCAAAATTATGACAAATCCGGCCAGTCCGTAAGGGGTTATTCAAAGCGTTCCAGCTTTTGGCGATATTGCATGGGAGTGATCCCAAACCTGCGTCGAAATGCCATGATAAAATACTCGACGGAAGGATAACCGACGCTGATTCCCACTTCGCGGATGGAAAGAGCGGTACTCAGGAGCAATTGCTGTGCATGTTCCATGCGAACGCGAAGAATTTCATGTTCCGGCGTGTGTCCCAGATGTTCCTGAAACTTGCGGGTGAGAGTACGCCTGGAGAGAACGACATGCCTTACCACGTCATCGATTTGAATCCGTGTTAAAGCGTGATCGCGAATAAACTGCGCCGCTTTGGCAATGTCCGGATCATTCACCGCGATAAAATCCGTGGATTGACGGGTCACCAGCGTCAACGGGGGAATTTTGACGGGTAACGGCGGAAGCGGACGTCCTTCCATTTTTCGGAGTAGCATGACCGCCGCCTCATATCCGATTTGGCGTCCGTCGTTACACTCCATTTTTTCGGAGCCAGTACGGTTCTTTTTCGAGAAGACCACGGTCTTCGAGAAAAATCGTCCAGTCCCCGCGTTCGAGGGCAAAACGTGTGATCCCCTCAATCACCCGGCGGCCAAATCCTCTCGATGTTTCAACAAGGAGGAGAATACGCTTGCTGATGCGATGATCATTTTTTCTCATATGCCATTTGGTAAGCGTTCACGGATTGGTTCTTCACCACACGGTTCTTTTCAACAGATGATCCGGCTGTTGTTCCTGCCGGGAGCGTTCCGGCAAAAGCCCAAGTGCCTGTGATTCCGTCATGAATACGATTTCACCGCCTCGAACATGGCTGCGAGGTTTTCGATGGGCGTGAGTGCCTGGATGTTGTGGATCGTGTTGAAAACGAATCCGCCGCCGGGAGCGAAGATGTCAATGCGTTCGCGGACTTCGTCGCGGACTTCGCCGGGAGTGCCGAACGGGAGCGTTTTTTGCGTATCGATTCCGCCACCCCAAAACACAAGTTGATCGCCGAATTCCGTTTTCAACCGCTTCGGGTCCATGCCCGCCGCCGAACATTGCACGGGGTTCAGGATGTCAAAACCACATTCGATCAGTGCCGGTATCAGTGGAAAAATCGCACCGCAGGAATGCTTGAAGGTTTTCCAGGCCGTGTGCGTGTGAACCCAGTCGTTGATGGCCTTGTAATAACGAAACCAGAGTTCCCGGAACGATTTCACCGAGCAAAACAGCGATTGTTGCGTCCCGAAGTCCGTGCCGCAAAGATAAATCACGTCGATGGCGTTGCCGAGAACGTCATGCACCCGTTGCAGGTTGGCCAGCGCGATTTCGAGTTGGCGTTCAAAGATCGCGTGGAGATGCGCGCGCCGTGTCACCGTGGAAATATACCACTCGGCAATGTCGCGAATGCCTTGGGGGCGTCGGAGTTGTGTGCCGGGAACGGAACCGACGTCGCCGAAGCCGGTACCGCCGACACAAAGAACGGTACCGCGCCCGGTTGATTGAATGGTGTGAAGCTGTTGTTGAAGGGAAACCAGCGTATCTTCCGCAATCGGCTGGAATTCTTCGAGATTGTCTTCCACCCGGAGCGTTGCGTCGTCAATCGGCTCCTGACGAATGAGGGCGTCGAAAAAATAACCGGATTTCGGCATCTGACCGGACGGCGGAACACTCCGGTCGCCGCAGGGATAGATGAACACGTCCGATTCGGTTTCATCGACCTGAAATCCCTCACCGACCAGAACGATTTGTCCCCACGGCGTTTTCCATTCCTTCCAGTTTTTGTTCTCGTAACCGAATTTCGTCCACGGCGAAAAAATACCGCAAGTAGGAACACCGAGAGCGTCAAGCAGATCGTCTTCGGGAAAACCGAGCATCTGGCAAGGTTCATGCACCTTGACCGGTTTTTCTTCCAGACCGTAATGCTTTCGCAACCCGGCCAGGCAGGACGCGTGAATGCCCGTCACGGGCGATGCGCCAAGGTCAAACGCCAGCGGCCCGTCCTTGTGTTGCAGGGAGAGTTGAAGGATGTCGCGGCCTGTGAGGGGTACTGGACTGGTGTTGTGCATGGGGTTTTGATTGATGCTGTTCTGTGGATTCGTTTCCAGTGGGAATTCCCTCTTCTGGAGGGAAATTTGAAATGGCGGAGGTCGCAAAGCAATGATGGATTAAAAATCCCTGCGTCTCGGCGATCTTTGCGGGAAATCTCCGGCAAAATTCGTCTTGTACTCGACGAACAAATCGCATATACTTTTTCTGAAATTCCTTCCTTAATGAAATCAATTCAACATCATTTTAGCAATCGGCAGTAAAATACAAAGAGGATTTCAGATTCTTGGATTTGCAAAACCTTTCCGCCTTTGCCGGATGAAGGACTCAAACAACTTGGGATTGAACTTCAAATCACCGCTCCTGTCTCTTTGAACCATGTCCGAAGTCACCACCACAACACAGTCAAACGGCCCGCAAGTTCAATCCGAAGGATTGTTGGCTTCGATCCGGCAGAGAATCGTGACCGGAGTGGAATACGCCGGCGATCTTGCCCTGTTTGCCTCATCGACCATGTACTGGCTTTTCACGAAAGGATGCCGTGCCGACACCTTGGTGCAGGCCAGCTACAACATCGGTGTTTTGAGTCTGTCGGTGGTCATGCTGACCGGTTGCTTTATCGGCATGGTTCTCGCGGTGCAAACACACCCGTCACTTTATCTGGTCGGTCTGGAATCGCGGCTGGGGGCAGTCATTAACATGTCGCTCGTTCGTGAGTTGGGGCCGGTTCTGGCCGCAACCATGCTTGCCGGCCGTATCGGCAGTTCCATCGCCGCCGAACTGGGAACCATGCGGGTGACCGAACAAATCGACGCTCTGGCCAGCATGGGAACCAGCCCGATTTACTATCTGGTCGTACCGCGATTCCTTGCCTGTTTTATCCTGATTCCCGGTTTGACCGTCATGGCCGACCTGATGGGGGTATTGGGTGGTGCCGTGTACAGCATTCATTATTTGGGCGTCGAATCCCATTCGTACTGGTTGTACTCCAGTACCTTTGTCGGTCGATTTGACCTGATCGCGGGAATGATTAAGAGCATGTTTTTCGGAATGATCATTGCGTTAATCAGTTGCCACCAGGGATTTAACTGCGATCCGGGCGCCGAAGGCGTCGGGAAAGCGGCCACTGCTTCGTTCGTACTGTCCTTTGTCTTCATCCTGTTCGCCGATTTAATGCTCGGAATTCTTTTGGATGGGTTTTACGGCATGTTTTGGCCGAAGCCAAATATTATTTAGTGATCATTGTGTATTTTCCGTGAAAAACAACCAAAATATTTCGGAGTGGAGAAAAGCTTTCGCCGTTACAAATCCTTCAAACGCAACACGGCTTCGCGGGCACGAGCCAGGAAAGCGTCTTTTTTCTCACCTGTTTCGATCCAGAGTGGCGGGCCGAACACGATGCGCGAGAGCATCGGCACAGGCAGTACGTTTCCGCGAGGAAGAATGCGGTTCATGTTGTCGAGATACACCGGAATCAATTCGAGATCAGGTCGTTTTTTGGCCAAATGGTACATGCCACTCTTGAATTCAAGAACCTCGTCGCCATTGGTCCGACCGCCTTCCGGAAAAATGATGATCGAGTAGAGATCGCTCATTTCTTCGGCCATGATGACAACCGGGGTGCGGCGAATACTGATATTTGTACGGTCGATCAACAAAGCGTTGAATACCTTATTGGCAATAAACCGCCGGATGGGACCGCCTTCCCAATAGTCTTTGGCCGCGACCATGCGAGTGACCTCGCGCACCTGTGGCGGTAGCGACGACCAGATCACGATCGGGTCGAGGTGACTCGTGTGATTGGCGAAATAAACCCGCTGGCAAGTGTCCGGCTGGCAATCGACCCAGCGCACGGTCACGCCGCTCAAAAATTTCGCGATCACGATCAACAGGTTTCTCGCGAGATAAGTCAGCACGTTTGCCTCGCCGCCGGTTTGATTTGCCCAAAAATTTCCCGCGTTGGAATGCAAGGCGTCTTGCGTCATTGTCATCCCGTCATTTTTTGCCATTTTAGTCAATCCGGGCATGTTACGCAAGACTGTTGGCAACGTGCCAGGCCGTCGTAGAAGAAAATGCCCGTTTGTCGCAACCATGCCGGTTTGTGCTATAATGGATTATGTCACTCAACGCGGTTCGACAACCGCTCACTTTTCAACTTTCAACCGATTGGAATGGCGGTCGCAACATGAAATGTCCTTTTTGCCATGATGACAACGACAAAGTCGTTGACACCCGAGCGGTGGAAGACGGCATGGTCATCCGCCGCCGCAGGCTGTGTTGCCATTGCAAACGCCGTTTCACCACACATGAGCGCGTCGAAACGACGACCGTTCGCGTGGTCAAACGGGATCAAACCCGTGTCCTGTTCGACCCGTTGAAAATCCGGCAGGGCGTCGAACGGGCCTGCTGGAAACGGCCGATTACCAGTGAACAGCTCACCGAACTGGTCACGGGCATTGCCAGTGAAATTGACGCTGCGTATGAGACTGAAGTTTCCAGCCGCGAGATCGGCCGCATTGTCATGGAACGGTTACGCACTCTTGACTCAGTCGCTTATGTCCGCTTTGCCAGCGTGTATCTCGAATTTCAGGATGTCCGCGATTTTGCCAACGAATTGCTACCCATGCTGGGCGAGGAAAACGGCTGTGGGAAAGGACCTTCCGCATGACGGAAAAACTCCGCGTTTTATTCATGGTGGATCATGCCTTTATACCGCGCAGCGGGTCGGAATTGCATTTGGTATGGCTTCAAAGCAACCTTGACCCTGAGCGATTCGAAAAGTTTTTCCTTGTCTTTTCGCAACGGGATTGTCCGCCTGACATGTTCCCGGTTCCGTCGCTGACTCTTGGACAGATTTTCGGCAATACAAAACTCACGTTGTTCAAGCGGTTTCGCGCCCTGGTACGTTTTCTTTGCGATCACAATATCGACGTGATTCATGCGTTTACGCCCAACGACGAGGTTCTCGCCTGTTATGCGGTGCTGTTTGCCCGGAGGAAACTTGGCAGAATGATTCCGGTTGTCGGGCACCGCCGCAATATCGGTTACATGGTGGGGTTCAAGCGTCATCTCATGGGACACCTGATCCGGCGGTTCAATATCCCTTACCTGGCAAACAGTCACGCCGCCGTCGAGGCCGCTTTTGCATTAGAAGGCATCCCGCGCGAGCGTTTTACTGTGATTTACAATCCCTTTTCACGTTCGCGTTGGGAAGACGGCCTGGCGTCACCTGTTTCGCGTGCCGAACTCGCACTGGGGTCGGGCGATTTCGTCATCGGTTCGGTTGCGACGATCCGCCGCATCAAGGGCTACGAAACACTTGTCCAAGCCGCGAGGCTGGTCGTTGACCGGTACCCGAATGTCCGTTTCCTGTGTATCGGAAATGTTGGTGACCCGGAATACCATAGCGAACTCCAATCCTTAACCGCCAAACTCGGTTTGGAACGTCATTTCCTGTGGCATGGCGGCATGGACAACCCGTACCGTGTGTTGCCGGTTTTCGATTTGGCCGTGCTGTCAAGTTATTCGGAGAGTTTTTCCAATTCCGTACTTGAGTACGCCGCCGCAGGATTGCCGATTGTCGCGTCGAATGTCGGTGGCATGAGCGAGATCATGATCGACGGCGAAAACGGCTTCCTTGTTCCGCCGAAACAACCGGAACTTCTCGCGGAAAAGATCAACATGCTGATCGAAAATCCGGCACTCCGCCGCACGTTCGCCGAACGCGCCGCCGAAACAGCCCGTCGTGATTTCGACGAATCGGCCATAGCGCGACAGTATGCCGGGTTTTACGAGAATCTTTGTCATCCCAGGCCATCCGGGCCGCAATCGTGAGATTGTGCGGAATCGCGATCAGAGCCGCGGCGATCACGAAGCGGTCATTCCGCTCGATAACTCTCGCGGCTCTGATCATGGTTGCGGCTCTGATAAACCAGCCGCCTCACGCAGCCACGTTTGGACGTCGGTCTGACCTTCAATCAGAGTATCACCGTTTTGGCGGGGCTTCGGGGCGAACCACCCCGGCGTGACCGTCAGGAAAATCTCGCGGACGGATCAGCGAAACGGTGATCACAGCTTCCGATCCCAGTAATTTTGCTTCCTCAACATACGTCCGGCAAATCAGTTTTTGTGTTTCATTCAGTGTCAAGCCTTTGACTTTGAGCGATTGCTGAATTTTCGGCAATGCAAGCGTCCCGTCGTCACGCACGGTAAAAGCATAACCCGTGGCGGGCGGCAAATTGTAACCTGGTGACGGCATGTAAACCGGAATGTGTTGACCGGTTCCCGTGATTCCTTCAATGAAAATCCCCACGGTATCGCCGGGGCCAAGCCGATAGACATTGGCATCTTCTGTTTTCACAACTTTTCGTAATTGATGTAGCAATTCGCTGACACTCTCATGGCCGCTTGAAGTATGGACAATCACAAGCTTTGTTCCAGCGACTTCGATGGTAGCCGATTCTCCCCAATCAAACGGCGAAACAGTTGCCTTGATAAGATTGACCAAATCAACCATGCCGGTATCCGAAACGGCCACATCTGCCACATCATACATGAGTGCAAGGGGTTTTTCCGAGGTATCTGCCAATAGCTCCATCGGGTATTCCACCACTTCCTGAATGATTGGTGAAGCAAAAAAAGTCTTGGTAACGATGGCTCCCTCACCTTCAACGGAGACTGTGACTTTTACGGTGTCCTGGTTTTCCCGCTTGCCGGCCACTCCATGAACTGTGAGTGACTTCCCTTCCGGCCAGCGAAGTTGAATCGGTTCATTCCAACGGACGAGATCGTCGCGAACCGGTCGGAAAGAGATTGGGGCAATGGTTGCGGTACATTCCCTCCCACGCGAATGCGGGGTTAATGTACCTTCATATCCGTTCAGAATGCACAGAGTGCATGTGTATTCGGAATCTGTTTCGTCATCGGTCAGAATTTTTATTTCAATGTGTATTTGTATGTCATTGGTTTTCCTCAGATGGCGAAGCTGGTCGGCAATCTGTTGATGACCTGATTCCGTCTGCCTGATAATGAGCGAGGCCGTATTCTGAAACGGTCTGATCATCACTTCCTCATTCCAGGTTTCCGGTGCAACCATTGTGCGCAGATATTCGGCGATGGCATCCAGATGCGCAGGTAAAAGAGACATGTATCCATCTTTGCCAAGATATGGAAAAGTATGCAGCAGATCACCGACGTAATAGACTTTGGCAACGAGTCTGTCGTTCGGTTTGAAGTTGATATCCGTGATGTAAACGGCGTCGTTCAGGACATGCCACGCCAAATGATGCTGCTTGACGAGGTAATCCAGCATACTTTTCAACGGCATTAGAAACGGCAGCTTGGCATTCACAATGATCTCCGGCGGGTAATTCAATGCTTCGATGGCATCGTGATTGACAATAAATGGAATTGAGGTTTTTTCTCCAAGACGATCCAAAACAGTTTCCAGGGAAACTTCCGTTCCAAAGTCACAGGCCAAAGGTTCTTCCAACAGTTCCTTGATCTGTTCCTCGGAAAGTCGTGGAGATGACTTTCTCTCCTCAATCCGGTCACTTACGTTCCCGGTTGCTGTTTCCTGGTTGTGCGTTGCGCTCCCGGTTGTGACTTCTTCCGGCGAATGTTTCGCGGCGAGTTTTGCCGGGAAGGGCAAAATCAGCAGGGCGAGCAGAATCAGCACCATGCGCAGCGGCCAGGTCAGTTTCGGGGGGCGGTTCGATTTCATCATCATTTCGATTCTCCTTTCGGTTTCTTTCATGCTCATGCCGCTTCCGTTGGCAGGCACAGATTCGCAGTATCATCCATGCGATCTGCGTTTTGAGTTCTGAACTTGTATCATAAACAATAATGTCTTCAATTGACAAGGGCAAAATCCGGCGAATTTTTCATTTTTTTCATCAAACGCTGTGTGTGCGCCGTAACATGTGCGTTCATCGTTAGTTACGGAGATTTATGCCGGTTTTTTACGAAAAACACAAGGAGGAACGTGGCCGCAGACCTCGCGGAATGGCATATCTTCGGGTATGATAACGGTTTGCTTTTTAACACGAAACAACCCCATCACGAAACCCCTGAAAGAATGACCAATGGCATTGGACTCATATTCGCTTTGTCCCGGCGGGCGGAACAAAAAAATCCGGTTTTGTTGCCCGGATAAACTCAAGGAGCTGGAGCAAATCAACACCATGCTGGCCGACCTGCAGTTCAAGGCGTGCGTGACGCTGATCGAGGAAATCGAAAAAAAGCATCCCGATTGCGCGTGTTTGACGGCGGCCAAGCTGACGGCACTGCGCGTCCAGGGGCTTTGGGAGGAGTTCAAAACGGTGGCCGAAGCGTTTTACCGGCGTGAGCCGCAAAACGGGACGGCGATTTCGGAACAGGCCATTGCCAAGGTGGTGTTCGGCGAAACAACGGAAGCGATGTGTCTGGGACGCGGCGGCGTTTCGCTTGTCAGTCGTGCGACGGGGTTGTCGCGCACAACGCTTCCCCTCGGCCTTTGCGAGTTGGAAAGCGGCGATCCC
>Ga0099364_10015514_pt1 | contig 10042 bp, 7 predicted proteins | sample TergutTh196P3_FD_73070 | JGI IMG/M metagenome (GOLD analysis project Ga0099364, IMG submission 73070) | Microcerotermes parvus P3 segment gut microbial communities from Pointe-Noire, Republic of the Congo - Th196 P3 | ecosystem: Host-associated > Arthropoda: Insects > Digestive system > Gut ...
GATGCGGGGGGGAGGGTGTGTGTATAAGCACAAGGCGACCTCCCCGCCGGTCTCCGCCGAGACAAACCTTCGATCTTTACGACATTGAAACAGCAAGGAATCGATGCCATACAGGGAATCGGCGGAGTGATCAGTGTCACGACCGAGGCGCAAGAGTCGGTGTATCGAACCTTCATTTACACGAAAAAGCCGTACCGGCTGGCAATGCAGATGTTCAACTTCCCGGAGAGTACGGACTTCGCTCCGCCGGTTTGGATGCCGTCCGACTTAGCTCGCTGCACGATGATGTATGTTGATCCTATGGCGATTTTCGACAATGTGGGCGGACTGATCGATGCCGTAACGGAGACGGAAGGACTCTGGGCCGACGTTTTGGAAGGGCTTGAAAAGGACCGATTCGGTCCGAAGATTAACGTTCGGGACGAGTTGATAGTTCATTTGGGCAACCGGGTACTGGGCATGTCCCGTTATGAAAAGCCGATTACGGTTAAGAGCGAGAGTATGGTGGTGGCGGTGGAGTTGAAGCCGGGTCGTGAGTCGGCGATGTTTGCGGGTGTCAAAAAACTTTTCGGCAATGATCCGGAGATGCAGGGTACGGAGCACAATTCTTATGTGATTTGGCATCGTCGTCCTCCTGAAGAGGCTTGGATGCCGGAGGGTTGGGACGGACCGGACATTTGGAACGATGGTGTTCCGAGCATTTTTGGCAATTCGCCGGAGGTGAGTACGGTTCCTGTGGCTCAGCGTGGTGCTGCTTCGGCGAATGATGGTAACGATGATCCTCCTCCGATGTTCCCTGAGGGGGGCGTGGTCGTGGCGAAGGGTTGTTTGTTTGTATCGTCGAACATTGATTATTTGAAGGCTGTTTTGGATCGATTGGATTCTCCTGTGGAGTCGTCTCGTTCGACGATTGGGATTGAGTCGGAGTATGTGGCTGTGAAACAGATATTTTCGGGTTTAGGTTTGTCGGATGTTCCTCATTTTTTTCAATTTTTTGCTCGTACGCGTGAGACGTTGCGTCCGACGTATGAGATGATTCGTAGTGGTCAGATGGCTCAGTCTCAGGCGTTATTGGGCAAGTTATTGAATGAGTTGTTGGAGTCGGAGGAGGATGGGGTTCGTCTTCAGATATTGGATGGCGGTACGTTACCGGAGTTTGATCGAGTCCGTCACTATTTTGGTTTGGTGGGCGTTTTTGGCGTGTCGGAGTCGACCGGCTATTTTATCAAGGGCTTCGCCAAGCAGGAAGAGTAAAGGGGCATATCGACTTGTTCAGCGAAATGTCTTATTTCACATCGGAATCATCCCGAACCTCATGAACACGCAGTACGTGTACGCCGTGGGCACGGAGTTGACGACTGACAAGTCGGGTGCCTGCCTCGCGATCCGCAAACTTTTCTGTAATGAACCGCTTTCGGGAATGTCCCACGAGAATCGGGGCAGCAAGACAATGAAAACGGGCAATCCCTTCAACCAACTGCCAATTATGATCCGATGTTTTACCGAAGCCCAATCCGGGATCGACTGCAATCGACTCTGGGACAATGTCCGACTCGATCATCATTGCCCGCCGATTTTTTAAGAACGTGAAAACTTCGGAAACCACATCTTCGTACAATGGTTCGATCTGCATCGTCTTGGGTACACCTCGTGTGTGCATCAAGCAATAGCCCGCTCCGGTTTTTCTCAACACCGAAAGCATGTCAGGATCGGACAAGCCGGAAACATCGTTAATAATGTCCGCTCCCCATTCGAGCACATGTTCTGCTACGGCGGCTTTGGTCGTGTCGACTGAAATCGGTATGTCCGGTTGCTCTTTTTGCAGTTGACGCAGAACGGGCACAATTCGTCGCAATTCTTCGTCTGTTGCAATGCCGTCCGAACCTGGTCGTGTACTTTCTCCGCCGAGGTCGATGATACCGGCACCGTCTTCGATCAACTGCAACGCACGGCTGACCGCCGCCGAAGTATTGAAAAACTGTCCGCCATCGGAAAAACTGTCAGGAGTTATATTCACGATGCCCATCCAAACGGGATTGTCCAGCGGTAGAGTTTTCGTGCGGAGTTTCCATTTCATACGTTGTGTGGCTGCGATGGATGGGCGGCAACACCGAAAATTGTAATGTTTTCCGGCAAGAGTCTAACTTCTTTCCCGAAACGCTTGCAACAACATCGGCACCACCTGTTTGACATCACCGACGATTCCGTAGTGGGCGATAGAAAAAATCGGTGCCTCCCGATCCGTATTGATCGCAATAATCTTGGCGGAGTCCTGCATACCGCTCCGGTGTTGGATCGCTCCGCTGATTCCGCAAGCAATGTACAAGGCGGGTCGAACCGTCGTTCCCGTTTGACCGATCTGGTGCTCCGGTCCAATGAATCCGCTGTCCACCGCTGCCCGGCTTGCCCCGACTTCACCGCCAAGGGCTTCCGCAAGATCAAATAATGCACCGAAGTTCTCTTTATTGCCAACGCCCGCTCCGCCAGCAACGACCACCTTTGCCCCGCCTAAATTCAGTTTTCGCTTTTCTATTTCCCGCTTGATGACTTCAACGGAAAAGAGAGCCTGTGCCGTTAACGGGACAGACTCGATAATAACGTTTCCCTTTCGGTTGGAATCGGGTTCGCCGAGCGGCATGACCCCTTCGCGGACGGTCGCCATCTGGGGCCACTGATCGTAATTGACAATCGTTGCCACGATGTTTCCGCCGAACGCCGGACGGACTTGCAACAGCAATTTCGGATGGACGGTGCCGCTCTTCTCGGTAACATCGGCAATTTCGAGATCGGTGCAATCGGCGGTCAGACCGCTTTGTGTTGCCGAGGCAACGCGGGGAGCAAGGTCGCGTCCGAGAGGAGTTGCTCCGAATAAAGCGATCTGCGGTCGGTGTTTTTTGATCAATTCAATGAGAACGTGAGCGTAGGGATCGGTACGGTAATCCGACAGTGCTTTATCTTCGACGAGATACACTTGATCTGCTCCATAAGTGATCAACTTTTCGGCGGCGGGGGCAACATTGCAACCGGGCAAAACGACACCTACATCGACACCGAGTTTATCTGCCAGTTTTCGTGCTTTGCCGGTGAGTTCCAGCGAAACATTTTGCAATGTTCCGTCTTGAATTTCCGCATAGACCCAAACTTCTCCTTTTGTATTTTTTTCGATCATGTTCTCTGGATAACAATCAACTGCTCCTATTATAACGAGGTTGACGGTTTTTACAACACCGGTTCACAGAGCCCGGAACAGAGCCCGTGACGTAAGTCAGGGAGTCCCTATCTACCGATACGGGCTCTGTTTGTTCTGCGTTAAAAATTTTCCCGCCAGGGCATTAATTTCTCCTCAACGGTGGAAACCAGTCCTTCAACGTCTTTTGCGCTTCGGCGGCAAACAATGTCCGGCTCATATTGTTTGCAAACGAATCAATCTGCTTAACCTCTTCCGGTGTTGCGCCCGCTTTGAAGTCTTCGATCATCTGTAGAAAGTCCTGATACAGTTCCAAAGGAGTCGGTTCCGGCTGTTCCAAAGAACGTAGGTAATCGAAATAAATTTCCTGCCAATAGCGCATGTCTTCGACCACGTCATTCATCAGTGCCGCCTTTCGGGTCAGCGGAAGAGATTGATATTCATTCATCCATTGAAAATAACGGACTCGTGCCATTAACGTCAAGTTGTTCTCCAAGTACGACCGCTGACTCGACCGGTGTGTTTGGAAGTAAGTATGCACATTTTTTTCCCAGAAAGACAAATCAAACGTCGGTTTGTTCGGAGACTGGCGACCGAATTCCTGTTCTGCCCGGTCAGTCATCCGATCAAGCAGATCGGGAGAAAATTGGCGAAAGTCCCGAAGTTGGATCACACGGACGAGAGTTTGACGATCTGTTTTTTCGGGATCAATATCCCCGAAAATACCGTTCAAGGCAATCATCACCAGACAGACCGCAAAGAATGGAAGAGGAATCGAAAAAAGTATCAAGCGGTTTATCATGAACCTTGAAAAAATAATGGCACTACTCTGCATTTTACCTCAAAACACGCTAAAAGTGCAGAGGGACTTAAGGGGCAATAAAAAAGCCTTCTTGGGAACTGTACGATATTGACAAAGACAGGGAAGCACTCTATAATTGGACATTGTTTTCCGAAAAGGTCGACGTTAGGAGCAACCAACATGCCGCGTTTTCATTACTGCGTTTGTTCATTTGTTATAGTAACGAGTGTCCTCGTGCTTTCGACGAGGCTGTCCGCCGAAGAGCAGAAAGAGGATCGGCGACCGAACATTTTTTTCTTCTTCGCCGACGATTGGGGACGCTATGCGAGCATCTACTCCCAATATGCGCCCAACACAACAATTAGCACCCCTGCTATGGATCGGCTCGGACGAGAAGGAGTCTGCTTCACGAACGCCCATGTCAACTCTCCTTCCTGTACTCCATGCCGAAGTGCATTGTTTTCGGGACAGTATTTTTACCGCACCGGTCGAGGAGCAGTATTACGTCCTGCAATTTGGGATGAGAGTATTCCTGTTTTTCCGCTTCTGCTCGAACAGTCCGGCTATCGGATCGGATTCACATACAAGGCATGGAGTCCCGGCGCGAATCCCGATGCGCCCATAGGCGGTAATCGAACCCGGTACGTCAGAGCCGGCAACCGCTTCAATCAGTTTTCGCAAAACGTAACGAGAATGGTCGCCGCCGGTAAAGATCGGGAAGCCGCCAAAGAAGAACTCTATGCCGAGTGTTTGAAGAACTTCGAGATGTTCCTTGCCGACGCAGAAAAAAGTCCCGAAGAAAAAGCGAAACCGTTTTTGTATTATTTTGGACCCACGAACACGCACCGGGCTTGGGTCAAAGGCTCCGGCGAAGCCCTTTGGGATATGGACCCCGACGACCTAAAGGGCAAGTTACCGAAATTTCTGCCCGATATTCCTGAAATCCGCGAAGACTTCTGCGACTACCTCGGCGAAGTGCTTGCCTTGGACGCGATGATGGATCGTTTTCTCAAAAAACTCGAAGAGATCGGAGAACTCGACAATACGCTGATCGTCGCCAGCGGCGATCACGGAATTCCCGGTTTCACCCGAGCAAAGTGCAATTTGTACAACATCGGAACGGAAGTTTCGCTGTTCGTACGATGGGGTGATAAAGTGAAAGGGGGACGCGCCGTTGATGATTTTATCAACCTAATGGACCTCGCTCCGACGTTTTTGGAGATCGGCGGTTTGACTCCGCCGGATGTTATGACGGGACGCAGTATTGTGCCGCTCTTGCTTTCGGACAAAGATGGTCTCATTGATAAGACTCGCGATTACGTTGTAACGGGACGTGAGCGGCACGTAGAGCAGGCTCGTGATGGTTTGTTGCCGTATCCGCAGCGGTCAATCCGAACGAAGGATTTTCTCTATATCCGCAATTTCGAGCCGGATCGCTGGCCTATGGGCAATCCGTACCATAAAGAAAATAATGATTCGCTTCAAGAGGTGAGACAAAAACTTTCTGATACTCGCTATACGTTTTCCGACTTGGACGCGGGACCGATGAAAACCTGGCTCGTCCTGCATGGAGAAGAACCTCAATGGCTCCCATATTGGAATTATGCGTTTGCCAAACGACCGGGAGAGGAACTCTATGATCTTCGCAAGGATCCCGATTACTTGGTCAATGTTGCGGACGATCCGGCTTACGATGCTGTCCGAAAGGAACTATCAGAACGGCTGATGAGCATTTTAACGTCCACGGCAGACCCGCGAGTAACGGGCGACGGCAAAACCTTTGAGCGGTTTCCTTTTGCGGGTCCCGGAACAATCGAATAGAGCCCGGAACAGAGCCCGGTGTTTACAGAGCCTGTGGCGTAAGCCAGGCAGGATGCGTCATCCTTTTTCCTGACGCTTGCTGACGTTCGTGATGTTAGACTTCGTTTGAAAATTGAAATCGGAGATTGAAAGGTAACGCACGGAGCAAGCCGCCGTGTCAAGCGCTTTCAAAGAGTGACGGTACTGGGAGGGCCCCGTCGGTGTCCCACCGCCCAGATGCCAAAATAATTAACCGACGGAGCCCTCTGCGACTCGCCCAGAGCAGACGAGATTAAGGTACTTGTATTACCCGTATGCGTTCATCCGACACGCATTGACTTGCACGTCGGAACGTTGTCCAGTGAGAACGACGAACGAAGAATACTCACTGAACCCTTTTTAGTGCCTTTCAATTTTCCGATACAATTTTCATTTTCAAAAAAAAAAAAAGAAAGCAAACAACGCTGAACAAACAGAGCAGAACAAACAGAGCCCGTATCGTAAGATAGGGACTCCCTGACTTACGTCACGGGCTCTGATTCGGGCTCTGTGAACTTTTATCCGCCAGGAGTAGAGAGCAGAGTCCGTTCTCCATCGCTATTCCAACGCTGGTCGCACAATTTCGCCTGCCCGCTGCGCTTCGAGTGTGTCAAACTCATACGCACCATAGAAATCGGCATTGTTGTCCAACCACAATGCTATCGCCCGAAGTTCCAACGGACTCAACTCAACATCATAATGTCCCTCCTGCAAAATGCGCCAGAGAGGAGCCTTGTGCGTACCAAACTCTCCCGGAAAGGTCCGCGCACTGGTGAACGATGTGTGCGCTCCCCCATTAGACGGCAACTGGTCCCTCCAATTCAACGACCACTTCGGCGAAGGAATATGCACATACGGATTGAGATTGATATACGACTCAAAAAAGTGCTTCGCTAACTTGTCTGAAACTTTCGGTCCAATTTGTGCTGCCGGTAGAGTACGTCCCAATCCAAACGTTTTTCCCTCCGCCTTTTCTTGAGCGTGGCAGGCGACACAATGTTTGTCCAAAATCGGTTGAACTAACCGGGGATAACTAAACGGATTCGAACCCTCGACATCCGGTTGGATCACCGCCGGCGGATGACGAAACGCCGTCGGATAACCCGACGGACGCGACGCACTGTAATTCCGACCTTCGTGGCACCCCAAACATGTAAGCGTTTCCCCCGGCTTCACATAAGTCGCACTCCGCATCGTTTGTATCGCAAAACCGTTTTCGTCGAGTGCCTGAAAATAGACCGGAACATCGACCGGCAACTCGAACCGGATACTGCCGTCATCGTGCACCGGAACTGTACCGAGAACCAGCCGGGCACTGTTATCGCCGCCGTAACCGATCCACGGATCGTTCGCATTCCACGTCGTCTTCGGTAAGACCTGTACGATCCGCAGTTCCTTGATCTTCGTGTCTTCAGGGAAGGGACGATTAGTAACATACACGTTCACCACCCCGACGGTACCGGTCGTCGGCAACGATTCCGGCGGCGCAGTTGTCCGCTCACCGGGGGGCAACCCCACGAGCGTCTGGTGCGGAATCGCCGGCGGACGCTGACGAGGTTTAATCGCTATCGGACATTGCGACGAAATCTCCGGGTCGCGGTACAGAAGCGTCCGATTGCCGAAGGAGTCCATGAGATAAATGCCGTAATTGTTGGCATGTCCCTTGCCCATCCCGCTGTACGGATCATAGACGACGATATAAAAATCTTCGTTAATCGGGAAGGGCTGACCGTAATCTTGCGAATCGACGTGAGCCCGGTTTTCCACTTCGGGGAAAGGCTGCTCCGGCGTGATCCGGCGGAGCGGTCCCATCGGATCGCCTCCCTCTTCATCGTCGGGAATGTTCGGATCAAGCAAAATAACCGACCCGAAGTATTGCGAATGATGTCCCATCGCAATGCCGACAAATTTGTGCGAATCGGGAATCGGACGGAACGATGTTTCAAAATGGGGACGTGAATTTTCCATTTCGGAATAGTTTCCCTGAATGGCACGGGGATCACGACCATCCGGCGTGGTAATCCAAGGATGATGGGCTTGATTGAAACCGCGATCCACATAGTCCCAGCGTGTATAAATGATCATGCCGTTGTTGTCCACCATCGGAGCCCACTCGTTGGTTTCATGCGGACTCAAAACGACAATATCGTTTCCGTCGGGCAACATCGAATGGAGCGTGTAACTGGGGCAGGGTCTTGCATGGCACCGTCCATATCCGCCGCGCCGCTCCGAAATGAACGCAACCCGACCGCTCGGCAGATAACAAGGATCAATATCGTTCCAGGGACCATCCGTCAGTTGTACGAGACCTGAACCGTCGATTCCCACCTCGAATAGATGGTAGCAATTTCCTTCCGTCCACACATACGAATGTCGTCTTTCGGAAGTATCGGCGGCGGCGAAAAGGATTTTCGAGCCGTCAAATGAGAGTGTCGGAGCGAGATATCCCCAAGTGTGGTCGAGCGTTATTCCCTTCAATCGGCTTTCCCCTTCGATGGCACTGTTTTCGAGTAGGTTTTTGACCGTCCGTTTTTCGGGGTCGAAAGCGTTTGCGAGGATAAACATTCCGCCTCCCGGCGCAGCGTGAAAACCAAAAAACTGATCGACCATGTGGTTTCCCTGTCGTTCCGGCTCGGGATTGTAATGCCGCTTGATAAACAAGATGTCCGTGAAGTCAATGAGCGGATTTTTCAAAGCGATCCGATCCCGGAGGGCAGTGATCTTGGTGAACAATTCTCTCAACTCTTTTTCGTTGCCGCTACCTGACATGTGTTCGGTTTCCAGTACGACCAATTCGGTGAGGTCGTTTTTCATATCCGGCGCATTCGGCAGGCGCATCAGATAGCCGATCAGTGCTTTCGTCCGCCGCAGGACAACGTCGACTGGACTGCGGTCTGTTTGGAGAAAAGTGGACTCGCTGCGCAGTGCTTGTGCGGCGCGTTTTTCAGGAATACCGTTTCGCATCTGCCGGAGTGTATAGGCGTATTCGTCGTCTCTATCGGGACCGATGATGGGGACTCTTTCGATGGCGGGGGGGCGTTGTCCTCCTTCAAATTCCAACTTTGCGTCTGCCCAGTCGGTATGGTCGTGGGAGTAACCTTCGGGACCTGCATAGACAATGAGTCGCAGGATGGTATTTTCTTTGGTAAAAGGGATTTTACATGCTTTTGCTTCTTGTCTTCCCCGCATGAATCCGCTGCGCCAGACATCTTTGTCGTCGAGGTGTACGATGAATTCGGCGTGTCCTTGATTTCCGACGGAATCATTGATTCCGACTTGTGCGGTGAATGTTCCGTTGGCGAGGGGCAGGGCGACGCGGATTTCTGCGGTCTTGTCGTCGTTGTTGCTGGGATGAATTCCGACTCCTCGTTCGAATCGTTGTCCTCCGATGGAGATCGGTGCTCCGCTGGATGACCTTCGGCTTTGGGTAGTTTGCCAACCGGAAACGGTTTTGGAGAGATCAAGTTGGTCGATGTAAACCGTCTCGGCTTGTACAAAGCCGAGCAGAATGGCGAACAATGGTACGGCAAAGAAAAAATGCTTGGACATAGCGAGTTCTCCTGTAAAGACGATGGGGTCATTCTACGGAAAAATATAGGAAAGGCAAGAAGGGAGAAGAAATCATTGAGCCGATGTTGAGGCGGCTAACGCTATCCCAAGAATAGCCGCAACACCACCGGTTTCGATTCCTTCTGCGCAATCTCACGATTGCGGCTCTGATCCAAAGAATCAGCGACTGTGTCGCCACACGAACTCGGCGGAGGATCATCAGGACGAGAATTATTATAATAGCCCGTCTCCGGCGAAAAGATTCTCAAACGATGCATCGGCAAAATCGCCTCGTCTTCGTCTATGTCCAACTTCGTAACCCGTTGCCTCGCCGCATAAAGCGATAACGCCACCGACGGAAAATAGACCGAGTAATAATGGTACTTCAAGTAGAACACCAACGGAAAGCCCGTGCCGGTATATTCCGGCACGTCTCAGTCCTTCAAAAACGGCAACGCCTGCTTCAAATAATCGCCGCCGTAATTGGCAATCAAAGCAAGAGCAGTACCAAGAGAGTTTTGTTCAATATACGCAGTGTAACGGAAACCATTATCACTGGGATCGTAATCCAATCGGAACGTGTATCCCTCCATTTCAGAACGAAACACCGTCTTCGGTGGCTCTATCTTTTCGGCAACCGCCTGCTTGGAATCATCAACCTTCTG
>Ga0099364_10015515_pt1 | contig 10041 bp, 9 predicted proteins | sample TergutTh196P3_FD_73070 | JGI IMG/M metagenome (GOLD analysis project Ga0099364, IMG submission 73070) | Microcerotermes parvus P3 segment gut microbial communities from Pointe-Noire, Republic of the Congo - Th196 P3 | ecosystem: Host-associated > Arthropoda: Insects > Digestive system > Gut ...
TTCTACCGCTGTTTCGGTTTTTCGTCAGGTTTCCGAGGAAGTTTATTATATTCCTTATTGATATGAACGGTAGGGCGCGACGCCCTCGGCGCGCCGGGGTTACGAACAACCCCCGGCGCGTGCCGCGCGTAGGGCGCGATGCCCACATCGCGCCGTGCCCCCCCATTTTGCGCGTTGGGAAAATGGCGGGCGTTGGGGGGACGCGGGCGAACGCAGTTCGCCTCTACAGTGAAAAATTTTTTCTGTGGTTAATAATTTTACATGTGGTAGGGGCGAACTGCGTTCGCCCGTTCTGCAAACGCTCCCGCCGACATAAAAATTTTAACCATTTCTGCATTCTGCATTTTAATTTCTGCATTAGCTGAAGGGAGAAAATCTTGTCTCTACAAAACATAAATCCCGCACGTCTGAAAACTTTTTCACTTGCCGAAAAAACCGCGCTGTGTGAGGAAATACGCGGCTTGCTAATCTCGGTTGTATCCAAAAACGGCGGGCATTTGGCATCAAATTTGGGCGCGGTCGAATTGACAATTGCGATGCACTCGGTTTTCACAACGCCGCGTGACAAATTTATTTTCGACGTCGGGCATCAGTCCTACACCCACAAAATTTTGACGGGCAGGCTTGAGAATTTCGCGAAACTGCGGCAGGAAGGCGGGATTTCGGGATTTCCGCGGCCGTCGGAGTCGGAGCACGACGCTTTTATCGGCGGGCACTCGAGCATTTCGGTGTCGGCGGGTCTCGGAATCGCGGCGGCGATGTCGCTGAAAAACGAGACGGGGAGCGTGATTGCGGTCGCGGGCGACGGAAGTTTCACGGGCGGCGAAATTTACGAGGGCTTGAACAACGCGGGAAAATTTAAGAATCTGAAAAATAATTTTATAGTAATTTTGAACGATAACGAGATGTGCATTTCAAAAAATTCGGGCGCGTTCGCGGCCTATCTTTCGCAAATTCGCTCGTCGAAAAATTACCACGAAACTAAGCTTGCGGTGAAAGATTTTCTCGCGAAAAGTACCATTGGTAAAGGCGTTTCGGGCGCAATCGGCGAGACTAAAAAAATCGTAAAAGGCGCGCTTATTCGCGAGAATTTATTTGAAAATCTCGGCTTCAAATACTTAGGCCCGGCGGACGGCCACAACCTGAAAGAATTGATTGAAGTGTTAGAATTGGCGCAGTCGCTGAACTGCCCTTGCTTGGTTCACGTTCGCACAAAAAAAGGCAAGGGCTACATGCCCGCTGAGGAAAATGCGGGGCATTATCACGGCATTGATAAGCACAAAAAAACATTGGCTAAACCCGCTCTGCATCCGGATATTTCGTCGCTCACCTACTCGGAAATTTTCGGCAGAGAAATCGCAAAACTCGGCGAAAAAGACAGCAGAATTTGCCTAATTACGGCGGCGATGAAACACGCAACCGGTTGCAATTATTTCGCGAAAAAACACCCTGAGCGATTCTTCGATGTCGGCATTGCCGAGGCGCACGCGGCGAGCTTTGCGGCGGGGTTGTCGAGCGCAGGATTACTGCCGGTTTTCGCGGTTTACAGTACCTTTTTGCAGCGGTGTTTCGACCAATTAATTCACGACGCGGCGATTGAAAAATTGCGAATGGTTTTGGCAATCGACCGCGCCGGGCTCGGCGGCGAAGACGGCCCGACTCATCAAGGAACTTTCGATGTCGGCTTACTTTCGCTGATTCCCGGCACGAAAATTTACGCGCCTTTGACGGCCGGGGAACTGTGCAACTGCCTGCAAAAATCCCTCTATGAAGACAGCGGAATTTCCGCCGTGCGATACCCGCGCGGAATCTGCGTAGACCCGCTCCACGACGACCTTGACACGATTGCTGTAACCGATTTTTATCACTATAAAAACAGCGAAAAAACCGACAAATTAATCATCACATACGGCCGTTTATCGCAGAGCGTTTCGCGCTTAAAAAAGTACGGCGCGGACATTTTGCGGCTCGTGCAAATTCACCCGTTGCCGCAAGAAATTTTCGCGATTATCGCGAATTACAAGGACGTAATTTTCTTTGAAGAACACTCGATAAGCGGCGGCGTCGCGGAGAAATTGGCGGGGGAAATTCGCAGTGAAATTCGCTACAAAATGCGCGGTGTGAGCGGGTTTGTGCCGATTGCGAATGTCGAGCGGCAACTGAAAATGTGCGGACTAAGTTTGGGTAACATGAAAAATTTTGCAGGGTTATAAACGTAGGGACGACCGCCCCCGGTCGTCCGTTGAAAATCTGAAACGCGGCGAGTGTCACGGTGAAAAATTATGCGACTTGATGTTTTTTTGCACGAAAAAAATTACGCAGAAAGCCGGAATAAAGCGGCCGATTTAATCACAAACGGCAGTGTCAAAATCAACGGCGCGGTGGTCACAAAACCGTCCGCAAATGTTTCGGACGACTGCGAAATCGAAATAATTTCGCGGTTACAATACGTCGGAAAAGCGGCGCATAAACTCGAGACCGCGGCGGAAATTTTCGGCATAAGTTTTGCAGGTTTAACCTGCCTTGACGCGGGCGCATCGACCGGCGGCTTCACCGATTTTATGTTGCAAAAAGGCGCGAAAAAAATCTACGCAGTAGACGTCGGCGAGAATCAATTACACAAATCTTTGCGCGAAAATCCGCGAGTTGTGGGAATAGAAAAACAGGATATTCGCAGTCTAAAATTACCCGAAAAAGTTGACTTCATCACAGCCGATTTATCGTTCATTTCGCTGACAAAAGTCTTGCCTTATTTCCGTGATTTTATCAAGCCGGGAGCGGGTTCGGCGGTGTTGATTAAGCCGCAGTTTGAAGTCGGGCGTATTGCAAAATCGCGCATGAAAAACGGTGTCCTCACCGACATGAAACTTGTTCAAAAAACGGTGAAAAAAGTCGAAGAATTTACCCAAAATCTTGGGTGTGAAATTATTGGAACAGTGCCTTCTAAACTCAATCAAAAGGGCAAGAATAGCGAGTTTATATGTTACTTCAAGTGGGGTTAAAGTATGAAGATATTGGTATGCAAAAACAAGAAAAAGCCCGATGAGGGCGTGGTTTGCGAGGTTCTCAAACGGCTTCGTAAATTAGGGCATACTGTGGAATTTTCCGAGGCTGTACACGAAAATTGCGACATGATTATCACGGTCGGCGGGGACGGCACGATTTTGCATCACGGCAAAAATGCCGCGAAATTGAACAAGCCGCTGCTCGGCATAAACACAGGCAGATTGGGCTTTATGACGAGCTTGGAAGCGGACGCGCTCGACGATTTGCGCCTGCTTTCGGACGAGGAAAATTACAGCATTTCCACCCGAATGATGTTCGATGTGTCGGTGAATGGTGAGTTTTTTTTGGCGTTGAACGACGCGGTTTTTCAAAAAAGTTTGAACGCGAAATTGCCCGAATTCAAAGTCTCTGCGGACGGAAATACAGTCACCGAAATCCGCGCTGACGGCCTGATTTTAAGCACTCCCACAGGCTCGACCGCCTACGCACTTTCGGCGGGCGGCCCGATAATCGAGCCGCGGTTAGACTGCATAGAATTTACGCCGATTTGCGCCCACTCGCTGTTCGGGCGGCCGATGATTTTTTCCGCCGAGTTGAAACTAAAAGTCGAATTTGACCGCAAAGTTTTCATCTCAATTGACGGCGAAAAAGCCATAGAATTGCAGAAAGAACAGTCGGCAATTATAAAAAAATCTGCCCTCAAATTATCGCTGATTGACCTGAAAAGCGGCAGTTTTTATTGCGCGGTGAGGGAGAAATTAATGAGGCCGTTGAAATAAAAAGTGAGGTAAAAAATTATGAAGCGCAAGGTTTTGACGATTGCTTTTGCGTTAACCTTTTCAATGGCTCTCGCCGCTTGCGAAAGCGGTGACGAAATAATTATTGATAGCCCCGACAATATAAATTCGCATGCAGACTATGTTATCGGGAAGTATTACGAAACATTTTATGTTAACAACAATGATTTTATCGGGTATGTAGAAATTTTTCCGTGGATACAATACCCCGTTTATCAATCGACCGACAACGACTTTTATCTCAAACACGACCTTGATAAAAACCCCAACGAGAATGGCGCGATTTCCACCTACCACAACGGGGTTTTCGCTTACGACACGCGACCTGACGCCACGATTATATATGGGCAAAGTTTCATAACCCACCACATGTTTCAACCGTTGAATCTATACCGCGGTATACAAGGAGTAGATGCTTTCAAGTTTTTAGGAGACAATGCGGTAATCAAATTCGATACACTTTATGAGGAGGGAAATTATAAGATTTTTGGGGTGTTTCAAGTCAATACAGCTGAAAGTCAAGGTGAAATATTTGAACTTTCCGAAAATATTTACTTTGAAAACAAAGCGCACTTCGACGAATTTGTGGCTGACATTCTTGACAGAAGCTTTTATTACACTAACGTAGAATTACAATATGGCGACGAACTTTTGTTGCTTGTTACCGATGATTTTTCAATGTTTGCGAACGGTGCAGATTCAACCGTACGGCTGATTATTGCGGCGCGGCGGGTCAGAGCCGGTGAGTATTACAAATTCACCGAGGAAGAAAAAGCCGCCTTTATCGACAATCGCGGCGTTGATGAAGACGGGAAGATGAAACGCAAAATGTTCGAGGCATATTATCGCCATCACAACCGCGGGTTAGAATGGGCGGGAAGGAATTGGGATTTAGACTATATTAAATCGTGAAGACATTAAAATAAATTATACCTAAACAGGAGAAAAAAACTTAGAAAGCAACCTCGCATTATTGCGGGAAATACGCTTTCAAGAGCACACTTGTGCAGAAAGGGCTTGGTGAAAAAATGACATTTTTAGCAAAGTGCATGAAATGCAACGCCGATATGCAGGTCGATTTGACCGAGAAGGAAGTCATCTGCAAAGGCTGTTTGACGCCGTTCATTTTTGAGCGGACAATGTTCAACGCCGACATGTCGGCCGAGGCGATTATTTTGAGCAAAAAAATCGAGAAGTGCAACGAAAAAATCGCCTTGTTGGAGAAAGACAACGCCGCGAATCTTCCGGTGGCAGAAGAAAAGGCTAAACGCCTCAAAAGCAGTCGTACTGCGGCTTTTCGGTTCGGGATGTTGTTCGTGTTTTTTGTGGCAACGGCGGTCGCGCTGAACGCTTTTGATGTGAGCGTAATTATTTCGTACTTACTCGGGGGATTAGCGGCGGGGATGTTGGTATGTCGGTTTTTCGCCGCCAAAAACGAGAAAGATTTAATCATCGAAATCGCGCCGATTGAAGCGCGGATTAAAATTAACCGCGAAAAAATCGCCGAGTTTGAAGCCATGAAAGCCGAACTGATGGACAATTGACAGTGGACAATTGACAATGGACAATTGTTTTGAGCTTTGGCTGTGCGGGCATTAATATAATCGCCGATTCTTGCATAAGATGTACAAAGATTGATTGCATAGCAATTCCATAAAGCTTTTATGCTTTATGGAATTGCTATGACGGCGACAACGTCGCCGTCCGCCGCTATCGGCGGCGACCGCTGACATTGAATTTATTTCAATGTCATGCGGAATTGCGAAAAGAGGTGGGTTTATGCCTGCAAAGCGGCGCGGAATTCGGGTTTATATTTTATCGACAATTGTCGGCGTAATCGCGGGCGGGCTGACCCTGCCGCTGTTTTCGTTGGTCATTCGGCTGTTGCAATTGCCGGTCGTCGTGGGGGACAACTTCGCGCTGACGGCGTTCGGCGTGGCCTGCCTTGCGGCGGGGTTCACAGCGGGGAGACTGCGAAGCCGCGGCGGCTTTATCAGCGGCGTGAAAGCGGCGTTGTTGCTGGTTTTGTTGGTTTTTGTCGCGACCTTTGTACTCGGCGGACTAAGCGGGGATTACTTCGTCGGAAGGCTGATAACCGCGCTGATTTGCGGCTCGGTCGGCGGGGTTTTGGGGGTAAATAAGAGGTAATTGCAAAAAAATTTGCGAAAAAATGTATAAATCCTCTTGACAAATGAAAAAATATGTGTTATGATAACTGTAGGAAAAATAATGTACCTATCATTATATGCCTAAAGACATTGCAACACCCCCGAATGTGCGAATTCGGGGGGTTTTTGTAAAATTTTCCAAAATAACAACAACCCACTTGACAAGACAAGCTTTTTGTGGTATAATTTCTGATTAATGCAGAAATAAGAATGCAGAATGCAGAAATGAGCGAAATCTAACGCTTATTTCCGTTGGAAAACCACATATAAATTAAATTATTTCTGCATTTTGCATTCTGCATTCTGCATTAAGAATAGGGGGAATTAAAAATGAGACTACCGGGTTCGGATATTATTGTTGAGTGTCTGATTGAGCAGGGTGCGGAGGTCGTTTTCGGCTATCCGGGCGGCGCCGTGCTGAATATTTACGACAGCCTTTATAAATACAGCGACAAGATAAAACACATTTTGACCTCGCACGAACAGCACGCGGGCCACGCGGCTGACGGTTATGCGCGGGCTTCGGGGAAGACAGGCGTGGTAATCGCCACGAGCGGCCCCGGCGCGACCAATCTCGTCACCGCCCTTGCAACCGCCAACATGGACAGTGTGCCTGTTGTCGCAATCACAGGCAACGTGCCGTTGTCCCTGCTCGGCTTGGACAGTTTTCAGGAAGTCGATATAACCGGCATAACCATGCCGATTACCAAGCATAATTTCTTGGTGCGCGATGTCGCTGATTTGGCGGGGACAATCCGCAAAGCCTTCAAGATTGCAAACTCCGGCAGAAAAGGCGCGGTGCTGATTGACGTGCCGAAAGATATAACGGCGGCGGAGTGCGATTTCGCGCCGATTGTGCCTTTTGATACATGTTGTAAACCCGCTGTATCAGCCGATTTGAGCATGGCAATCGACCTTATAAATTCATCGAAACGTCCGTATATTTACGCGGGCGGCGGGGTCATTTCGTCGGGCGCGGAAGCGGAATTGGCGCGGTTCGCCGAGGTCGTCAATGCGCCGCTCAGTTGCTCCCTAATGGGCCTCGGTTGCTACGACCGCAAGTGCACCCGCTATATAGGCATGCTCGGCATGCACGGCACTAAAGCCGCCGCCGAAACTTTCAAGAACTGCGACTTGTTCATCGCGCTCGGCACGCGGTTTTCCGATAGGGTCACAGGCAATACGGTGTCGTTCATTGGTGATTCTGATACTCGCAAAATCCTGCACATAGATATTGACGAGGCCGAGCATAGCAAAAACGTCCGCGCTTATGCGAATGTGCATGGCGATATAAAGCAGATTCTCGCGGCATTGAACGAGGCGGTTGCACCCAAACTTGACAACGACTGGTTGAACTCGGCAACCGCGATTTACAACTCCGGCAAAGTGACACAAATCGGCACAGAATCCCTGCCCGTGACCCCTATGGAGCTGATTGAAAAGCTCGACGAATTGACCGAAGGGCGAGCGGTAATCACCACCGAAGTCGGGCAGAATCAGATGTGGGCGGCGATGTATTATCACAGCCGCGAGACCCGCACGTTCATCACCAGCGGCGGCCTCGGCACAATGGGATTCGGGCTTGGCGCGGCAATCGGCGCACGTTTCGCAAATTCGGACAAGCCGGTCATAAACATAGCGGGGGACGGCTCGTTCGGCATGAATCTCGGCGAACTTGTAACGCTTGCACAGTACAAAATCCCCGTGATTCAGCTCGTCCTAAATAATTCTGTACTCGGCATGGTGCGGCAATGGCAAAGGCTTTTTTACGGCGGCAGATTCTCACAAACGACCTTAGACCGCCCGCTTGATTATACGAAATTAGCCGACGCATTCGGCATAAAATCTTTCACAATCGAAAAAACCGAAGACATCGAACCGGTCCTGAAATCGGCGTTAGAACTCGGCACAAAAGAACCCGTAATAATCGAGTGCAAAATCGACCGCAACATAAATATTCTGCCGATGGTGCCGCCGGGGGGGGATATTACTGTGCCGATGACGGCAATTGATAATTGACGACGAACAATTGATAATTGACAATGGACAATGGACAATTGTGGTGTCCGCGTAGCGGACGGTTTTCCGACTGAAAAATTTACAACTCCACAAAATCTTTCACACCCACTAATCAACAACATTGAAAAAACCCAAACAACCTAAAACCCCGCGACCTATCCCCAAGATGTACGCAATACGAAAATACGCCCGCCTACCTTATACACAGCACGATTTTGTCGGCGGATTTTCGTGTTAAGACACCCGCTCGTATCGTGCCCGCCGCATGGCGCGGGTTTCGTAGCAAAGTCGCGGCTTTGCTACATGGTTCAGTTTCTTTGCCCGGGCAAAGAAATGAACGTCCCCCGTTATGCGCGGCTGCGCCGCGCCGCAAAACCCGCACAACCGTGCATATCCACGGCAACGCCGAAAACCCGCACAACGTGGGGGTTTGGGGGCAACGCCCCCATTACAAAATAAAGGAGAACCACCATGACCCTCTCACAAGAACTAAAACACCGCGGCCTCACCGCCCAATTCAGCCACGAAAAAGAAATCTGCGAGCTTTTGGACGGCGAAAGTTTCTCGTTCTACATCGGCTTTGATGCGACAGCGGATTCGCTCCACATCGGGCATTTAGTGCAGCTGATTCTCATGCGGCACTTGCAGAAAGCCGGGCATAAGCCCTACGCGCTGCTCGGCACGGGGACTACGCTCGTGGGCGACCCGTCGGGTAAAACCGACATGCGGCAAATGCTGACTGCGGAGGATATAAATAGGAACGCTGAAATTTTCAGAACCCAAATGAGCCGATTTTTAGACTTCTCGGAAACGCTCGAAAATCGCGCAGAATTTGTCAAAAACGGCGACTGGCTACTCGACCTAAAATACCTCGAATTTATCAAAGACATCGGCGTGCATTTCACGGTCAATCGCATGCTTGCCGCCGAGTGTTACAAGAATCGAATGGAGAAAGGGCTGTCGTTTTTCGAGCTGAATTACATGCTGATTCAGTCGTATGATTTCCTGCATTTATTCAAGACAAAAGGCGTAGTAATGCAGGTTGGCGGGGACGACCAGTGGTCGAATATTTTGGCGGGCGCGGATTTAATTCGCAGAAAATTGCAGAAGGCCGCCTTTGCATTAACGACCTCTTTGTTGCTCACAAGCGATGGTGCAAAAATGGGCAAAACCATGAAAGGCGCGCTGTGGCTCTCGCCCGAGAAGTGCCCGCCTTACGACTTCTACCAGTATTTCCGCAACGTGGACGACGCCGACGTGATTAATTGCCTGAAAATGCTGACCTTTGTACCGATTGAGGAAATTATCGAGCGCGAGAAATTCGTGGCCGCAAAAGACGGCGCGAAAATCAACGAAACTAAGGAACTTTTGGCCTACGAAATGACCGCGATTGTACACGGAAAAGCAGAAGCCGATAAGGCGCAAACCGCCGCCCGGAGCGTGTTTGGCGGCACAGCTACCGACCGCAACAACGCCGACATGCCCACAACAATTTTCACAGCAGACGACTTCGATTCAGACGGCAAAATTAGGCTGATTGACCTGCTCGTAAAAACAAAATTATGCCCGTCCGGGCGCGACGCGAAGACTAATATTGAGCAAGGCGGCGTCAGCATTAATGACGAAAAAATCACCGATGTTAACGCGGTGATTGAGATTGATGAGTTTGTGATTATTAAAAAGGGGAAGAAGAATTTTCATAAGGCGATGAAAAATTGACAATGGACAATGGACAATTGACAATTGGCGGGAAATTTCCGCAACCGCTGAGAACCCACGGGCGAACCGTGGCAATCCCGCCCCTACGCTGAAAAAACCTACAGGCAACCGAAAATTCGGGAACATTGAAAAAATCCAACCAACCCAAAACCCCGCAAACCCATCACCAAGATGTACGCAATACGAAAAGCCGCCAGTCTCTCTCGGCATAGCACAACTGTATCGGCGGGTTTTCGTGTTAAGCTGTAGTCTCGTATCGTGCTCGCCGCATGGCGCGGGTTTCTTTGGTTCGTTTCTTTGCCCGGGCAAAGAAATGAACGTCCCCCGTTATG
>Ga0099364_10015516_pt1 | contig 10041 bp, 8 predicted proteins | sample TergutTh196P3_FD_73070 | JGI IMG/M metagenome (GOLD analysis project Ga0099364, IMG submission 73070) | Microcerotermes parvus P3 segment gut microbial communities from Pointe-Noire, Republic of the Congo - Th196 P3 | ecosystem: Host-associated > Arthropoda: Insects > Digestive system > Gut ...
TGTTGCCGATGACGGAATAGGCATTCCTCCCGAAGAACAAACACGCATATTCGAGCGGTTTTACCGTGTTGAAAAGAGCCGTTCGCAGGCGAATGGAGGCACGGGGTTAGGGCTCTCGATTGTTAAACACATTTGTAATTTGTATAGTTGGCAGTTATCGTTGAAAAGCAAATTCGGCGCGGGGACTGAGGTAAGCGTACTTTTCGCCGATGAACGCTAATATTTAAGGAGGTTTGTGATGAAAAAATGGATTTCGTATTTAATTTCCCTGTTGCTTTTAGGTGGTTTAGTTTATTTCGGTTGGTATACTCATTCAATCTACGCCGACAACACTGACATAGCACAAAAGGCGGCAATAGAGCAAGCTGAAGCCTTCGTTGATTTATACCGCGGCGGCATGGAACTGTCAACTCTTGTCAAAGCGGGCGGGGGTACGCGAATAACTGTTATAGACTCTGACGGAATGATTCTCGCAGACAGTCGCCCTATTGATATGTCATCGCTTGAAAGCCGCTTAAATCGACCGGAAATACAAGCTGCATTGAACAATTCGCCCACCACCATTGCGCGTTTCTCGAACACCTTAGAATCGAACTTTATGTACTACGCTCTAAAGGTTGAAACGCTCACCGATTCTAACGACTATGTTTTTATAAGAGCGGCTGTCCCGGTTGCACAGGTTAGCTCACCGCTGTTTCAAGCATTACAGTTAGCTATTCTGATATTAGTTGTTGCGGCGATATTGGGAAATGTCATAATCCAAGGCATAAATGAGCGAAAACGCGAAATTAAACGCAAGTTTTAATACACTTTATAAGAACCTGTCTTTATAAGCAACGTGCTTATGAAGACAGGTTCTAAGTTTCTTCATCAAAGACTTTATTTTATTGTGCAAAACAAACAAAAAAAATTGGAAAATTTGTACAAAATTCATCTTGTTTTCGAGAGAGTTATATGTTATAATGCATATAATATTAAGAGTAGGAGGGTTCAAGTTTATGAAATTGCAAAACAAATTCTACGCTATAGTTGTTATTATAGCAATGCTACTCGCAACTTTGTCAGGTTGCGCCGAGTCGGAAAACAACGGCACGGTTGCGCCTCAAGCTGATGAAGCGCAAGCGGATATAGCGGACGAAGTCCAATTGGATATGTCTGATAAAGAGACAGATTCGGCTTGTTTCGCTCCGCTTATGATAGAAAATGTTGACGATTTCAGGAGCGAGCTTTTAAAGCATTTTGAGCTTTCAAGGACTGTAGGCAAGGAAGATGAAAACTATTGGGTGTATTCGGCTAATAAAATTGCGGATATAAAAAAGTTTTACTTCCCGACAATGGAAATCGACGGTTATGAATTGTATCGTGTCGATGTGGGGGAAAACGCTACGCAATACTATTACGTGTCAACACAGTTGCTCAAAGATAGCGAGGATTTTTGGCTTTCGGCCAGCCCTCGCATTGAGATATTCATAAGCCGACCGGGTTGGATTAAAGATACCTCTGTTGACCAGTTTGAATCTTTGAAAGAACAAACAAGAGAGCAAGGGCCGAGTTATTTAATTGAGGACAACATTATATACAATAAAGCAGATTGGGAGTCGGAAGGGCATATTTACACCCCAATTGGAAATTCAGTTTTAGGAATATCAGTCCCCGAGGAATTAGACGATTATGAATTTTTACGTGAGATTGCTCTTCGATTTATCGAGACTGCGGAGTTGATTACTGTGGGGTGAGGGTTGTGGAAATGCAAACTCTCTCGCTGCCGATTCCCGTCAACCACGTTCAAGCGGGCATTTTGCTTGTGTAATTAAGCAAAATGCCCGCTCTAAACAACCCCCTAAATTCCGCCCCAATTCTTATCTTTATCGGAAATAATAAACTCCATGCCCAAATCAGGCCATTCAATCCCGATTTTGGGCTCGTTCCAAATTATCCCGCCTTCATCGTCCGCACGATAAAAGTCGGTGCATTTATAAACAAACTCGGCTTCATCGGTAAGCACTAAAAAACCGTGTGCAAAGTTTTCGGGAATATAAAATTGCTTCTTATTCTCGGCGGAAAGCTCCACTCCGTACCATTTTCCATAGGTCGCGCTGCCTTCCCTAAGGTCAACTGCGACATCGAAAACCGCGCCGCGTACAACCCGAACAAGTTTCCCCTGCGGAAAGCGTTTTTGGTAATGCAATCCGCGCAGTACTCCTTTAATGCTCATCGACTGGTTATCCTGCACAAAATTCATATTCAGCCCCGCGGCTTCCATATCATTTTTATTATAAGTTTCGCAAAACCAACCCCTGCTGTCCCCAAAAACCTTAGGCTCAATTACATACAGCCCCTTAATCGCACACTCCGTCACACTAATCATATTTTTACACCTGCCCTTTCTACACAATTTCATTATTAAAGCTTCGTTCTCCCCGTTTACGAAGATTTACTTTCAAATTTTTACCCCTGCCCTTTCTACACAATTTCATTATTAAAGCTTCGTTCTCTCCGTTTACGAAGATTTACTTTCAAACTTTTACCCCTGCCCTTTCTGCACATCATCCAATTCTTTCAAAAACCTTCTAACCGCATCCTTCCAATCGGGCAATTGCTTAAAACCGTTTTCGTTCAACTTGCTCTTATCCAATCGGCTGTTAAAAGGGCGTTTTGCCTTTGTCGGAAATTCCGAACTCGCTACCGGGTTCAGCTTAATCTTAATGCCTTTTTGCTTAAAAATCTCATTCGCAAAATCATACCAACTGATAAACCCGCCTGAATTAGTCGCATGATAAACACCGTATTTATCGCTCAAAACCATATCAATAAGCAACTCCGCCAAGTCACGGGTATAAGTGGGTGTTCCTATTTGGTCATTTACTATTGATAAAGTGTCGCGTGTTTCAGCCAATTTCAGCATTGTTTTAACAAAGTTGTTTCCGTTTTTGCCAAACACCCAAGAAATCCTCACAATAAACAGTTCTTCGGGACAAATTCGCGCCGCCGCCAACTCCCCCTCATACTTAGTCCGCCCGTAAACGCTCACAGGATTACAGGTATCCTCGGGCTTCTGCGGCTTTTCGCATTGCCCGTCAAACACATAATCTGTAGACACAAACAGCATTCTGCAATTGTTTACTTTACAAGCTTTGGCAATATTTTCAGTCCCCTTGACGTTTACCGCGCTCACCTTTGCGAAATTTTCCTCATCCTCCGCCGCATCAACCGCAGTCCACGCCGCACAGTGTATTACAGCATCGGGTTTGATTAAAGCAAACGAGTCCGCAACTGCCTTATCATCGGTAATATCAAAATCGCCGACATCCACTCCGACTGCATCAATCCCCCTGCCCGCCGCTTCGGCAACAACGTCAAAACCAAGTTGCCCTTTTGCACCTGTTACAAGAATCTTCACTGCAACTCCTTTTATAATTCTATCGACCTATACTCCCCACTGAGAATCTCTTCCCACCATGCCCTATTATCGAGATACCATTGAATAGTAGACTTTATACCGTCGGCAAACCTTGTTTCGGGGAGCCAGCCTAATTCATTATGGATTTTTGTCGGGTCAATCGCATAACGCAAATCATGCCCTTTCCTGTCTTCCACATAGGTAATCAAACTTTCGGGCTTGCCTAATTCCGTGCAAATCAACTTTACAATATCAATGTTAGCCATCTCATTATGACCGCCGATATTATATACTTCGCCCTCTTTTCCGTCACGGATTATCATATCAATCGCCTTGCAATGGTCTTCAACATACAGCCAATCGCGTACATTTACGCCTTTTCCATAAACGGGCAACGCTTTGTCCGCAAGTGCCTTTGTAATCATCAACGGAATAAGCTTTTCGGGAAAGTGAAAAGGCCCGTAATTGTTGGAGCAGCGTGAAATTGTCGCGGGTAGCTTAAATGTCCTTATATATGCTTGAACCAACAAATCCGCCGCCGCCTTTGATGCGGAATAAGGGCTGGATGTGTGAATCGGCGTTTTTTCGGTAAACATCAAATCAGGTCTGTTCAAAGGCAAATCGCCGTATACTTCATCGGTTGAAACTTGATGAAACCGCTTAATCCCATACTCGCGGCAGGCATCCATAAGAACCTGTGTCCCGAGAATGTTGGTAGTCAAAAACACCTCGGGTTCTTCAATTGAGCGGTCAACATGGCTTTCTGCGGCAAAATTTACGACTATATCGGGTTTTTCTTCCTTGAACAACTCGAAAATAGCATTCCTGTCGCAAATATCGGCTTTTACAAAACGGAAGTTGTCATGTTCCGATGCTTTTTGCAAAGTCCTCATATTCCCCGCATAAGTCAGTTTGTCTATGCAGACTACCCGCTCTTGAGGGTATTTTCCGAGTTGATGATACACAAAATTAGAGCCGATAAATCCCGCACCCCCGGTAACAAAAACCGTCATCTTTTTACCCGTATCCTTTCTGCACAAATGTACTACTCCATTACCACTAAAAACTTAGAAGTTGTTTTGCCAAACAAAGTGTCTTCGTCAGGCTAAAATGAGGGAAATTAATTCCCTCTTTTTAGCCCTTGTATTGCAGTACCATAAAAATTCGTTCAGTTGTTTTTGCACAATGACAAAATATACTGCCCGTATTCCGTCATTTTCAAGGATTCGCCTATTTTACACAGTGCATCGGTATCTATAAATCCTCTCCGCCAAGCAATCTCTTCAATGCAGGAAACGTAAAACCCCTGCCGCGACTGCACAGTTTCGACAAACTCGGCAGCTTTGAGCAAGCCCACCGGGTTTCCCGTATCGAGCCACGCCATTCCGCGACCCATGAGGACTACGTTCAGCTCGCCTCTTTTAAGATACTCGTTGTTGACAGATGTGATTTCCAATTCCCCACGCGCTGATGGCTTTACATTTTTAGAAATCTCCACAACATTGTTATCATAAAAATACAAACCGGGGACTGCATAACCGGACTTAGGATTATCGGGCTTTTCCTCAATTGAAACAACTTTGCTGTTATCATCAAATTCAACAACGCCGAACTCCGAGGGGTTTTTCACGGGATAGCCGAAAACCGTCGCGCCGACTTTGTTTTCAACCGCTTTTTTCAAAATCGCGGAAAGTGCTTGTCCGTAAAAAACATTATCCCCCAACACTAAACAAACGCTGTCCGCGCCGATAAAGCTTTCACCTATTATAAAAGCCTCGGCGAGACCGCGCGGCTCCGCTTGCTCGGCATATTCAAACTTAGCCCCTATTTGACTGCCGTCGCCTAATAAGTTTTTGTATATCGGCAAATCGTGTGGCGTTGATATTATGAGAATCTCCTTGATTCCCGCAAGCAACGGCATCGACAAGGGATAATAAATCATAGGCTTGTCATAAATAGGGAGCAATTGCTTAGATATAACCTTAGTCATAGGGTAAAGCCGCGTACCTGCCCCCCCCGCAAGAATTATCGCTTTCATCGTTATGACCATTCCTTTCTGAGGCACAAAGCCTCCATGAATAAGCCTGTCAAGCGGACTGCTCATCAGCGAAGCCGATGACACCTCCGCTATTATTCAAACTAACCCCCTCCTATTACACTAATTTATGGCAGTATAGCACATTAATCCTGTTTTGTCAATAGCCGAAAATATAATTTTCACAGTTCGCCACCATAGGTACTTTACAGTCAACTCTAACCACGCTATACTTTGCTTTAACGATAGCGGCACATTGAGGTTTTCAGTGGCTGTCTATACTTATTTTTTTGTAAGGGGATTTTATAATGAAATTTACTAAGGGTCTGCGGTTCAAATTGTTGATACTGCCTGTATCTATGCAAGTGTTCTCAATGCTTATCTTCATCGGGGCGGCAATGTTAAGCTCCAACAAGCTCATAACGGATGACAATATCAAAGTGGCGGAATCTGTCAGCCGCACAATCCAAATCGTAATAGAGGAATGGCGGGTTGGGGTATTATCCTATGCCAAAATTGAGGCAGACCGACCATCGCCCGTTTTTGCACAAGCAATTAAAGACGGGGACACCGAAGCAATCATCGAGTTTGCAAAAGACGCATTCGCCTATTCCGGCTGTGACGGAATGACTTTTACCGATATGGAGGGTAACGCACTCGCCCGTGTGCAAGCACCTGACAGATTCGGCGATAACATCAAGAGTTCGCTTGCGATTGCCGATGCGCTTGAGGGCAAATCGGTGTCTTATGTATACCCGACATTGAATAACGGGTTCAGCATTACTGCCGGAGTCCCCATAAAAGACGGCAACGAACAAATCGGAGTACTGTTTCTTTCAAAGCGGCTTGACAAAGATGATATTATAAGCGAACTCAAAAGCATGACCGGCTGTGAAATAGTGTTATATCAAGGGTTAGAGCCTGTTATAACCTCTTTGCCGGGCGAACCGACGATGTTCGACAATATTGACAAGAGCAGGGAAACGGCTTTAAACTCCGGCACGGTAATTGATGTCATCAAATTTGACGATAAACCCGCCACTTGGGGTTACACACCGATTAGCGGCAGAGACGGCAGTGTTGTAGGCACGATACTGGCGATTAATGTGTCAAGCGACGGCGGCTGGGTTATTCCTATGTGGCTGTGCCTGTTTTTCGGACTGTGTGCCATATGTATTCCCATCCTGTTCGCCATCGTCAGCAAAATAACAAAGCACTTCGGCTACATGGCACGCGGAATCGGACAAATCGGAAGCGAAGGTGACCTAAACTTCCCGCCTGATGTAATGGCTTCGGCACAAACCTGTTCCGCGTGGGAAAATGAGATAGGCATTGTCGCAAGGGCGGCGGGTGGACTTATTGCACATTTGATGAACCTTGAAAAATCACTTGCGGCAATAGCGAGCGGCGACCTCACGACTGAAATCAAGGTGTTGGGCAAAAAAGACGTTATAGGGAACGCAGTGAAAGAGCTTGTTAAAAGGCTTAAAGATACATTTTACGCTATAAACCAAACCACCGAACAGGTGCATTTGGGGGCGGGGCAAATTTCAAGCGGCTCGCAAGCACTTGCGAGCGGCTCTGTTCAGCAAGCATCGGCTATCGCGCAATTGTCCGAGACAATCGCCGAGATTTCCGGGAAGGCGAAAGAAAAAACCGACATGGCTGAAAAAGCGGCAAATTTAGCAAACGATATAATGAAGAATGCCGAAAATTCATCAGAGCAGATGAAGCAGATGATTGACGCGGTTAATGAAATCAACAGCGCGAATCAGAGCATTAATCAGGTTATAAAAGTTATAGACGATATAGCGTTTCAAACAAATATACTCGCGCTTAATGCCGCTGTCGAAGCCGCAAGAGCGGGACAGCACGGCAAAGGATTTGCCGTTGTCGCAGAGGAGGTACGCAACCTTGCCGCTAAGAGTGCCGAGTCCGCTAAAAATACAAACGAGCTTATTGCAAATTCGGTGAAAAAAGCGCGTTTGGGTGCGGAAATAGCTGAGAAAACCTCCGAAAGCCTTAAATTGATCGTTGACGGAATAAACGAGAGCAACAAGATTAACACGAAAATCGCACAAACATCGGAAGAGCAGTCAGTCGCCATTTCGCAAATCAATGTCGCTGTCAACGAAGTGACAATGGTTGTCCAACAAAATAGCGCGACAGCACAGCAATCCGCCGCTTCGTCACAGGAAATGAGCGGGCAAGCGAGTACACTTGAGTCGTTAATCTCGCAATTTAAATTAGAAGACAGGTTCTAATATTTTCAACAAAACAATTAAAAAAATTATACAGTTTTAACAAAATTCACTTTAAGGTATTGACAAATGTCGGCTATGATGATATTATATTGTATAGAACAAAGACGTTTCTCCGATTGTAGAGGGAGGAACGTCTTTATTTATTGAAAGTAAGGGTGTAATACCCCGCCCTCCGGGGCGGCTCTCTCGCCCGCAGGCGAGGGGTGCAGAGCTTGCCCTGCGGTGTTACCTTCATAGAAAGGGTGGTCATTTTGAAAACAAATCCGAATAAACAAGCGGCAGGGGTAAAAAGCATACCTCATGAGCGGATAATGCCGTATTTTCAGCCGATAATAGCCGCCGATACTAACAGGATATACTCGTTTGAAGTACTCGGGAGGTACATTGACGACAACAGCAACGTACAATCATTAGGGCGTTTTTTCTCGGACAGGACTGTATCCTGCGAAGATGCACTCAAGGTTGACAGAATAGTAAGGCGGAAAGCGTTGGAAAAATTCGCCGCCGAAAAGAAAAATCAGCATCTTTTTATCAATCTGCGCCTTGAATGGATAGCCAAGTACGCCAACAAACCCGAAAAGCTCCCGACAATCCTGTGGGCGCGGGAATTCGGCATTGATTTAAGCGATATAGTCATTGAGATTACCGAGGATGAATTTTTCGCCGATTCCGATTACGTTACTGAAATCGTAAATTACTACAAAAAAATCGGTTGCCGCATTGCCGTTGACGATTACGGGAAAAGGGCGAGCAATATTGAGCGGCTTGCAATGCTTTCTCCCGACATTATAAAAATAGACATGAGCTACGTGCATAAAAGTGAAAACTCATACCACTACCGCGAATACATGAAGGCACTCGCACTATTTGCGGAGCGAGTCGGGATTGAAGTCTTGTACGAGGGCATTGAAAACCAAAAACAGCTTGACTACTGTATGAATTCAAGAGGAAGGTATTATCAAGGCTATATGTTAGCCCTACCGCAACCCGACATAGCAAACGCCGAAGCGGATTACGCAGCTTTTTCAGCGTCATATAGCGGGCTGGTGGAAAGTATGCAGCAAAAATTCGGGCAGAATAACTCACGGCGGGAATTTTGGGACGTAGCGGTAGAAAAGTTTCTACGCGAAAAAAAGCTCAATTCCGCCGACAACATCAACGAGTATTTTTCCGAAATGCTGCTTGAATTGTCCCCCTGCATAAAACGAATCTTCCTCTGCGACAGCCGCGGCAAACAACTGTCCTACAATATTGAACTATGCCCCGACGGCGGAGTAAGACTAAACGACTGCCAACGGCGGAACTGGTCGTGGCGCGGATACTTCGCGGAAGCAATGGCAATGCTCGACTTGGGATTAAAAAGTTACCTCACTTCGGTATACCGCGACTTTACAACAAAAGAAAAGATTTACACCTACATCCGCCCGCTTAATAAGGATTTATATCTATTTGTCGATATTCTAAAGTCGAAAGTTGCGGCTGATGTATAAGCCTGTCAGGCGAAGCCGGTGACACCTCCGCTATTATTCAAACTTAACCCCCCAAAACGCTTATTACAGCGTTTGGGGGGCTGATTGTATCAATTTCAAGACAATATCGAATGCTCATCATCAATATCAAACAAATGAAGCGAATTGGGGTCAATCGCAAGCTGAACTACATCCTGCGGACGTGCCTGCGAACGCGACGAAACACGAACAGTGATAGGGTAAGTTTCGCACGACAGGTACAGATACGTTTCCGCACCCATCATCTCGGTAACGTCTACAGTAGCTTCAATAACGCCTGTTTTCGCATCGTAGATGTCCGCCTCCTCATCGCTGACGTCTTCGGGGCGGATGCCGAGAATTACATCCTTATCCACATAGTTCTTCAAGATTTCATCATCGCATTTATATGCAGGAATCTCAATATAAAACTTGCGCCCGCGGGTAGTCTTTGTGTCCACCGTGCCAAACTCCACAGTGTACTTATTATTAAGCATTAACAACTTGGACTTAATGAAGTTCATCTGCGGCGAACCAATGAATTCCGCCACAAACTTGTTCACAGGACTCGCATAAAGGTTCATGGGCGAATCAATTTGCTGAATATACCCATCTTTCATAACAACTATTCTGTCGCCCATTGTCATAGCCTCTATTTGGTCATGCGTAACATACACAAAGGTAGTCCCCAACTTTTTATGCAACTTAGAAAGCTCTGTCCTCATCTGCGCCCTAAGCTTTGCGTCAAGGTTAGACAACGGCTCGTCAAACAAAAATACCTGCGGGTCGCGGACAATCGCCCGCCCTAATGCCACACGCCGCCCCTGTTCGCCCCACAATGCCCTGGGCTTGCCG
>Ga0099364_10015517_pt1 | contig 10041 bp, 7 predicted proteins | sample TergutTh196P3_FD_73070 | JGI IMG/M metagenome (GOLD analysis project Ga0099364, IMG submission 73070) | Microcerotermes parvus P3 segment gut microbial communities from Pointe-Noire, Republic of the Congo - Th196 P3 | ecosystem: Host-associated > Arthropoda: Insects > Digestive system > Gut ...
TATGGAAGAAATGGTGTAGAAATTTTTTCTAACGACAGAAAAAGCCGTAATCTGGAAAAAATGACCAAAGTTAACGGACTGAACGATGCGGGAGTTACCGCTATGAAGTTTGTCGAAAACATAAACGCTGTTGTAATCGGATATGCCAACGGAAACCTTGATATTGTTGCAGGAAGCAGAGTGCATAACGTTCCTGATATTAAATTGAGCAGCCGATACTCAAACAAACGTATCAACGATATATTCGTGTCGGGCGACAACGCATACCTGTCGTGCGCTTTCGGTATAGTTGTCGTTGATTTGCGATTGCGGCAAATTCGTGATACTTACGTTATTGGAATAGGCTCAAACGGTTTGCCTGTTGAAGTTTATTCCCTGACCGAGTACAACGGCTTTTTCTACGCTGTAACCTCTGACGGACTTAAAAAAGCCGACAGCCAAAGCCGACAATTAACCGATTTACTCCTGTGGACAAACGTTTACGACGCTCCTTTTGAAGCGTTGCAAGCCGTTTCAACCGACCGCGGTCTTTATGTTTACGACAAAAACAATCAAATATTTTTTTATGACGGAATATCGTGGCAACCGTTATTGGCGGCAAATACGTTTGGAACTTTAAGACGTTTGATAATTTCAAAAAACCGACTGTTGGTATGCGCTTCAAATGGCGTTTCAGTTTTCAATACCAATGCCAATTTTTTAGAAAATACTCTACCGTTTCCTGCCGCCCACGATGCCGCCATTGACGACGCCGGAGCGTATTGGGTTGCCTGCAACCGTCGTGGCTTGATACGGTGGCGATCGTCTAATGATATATCCCCTCCTTATGCGCTTAACGGACCCGAGTCCAATCATGCGGCTGCCTTGCGCTTTAAAGCCAACCGACTGTTAGTTGCAAGCGGCGCCGGAGGAACAGACGAAAATGGCATTACGACAAACCGACAAGGCGAAATACATGTTTTTTTCGACAATCAATGGACAACTATCAGTTCGGAAGGAAATTACAATTTTACAGACGTTGATATTTCCGAAAATCAACCTGACAGATATTACATAACATCGTGGGGACAAGGGCTGTATGAATATGTAAACGGCATTTTTTATCGGCAAAACAGCGATTTGACAGCCGATTTTTCGGGGAATGTTTTTTGTGGGGGAGTGTTGATAGACGGCGACAACAAACTATGGGTCAGCAATGACAAGAATATCAGTGTTTTTGCAGACGGGCGATGGCAAAGAATGTCGTTTGAAACATCGGCAAGTTTCGGACGATTAACAGCTGATAATTTCGGACAAATATGGACTACGCACGGAAACAACGGATTGTTTGTTTTCAACAAAACAACGGAACAGGGCGTTTCTTTTAAACCCAACAATTACACAGGCGGCGGACAGATTGACATTATCAATCAGGTAACCAACGCGCCCGATGGGGTTGTTTGGGCGGCAACCACAAGTGGACCTATGGTTTACAACAATCCTTCGGGCATTTTAAACGGCTTAAGTCTTGGCGGTTCACAGCCCACTCGTTCCGGAACATCAGAGCCGGACCGCAGATATTACCTTCTTGGTTCTGAAAATATTCTTTCAGTGGCTATTGACGGCGCAAATCGAAAATGGCTCGGAACCGCAACTGCCGGAGTATTCCTGATTGACGATGACAACAGAGGAGAAGTTAAGCATTTTACGACGGAAAACAGTCCATTGCCGTCAAACAGAGTACACGATATTGCTATCAACGACAAGACGGGCGAGGTTTTTTTTGCCACCGAGTACGGCATTGTGTCCTACCGCAGCGACGCAGTTTCGAGCGGCGACGACTTTGGAAATGTGTATGCGTTTCCTAACCCTGTTCGCCCCGGTTATTACGGCGAAATAACCATAACAGGTCTAATTAGCGACGCCGACGTAAAAATTACCGACATAGCGGGCAATTTAGTGTATCAAACCCGCACGTTAGGTGGGCAAGCAGTATGGAACGGAACAAACCAGCAAGGCAGAAGGGTTGCATCGGGCGTTTATTTAGTCTTCACAACCAACGACGACGGCTCAAAAACAAACGTCACAAAAATATTGATTGTACGATGAGGCTCATTTTACCGAACTATAAAAACCCCTGCTGTTTCAATGCTTCAAAATAAGCCGTAGAAAACGCTTCGTTATCTCTTTTTGTATATCGCTTATCTGTAAACACTTGCGCTAATGTTTCCTTTTGATTGGTTTCCAATAGTTGGCGAGTTTGTTCGCTTGCCTCAATGTCGGCGTACAGTCTGTCAATTTTTTCGTTGGAATAATCGTTATATGTTTCGTTGTGAACAACGGCTTCTAATGGAAGTCGTCCTGTACGCTGCGGCTGTTCATCGGGGTAGCCCAAAACTAACGCAGTTACAGGAATAACTCCTTTTGGCAGTTTCAGTATTTCCACGATGCGCGCAGCATTGTAAACGGCAGTCCCCAGATAGCAAATACCCAGACCAAGCGCTTCGGCTGCAAGCGCCACATTTTGCGAAGCAAGCGAGGCGTCAATGGCGGCATTGCAAAACCAAAGAAAATTTTCGTATGCAGGCTCGGCTTTACGCGCGCGGCACCACTTGCCGAAACGGTTTACATCAGCGCAAAAGGTGATATGTACAGGAGCCTGCAAAACCATGTTCTGCTTGAAATGTACTTCCCACAACTGTTTTCGCAAGGTTTCATCTTTTGTTACAATCATGCTGTAAACCTGCATATTGCCGGTATTTGAAGCGCATATTCCAGCCTCAAGCGCTTGCATCAGAATTTCGTCAGAAACCGGCTCTGAACTGTATTTACGTATGCTTCTGTGATTTGAAAAAAATTGCATATAATCAAAATGATTTTTTAAATGTTATTGTCATTTAAACTTCAATATTTTATGCTGCAAATATACATGAAATTTTTGAATTCCACACAGACGAATAAAAATTTTTATGTGCAGTATCATGTCCTTTCGTTCTTTATTGTTTTGATATTATGTACTTTTGTTCTTTTAATTAATCATAAATAAAAAACACATGAAAGTTTCAGGTTTTGCCCAACTTTAAACATCAAACTTTAAACAAAAAAACAGGTTACGAGCAACCTGTTTTTTTTGTTTTGACAAAGCATCACTTGCTTGTTTTCGTTTTCTTGCTACTGGCTGATTTACTTTTTTCCGCTGTTTCAGTTTTTTTCGGTCTTCCTGTTTTTTTCGGAGTTTTCAGGTTTTCCTCGTCTTCTTCGTCTTGCTGCATAGCCTTGGCAATAGTAGTACGCAACTTGTCTAATTGCAGTCTGGTACTCTTTAATTGACGTTCTTTTTCGACAAGTTCGGTTTTTAGCGCTTTTACGTCCACTTTTTCAACGGGCGCTTCAACCTTTTGCAACTGCATCTCAAAGTCCGACAATACATTCATATAATTAATGAATGCGTCGTAGGGCGATTCGTAAGGATTGTAAGGCGTTCTGCGTCCTGTGGAATAGAACTTTGTACTCATAAACCTGAAATGATCGCTTGTTTGCAGATATTTCCAGTCAATTTTTATTTTATTGTCGGGCGTTTTTTTCACGCGCTCGGCAAGTTTGTACAGTTTGTCGAAAGCCTCTACTTGCAGTTCATTGCCTTGCCATGCGGTTAAATCGCGTTCTTCGTCAGTCCACGAAATAGGGTAATGTACGCTCAACGGCGCAACAGGCTGCAATTTAAGCAAGTCATCAGGAGTCACGAACGCTAATTTCTTTTTGATAGCCACTTTTGGCAGGAAGCGCAGGAACTCGAAAATTCCGGTTGAGGCGGGTTGTTTGTCGCCAAATGTTGAATAATCAAGGCTTAAGTTTATAACTTCTTCCTTTGCGTCCAACTGTTCAATCCAATAAGCCAATTTTTCGGCAGTTAGCGGATATTCGCTCCATGATGGCGATGAGAAGTTAAATCTAATGTCGTCGCTCAATTTATAGTTTCGCAACAGTAGTTTCAGGCGCGGGTTTGAAGCCGAGCAATATACATAGTTTGGACTTTTCCAGCCAAGTATATGTTTAGCGCCTTCGGTCAGTACGCCTTGAAAGCCCATTTCTTCTACTATTGCGCCAATATCGTTGCTGAACACCATATTGCTGTTGCAGAAAACTGCGCTTGCCTGTTTTCCGAAAAGGCGTTCTATTTTTGCCTTATGCGCTCCTACCTGTGCAATAAATTCTTCCTTGTTCACCAATGACGCTAACGAATATGCATCTGTTCCGACTAAAAACTTCACGCAGCCTGTTTCGGCTAAAGCGCGGAAGGTGACTAACACTTCGGGCGCATACAGTTCAAATTGGTCGAGCGCTGTTCCCGATATGGAAAAGGATACATTAAATTTATCCTTGTGTTCTTTGATGGCTTCAAGCAAAATAACGTTTGCCGGAATATACGAGGTCTCTACCATGCGACGAATATACGACTCGTTGGCATAATCATCATAGTAATAATGATCGCTATTTATGTTGAAAAAACGGTACCTTTTCAACCTGAAAGGCTGATGTATCTGAAAATTAAGACAGATCTTTTTCATGTGATTATGTTTAATTAAAAGGTTAAACTACATTATAATATATATTTCGTACATGTTTTGCCGAAGTTTCCCATTTCATTTTTTCAACTTCGATTTTGCCATGTTTGCTAAAAACTTTATGGAGCGCAGAATAATTCAATATTCCGTAGATTGCGTCAGCCATTGCGTGCGTGTCCCAAAAATCTACCTTAATGGCATGTTTTAGAACTTCGGCAACGCCCGATTGACGCGAAATTATTACGGGTACGCTCGATTGCATCGCCTCTAAAGGCGAAATCCCAAAAGGCTCTGATATTGACGGCATAACGTAAACATCGCTCAACGAAAACATACGATATACGTCGTCGCCTTTGAGGAAACCGGTAAAACTAAAATGGTCGCATATTCCCAAGCGGGCGGCTCGACGTATCATCTTGTTCATCATATCGCCGCTACCTGCCATCACAAAGCGCACATTATCAGTCTTTTTTAGAACAAGGTTAGCCGCTTCTATGAAATATTCAGGACCCTTTTGCATGGTAATACGACCGAGAAAAGTGACAATTTTTTTGTCTAATTTTCCGCGAGCCTTAACTTTTGCGTCCAACGGCTCTACGGCGTTGTAAACCGTTACAACCTTGTCGGGATTTATGCCGTATTTTTCTATCACTATGTTGCGCGTAAAGTTGCTGACGGTGATAATTTTATCGGCTACTTCCATTCCCTGTTTTTCAATGTTGTAAACAGAAGGATTGACGTTGCCGCCGCTGCGGTCAAAATCTGTGGCGTGTACGTGAATTACCAACGGTTTGCCCGATACGTATTTGGCGGCTATTCCGGCAGGGTAACAAAGCCAATCGTGAGCATGGATAACGTCAAAACTTTGTTCGGCGGCGATACTTGCGGCAACTATTGCGTAATTGGATATTTCGCGCATCAGGTTTTGACCGTATCCGCCTGAAAAATCAAGCCTTCCCTCAAAATCGGAAGTGATAAATCTGTTTTCGTGATAAGTTGTTTCGCTGGAATATTTTTCAAACAGTTCAGGATCAACGTATGGCAGCAGATTTACTCCTACTTCTATTTGTTGAATACTTTTCAAAAAACCTGCAACTCTAACGTCGCTAACACGAATACCAACGTTGTTAGCCCCTATCAGTCCTATTGAACTGTCGTGTTCGTCGCCAAACACTTTTGGGACAACAAACTTTATTTCCATATCGGGATACGAGGTCAAGCCTCTTGTTAAACCATAGCAGGCTGTTCCAAGTCCGCCCGAAATATGAGGCGGAAACTCCCATCCAAACATCAAAACTTTCATAATTTGTTATTTTTCGCTGTATTTTTCAATCATTTTAATCATCTGCAACAGCGCAGAAACGCTCCATGCCTGCGAAATTGTTCCTTTGGGCTGATGAGGCGGGTCGCCGTTGTATATTTCGGCAACCGAGCCTATCCCGTGCTGTGTCATTTCTTCCTCGAAGCCGTGCAACAGGCTGTTGATGTATGCTACGCCCGATTTTTTATGTACGCGCAACCATCCTGCGCTAAATCCTTCTAAAAGCCAGGGCCAAACTGTTCCCTGATGATAGGCGCTATCGCGCTCTACCTGCGTACCCTCGTAAACGCCCTTGTAATTGAGATCATCGGGCGACAAGGTGCGCAATCCGCGAGGCGTTACTAACTGATTCTTAACAACATCCAATACCGATTTCTTAATATCATCGTTTATCATGCTGTAAGGCAGCGATGTAGCAAACACCTGATTGGGACGTATTGACCAGTCTTTTTTATCTCCGTTTACCACGTCGGCAAGATAGCCTTTGCTTTCGTCCCAGAAATTTTCTACAAACGATTTTGCTGTAATCACCGGCTGGTATGTCCATGCTTTAATGAATTTTTTGTCGTTGGCTTCTCTTGCCAATGCGAGCGTAAACATTATTGCGTTGTACCATAACGCTTGTATTTCAACAGGATAGCCTATACGCGGGGTTGCGCCTTTGCCGTGTACCATAGCGTCCATCCACGTAAGCGCCTTGTCTTCCTGACCTGCGTATATCAAACCGTTGTCGTGCATACGGATATTGTAGGGAAGCGAGCCGTTACGGTAGTTTTCGAGAATGGATTTCATCGCATCGCCCCACAGTTTCCATACTTCGGCTGTATTGCCCGTGTACGCAGCATATTGCTGCACTGCCGAGAAAAACCACATCGGAGCGTCCACCGAATTGAACGCGGGATTTTCGCGGCTTCCCATATTTGGAAACAGCCCGCCTTCCATGCGTCCTATCATTGTGTTTAATACGTTGCGACACATTTTCGGGTCGTCGGTGCCGAGCGTTATTCCCGGAAGGGCGATAAAAGTATCACGTCCCCAAACGCCAAACCATGGGTAGCCTGCAATTATTTCGGCGGTTTTGTCTTCGTCGTTGCGAATAACAAACTGTTCAGCAGAATTAGTGAGACAATGTTCAAAACTTGAACGCGGTAGCCTATACTCTAACTGTTTTGTAAAGAGCGTTTTAAATCCTTTAGGGCTTTCTTCCTGCAAGCTTGCCGAAAAAATTATGCTCTCACCTTTTTTGATGTCCACCTCGAAATAGCCCGGCACAAACAGGTCTTCTCTAAAGTCGTAGCCGCGTTCTTGCTCTTTTGGGTACTCAACGCCGTAAAACCAGTCGGGCGCAGCAACAAATTCCGCTTCTTTTGACAGTTGCATGAAAAGCGCGGGCAAATCGGGGTACATCTTTACGCTTGTGCCGTTTTTAACGGCTGTTGCGTAGGTGTTTGCCGCGTGATTGGCGCTTGTTAGCGAGTGCATGTCGCGAAAAGCGAGAAACGGTTTAAATCGCAGTTTAGTAGGCGATTGTGCTTCTTCAAGCGTGTATCGCAGCAGAATTTGCTCTTTCTGATCTACCAACAGACTTTCCTTGCTCAACTTTACTCCGCCGACCTGATAAACCGTTCTGGCAACCACATCGGTGTTAAAATCAGCGATATACTTATGTCCCTTTGGCTCATAAATTTCGCCGGCATATTTGCGAATTCCCAAATTAAATTCGCTATTGTGCTGAATAACAGTCTCGTCTAATGACGACAGAAAAACAAATCGCTTATTTTCATGTTGTTTAACAGGCGACACTAACAAACCATGATACTTGCGGGTATTGCAACCAATGATGGTAGTATTGCAATAAGAGCCGCCCCTGTTGGTTCGCAAAACCTCGCGACTTAACGAATACTCTAAATTCGCTAATTGAGTCTTATCAAATTTCAGATAACTCATGAGTATGAAATTTTTGTTATTTTAATTATTTTCAATACACTTGTGTGAATAAAAAACGCGCAAAAATAATAATAATATTTGAATTATTAATCTTTTTTTGAAAAAAAATATTATTTTTGCATTTTTTTTTTAATCTTTGTCAAATTTTTTTCTAAAAAAAACAAAAAACATAAAATTTGTGAGTTCTTTGCCAAATCACATGTTGTATCCGGCGGACATTTTCGTCCAAAAGAAACCGTATTTAGTCACTACCGTGTTAGGGTCGTGTATTTCTGTGTGCCTGCACGATTCAGTATTGGGCTACGGCGCTATAAATCACTATATTCTACCGCGATGGAACGGACACGATTTGGCTACAATGAAATACGGAAATATGGCAATAATACGGATTTTAGAAGAATTGTTGATGCTTGGCAGCAAATATGAAAACATTGTGTCAAAGGTATATGGCGGCGCCGAAATACTTACAGGTATGCCTACAAATTTCAACATAGGCAAACGCAACACCGAAATTGCTTTTGAAATTCTTGAGGAATTTAAAATTCCGATTATTTGCACAGATATAGGCGGAAACAGAGGACGTAAAATTAATTTTAACACATATACAGGTGAAGTTAAGTTTGATTTAATTCGCAACAATAAAAGAGAGTCAAAACGTAAAATTTTTCAAATATGATAGATGAAGTTTCTATTTTCAATTACAAATCAGTGGCACAACAACGGTTTTCGTTGGGTAGAATAAATATGTTCGTTGGAGAGAGCGGCAGCGGGAAAACAAATATGCTCGAAGCATTAGGTATGGCGGCAGCGGCTCACGATAAGGAATTAGACGATGAAAACCTGAAAAAACGCGGTATCAGAGCGACAAGCCCCGCAACGATGTTTCACAAACATAGCCAAAGCAAAGTAATTGAAATTGCATGGTACGAAAAAAACAGCTGGAAAAAAGCGAAATTGGTTTGCACCGACCCCGACGAAACTTGCTCGTCGTGGGACGATATTTCGTGGTACGAGCCAGAATATATCGAAAAAGTGAACAACTTGATACAGTTCATTGGCGACGGTAGCATCGAAGGAGAGTATCCTTTCGCGGACGAATCAAAAAACACGGTGCTGAACGCCGCTTTCAGAGGATCGCGAAATTTTAGAGATTATATAATCCTTAACCCAAAGGCAAACGAGCTGAAAGAGTTGTCCGAAACGCCCGAAAAAATTATTTCGAGCCTGAACGAAGAACAAAAACAGAAAATCAACTGTTACAGAGATAATTTACCTGTATTGTTCTTTCTTTCGCTGTTTTTCGACAGAAGTTCGCCATTGATTTTTGCCATTGACGACGTCGAAAATTTGCTTACTCCCGATGTTTGCAGCGACCTGATACAGTTAGCCGCTCAATTAGCGGTAAAGCACAACAAACAGGCGTTTATCACAACAAGTAATCCCGCTTTCGCCAACGCATTGAACCTTAATTTGCCCGAACAAAAACTTTTTTCAGTAAAAATGACGGACAACGACCAAACAGTTATAACGGAAGTAAAAGACGGCGCGGAAATGATGTAGTGTAATTGAAAACTTTCTCTTTTAAAAATATCCTGCCACTTTTCTGTCTTCCATTGCCGTTTCCGAGCGTTTGTCGTCTGCGCGACTGCCGCGTTCTGTAACGCGCGTTGCTGCTATCTCGTTGATTATTTCTTCTAACGACGAGGCTTTCGAGAGGGTCAGTCCCGTGCAGCTTATATCGCCAATGGTACGGCAGCGCACTAATTTTGTTTCTATTTTTTCTTCGGGTTTGAGCGTCATGCAAGGCTCAACTGCGAGCCATTGACCATCGCGGAAAAATACTTCGCGCTGGTGAGTGAAATAGATACTCGGCATCACAATATTTTCGAGATAAATGTATTGCCACACGTCCATTTCCGTCCAGTTGCTTATTGGAAAAACGCGAAAATGTTCGCCCACGTGTTTCCTTCCGTTGTAGATGTTCCACAGTTCCGGTCGCTGATTTCGCGGGTCCCACTGTCCGAACTCGTCGCGGTGCGAGAAGAAGCGTTCTTTTGCGCGGGCTTTTTCTTCGTCGCGTCTGGCGCCTCCTATTGCGGCGTCGAATTTGTTTTTTTCGATAGCGTCAAGCAGGGTTACGGTTTGCAAAGTATTGCGGCTTGCGTAATAGCCTTTTTCTTCGCGAACGCGCCCCGTATCAATAGATTGTTGTACGCAGCCCACAACTAA
>Ga0099364_10015518_pt1 | contig 10041 bp, 3 predicted proteins | sample TergutTh196P3_FD_73070 | JGI IMG/M metagenome (GOLD analysis project Ga0099364, IMG submission 73070) | Microcerotermes parvus P3 segment gut microbial communities from Pointe-Noire, Republic of the Congo - Th196 P3 | ecosystem: Host-associated > Arthropoda: Insects > Digestive system > Gut ...
ATGACTTGTTTTTCGTTACTTTCTTTTAATTTGCTCTTTCAATCTTAAAAATGATAGTTTCTACACCATTATTATAACAGCCTAAATAATATTTGTTTTTTTCATCCTTATTTTCTGTTGTATATATAGAAAATGTTTTCGGAAATTTTATTTCGCTCCATGAGCCTACATCAGCAGATACAAAAATGCGAATAAAAGTTTCGTCTAATTTTAAATTTAAAAAATTAAAATATTCATATTGTTTATATCCCTCAAAAGCATATGAATCAGCTATCTCATTTATTGATTTTGTGCTCTTAACCTCATATTTTTCACCGTTATAAATAAAAGATGTGTCATGAATTTCTATTATATTTCCTTTTATTTCATTTGGGTTATCATCATAATCATTTGACCAACCCCAATATTCATCAGTTATTTCCCATTTTCCCATTATCAAGCTTAAATCTATTTTTTCACTATCATTTTCATTTGGTAGTAGTGTAACATTTTCAGTACCCATAAGCATTTCATGATAATCAATTTTAGAACAACCTGATAAAAAAATCATCAATAGTGCAAGTAAAATTATTTTTTTCATTTTCCTACACCTGCGCTATTCTCAATCGCTGCTATTTCCGATGATGATGGATAGGTTCTCGTATAAGTGCCGCTTACATACATATTCCATTCGTCGTTTCTTCGCCTTTGTAAACCAAGTGATATTTGATTACTTGCCATGCGAAATTCTCTGAAATTCATTTCAAGAAACTCGTCGCTTGCTCCATTTAGTATTCCTTTTTGAAATTCAGAACCTTGAACTTTTGTCGGTGCGGTATTATACAAGAAACTCACCATTGCGTCATATTGATTTTGATTAAATGATGCTCCCGCAAACAACCTTGCTACATCAGCTTCCGCTCTTGCAATATCTGCTTTAAACAATGCCTCTGCTTTTGCATCACTTATTGTATCCCCGGCTTTTATTCCATCGCCTTTTTGAACTTTATGACCATATCCGGCAGTAACATTTCCATATCCATCATCTTTGGCCGGATTGTGATTTGTTTCATAATTTTTAATAAAATCTTTCCCTTGATTGCTGGTTGACGGATTTGGGTTTGGTGTTGGTTTAGGTGGTGCTGGAGTAGACACTACAGGCGCAGGTTGATTTTTTTTAGAATGTGAACCAAGACCAAAAAGATTATCTATCCATAAGAAATACCAATGATGTCCGCTCGGATCAACCCTGTTAATCGGATCGTTAGCACAATAAGTGTACAGATTTAAGCTCATACTGTCTATAACTTCTACACCGTTAGCAAGTTTTCTATTTACACTTTTCAAAGAGTCCGCAGTAAGGAAGCGTGAAGTCGCAGGGTTATACGATCTCGCTCGTAAATAATAATCCCCTTGATAAGACAGCCTTCCGCTGTCTCCATCCAGATATTCCCCTGCGTAAAGGAACACCCCACCGTCATGATGCCTGATATCATTGGTCTTCGTAACTTCACCAAAACTACTATACCTGTAATATTTCATGTTTGAAAATGTCGTGTACCCTGTCAGCTGTACGACATCCCCATGTCCATTGAAAAGATACATTTCTTTTTGCCCTGATGAATCACCGGTTAACCCAATATTATAATTTTTCCTCGTTCCTCTTGTGGTGCTAATCAGGTTTATTCCCCTTACGAAGTTATTTACTTCAAAAGTCGTTTGCCCAGGGGTTGGCTGCGTCATATAATATTCTACTTCCAGCACCATGTTGCTGCCATCATATATCTGCCTGAATTCCCTTCCTGCGGAATGGGAGATTATGTAATTCCTTAATCCTGCTGCATTGTACTTGTATTCTATCAGTGTGCTGTTGGCCTTTGCCTGGTCTTCGGAGTTTATCTGTTCCGTCGACACCTGCTGGTTAAAGTTGTTGTACTTGTTTTCCAACACATGCAGATATGGCTCCGTTACGCTTGCCTTGCTCCCCGTTTTCAGCCCCGTCTTCTTCAGCTTCATGTTCCCGTTCGCGTCATATTCGTACTCGCTTTTTTGTTCGATTTCTTCTATTACTTTTACCGTGTCCGTTGTTCCGTTTACGATTTCTGATTCTTCCGTTAATTGCTGCTGCTCGTTGTAGTCATAGAAGGTGTACGTGTCTTTGCTGCTGTTTGTTACCGTTTTCCGGTTGCTGAATTCATCATACGTATACGTTATCGTTGTTGTTTCCGTACTGGCGGTGTTTGGCTTTTCGGTTTCTTCTTTTAATCTTCCCGCCCCATCATACATATAGGTTCTTACCGATTTTTCTTCCAACGTATTTGCTGTATTTGCTTCTTTTGACTTTTCTATTTTGCTTCTTTGCATTCCGTCCAGATTATATGTATAGTCTTCTCTTGATAGCGTACTGTATACAAGGCTGTTATCATACGCCCTGTTTTCCATGTCTGTCAATATATTTGCCTTATTATAATTATACGCTGTTTCTAAATACCTGCCGTTTTTCTCTTCTCCTATCTGAAATTTTCTGTTTCCGTTTGCGTCATATTCGTATCTTAATATTTCCCTGTCTGTTCTATTATTGTTAACGATTTCTATTTCGTTTACCGTTTCCATCCTGTTCATTTTATCATATGTGTAGCTTAATGCTTGTTCCTGACGCGAATAATCAAGTCCTCCAACGTTGTTTTCATCCCCCATCTTTACATACAGATTAAATTCTGTTCTGTTGTTTTCCGCGTCATACCTGTAATTCCTCTGTACGGGTTCTTCTATCGCGCTGAATCCGCTGTTTTTCACCGTCCTTTCCGCCAGCATTCTTCCTGCCCCGTCATATCTGTACCATGTGGTTTCTTCCGCGCTTGAACTTTTTTTCAACGCTCCTGTTTTATAATATTCATAATCATACCTTGTAAATAACAAACCGTCTGCGGTTCCGTCCTTGCGTGTTATCCTGTTCATTGCGTCGTAAGAATATTCTATTGTATTTCCCTGAACAGATGTTCCCGTGTCCCATGAAGTTCTTTTCTGTTCTTTCAAATTATTATCATCGTCATAGTCATAGTCTTCTTTCCAGTATTTTTTATTTACAACGCGCATGTCTTCGATCGCTGTTGATTCTGTTCTCACCTGCAATTCCGTCTGCAATTTACCGTTTTGGCCTTTATATAAGTATATATGTTCTTCCGGGTCATTATTCTCCGGATTCACGCCGCTGTCGGATAACTTCATATATATCTTTTGTCCCGCTGTATTGTATACATATTCCGTACAGATGGTCTGATCCTGATTCGCTTGCCTTTCTTCTTTTATCAGCCTGTTTGCTTCATCATAGCCATATCTTATTACTTTAAATTCCAATGATAGATTTTCAGTTTCTTCCTGGCACATTATTTCTTCCCGCTTTAAATTTCCCACTCCGTCATAATGATAGTCTTTTCTGGAATCTAAGATATCGTTGAATGGTATTGTTTCCCTCAACAATCTTCCGGCTTTGTCATATTCATAAGTGGCAGTGTTTCCCCGCAAGTCTGTTTTTTCCGTCAGTCTCCCGAAACAGTCATACTTCGATGTGCTTTCATTTTCTTCATAATTTGTCGTACATAACAATTTACCGGCATAATCATATTTATATTCTATTTTGTCCGTACCGCCAAATAACGACGATTCTTCAAAAACCCTCGGCGTTTGCTTTCCTGTCATGTTCCCCGAATCATCATATTCATATGTTTCTCTTGGAATAATTACGGCGGAATTAACCTCATCGTCATATTTTCTGTTCGTTTCCACTACATTTCCGAATTTATCCACATATTCTTTTGTTTCTATGTCAGGGAGGTTTCCGCCGAATTTGCTTTCCTGATCATACGCTTCCCCTTTAACGGTCTTTTCCGCTATTACCATATAATCGGCCGCATTATAATCGTAACCGTATGATTCCTCATATATTTTTATCCCCGCGTTGTCTTTTACCCATTTTTCGCTGACCTGATTTTCTGTCGTATATTCATATCCTGTGTAAGAAGCAGGCCCCCCGGCTCTTTCATCAGCGCTTATCTCTTCTATAAGCCGGTTTCTTTTATCATAATCGTATGATTTCTCATTTTTTTCTATTATTGCATTTGTTGGATTATTAATTTCTTCTTCCCTGTAATATGAGTTCACTTCTTTTAAATTTCCGAATTCGTCATAATAATATTTTTTTCCTGTTTCCGCAAGCGTCTCATCAAGGTGATTATCAAAATCTGCCGTCCACGCGCTTTCTTCATCATACGGTTTATATTTAACCGTCTCCAGCGTATATGTGTCTCCCTGGATCACATTATATTTCCAATTCTTCCTTGTGTGATACCCGACAACATTCAATAGGAAATTTCCCGGGTTTAACGGATCTTCCTTAAGCTCACCACGTCTTATATATTCGCCTTCCATCCTTCCCAGCTTATCATATTCATATTCTGTCCTTGTTCCTTTACCGTCGCGGGAAAATGTAAGATTCCCCATAAAATCATACATATACCCTTCCTGTATGACACCTGCCGCGGCGCCATGTCCTTCTAACACGGTATAATCCGGCAAGCCTCCGGTTACATCATACACATTTTCTATTTTCTTCGATGTAAGATATGCTCCGCTAAAACTATATGGTACTTTGTTTATTGCACCGGACGCCCAGTCTCTTTTTCTGTCCCCGCCTATTGTGAAATTGTCGTTATAACCGTATTCTATCAATATATTTACTTCTTTTCCGTTTTCTATCCTGCCTCTTTGGATAGGATTAAGCGGGGGATCCGGATTGAGAATAGGATCGTAATTATAGTTCGCGTTTCCTTCCGCTTCGGTAAAATACGCTTTTTCTTCTTCTTTTATGTTTCCGTATTCATCGTATTTAAAAAATGTTTTTTCTTTCCTTTTCAGCGGTACACTCCCGTTATTTTCAATTTCGGATGTTGTCGTCTCTGTCACAATATGATTATTGAGAATATATCCGGGAATTGGATTGTTTATCGGATCTCTTTCAGTAACGATCCAATTATTTAATTCATCGGTATAATTTCGTATCTCTAATCTTCGTTCAGCATCGATCGGCTTACTGTGGACCAATAATAATTTATAATTTATCGCTTCCGGATTTGAAATGCTGTTATACGGTTCATGTGATTCATATTCATATTTTTCTATCCATTTTTCATCTGCCGGATTCAGATCCATTGTCCCATCGTTATTTCTATTAACAGCCCCAACCAATTCTGCTTCCGCTTCCGGACTTATGTATTCCGATAATTGGCCGAAATCGCTGTATGTATAGTGTTCTGTTGTGGTTACGTCATTACTTTGATTGCTGCCTCTTACATAATGTGTCTTTTTAACAGGCGTCATCTGAAACGCGTGATATGTCGTAAAATTTGTTTCAAGGAAATGCGCAGGACTTCCGGGATCTGTTTTCCCCCTTGCCGCGTTCGTCGTACATAGTTTCCTTGCATTATACTGATACCAGTCCTCCGTAATTTTTACAGGATCCGGCGTATCGTTTCCAGGTCCTGCAAGATTATATGAATCCGCGGTTTGAACACATGTCGTTACCACATTTCCCATAAGGCCTACCCAGTCCGCGTATGCCCCCTTCATATAATCATAGCCGTTTTTCTTTAATAAATAATATGGATCCATTGAATAATATTTTGGCCAGAAGTCAAATTCCTGCCTCAATGGGTCGGGGTCTTTCGCCTGGTCAAGGCCCATATGTTTATAGGTATAAAATTTTACATTCCTCATATCGTTGCCGTCAGCTTGCGGATCGTTTCCGCCAACCTGCGGCATATCCCATGTATAATTTACTTTATAATAATTTATATATCCTTCTATGCCAAGATTTTTTGTGCTTGGACTTCCGGAGTCATCATATCCTATCTCTCTTTCCAATCCGTTCGCGAATGTTATTTTCCACAATAACCGGTAATTTATAATCGGATCGTCTTCACCCGGCTTTTTCCAGAAAAAGGAAAATTTTGCTTCCCTTCCGCCATAACCGTTATAGTCATATTTTGTTTCCAGATCCATCTCATCGGTAACACTTTTCAGGATATCCCCGTCTGTGCTGCTTCTTTCCACCTTATATTTTATCGTACGGGTTTCAGCGACTACGGTGCTTCCTCCTGCCGGAGATATTTCCAGATTTATTGTTTCCGTTGCCCCGGAAACATTACTTGTTATGTTTACTTCCCTTTCTAATGAATCTTTGATTTTTATCAGTTTTTTCGGCGTTCCGCCGTCGTAAATGTATTCGATCTTATTTCCGAACCTGTCTTCCTGGCTCAATATCAACCCTTTTTCGTCAAAATGATACCTTACTCCCGAATTTTCATCATCCACAAGATAATCATCACTGTTTTCAGGACGGTAAATTTTGAGGTTTTCCAGTACATATTCCAGTTCCGTTGTTCCTCCGTTTTCATAAATAGGGAAACAGCCTTTGCTTCCCAAATATAGTATAGGCCTTCCTATTTCCGATATATCTATGTACGGTATGTTGAAGCTCCAGCCTACTCCTATATTTATATACGGATTTACCTTTTTTTCATCTTTCAGGGCATTTTTTAAATCTCTGGTTAACGTCGTTGCAGGCTGCGGGGCAGACACAGATAAATAATTCACCGTAAGTTCAACAAGAGAATCCAGGTCTTTATCAAAATATGGTCCATATGCAGGCGGATTCCCAAGATATTGACTTAATTCACTTTCTATATTTTCCGCTTCGGTTTGGGTATCATAAGGGCCATATCTATATAAATAATACGGCGGCGGCGTACCGTCCGGATATATTTCATATTCGCCGTTATTTTCATTTAACATTTTTACTTCTTCTTGTTTTACCACATCTACTACATACCCTGTTCCGGTCACCGTTTCATTTTTTACATACGCGTCTTTCGTGGTCGATTCATTTGACTCGTACACTCTTGAAAGTACAAGGTCAAGTCCGTTTTTACCCGGTAAGTTTATATCCGTCTTTGATACCGTCAGATATCCTGTCGCCGGATCCACTTCCACCACATCTTTCGCGTCTTCATCAAACGCCGCTATGATTCCCTTATTATTCATTGCTTCGGGATACACCCTTTGATCATATATTTTTTCTGAGGGATCTTCATTATCAGCTTTTGCACGCATTTTTGAAAATACCAACGCTCCGGACGCCGCGAACAATATGACAGATAATGCTATCATTGTTAAATTTGTATATGATATTTTAAGTTTTTTCATCGCTGCGCCTCCTCTCCGGCAATGCTTTCCGTTTCTTTAGCTTCTTCTCCGGATTTTGTTTCTGCAGCTTTTGTGGTTCCTTTGGTTGTTTCTTTTGTTTCTGTTTTCAGATTGAATTCTCCAAGTATTTTTTCCTTTTTAGCTGCTGGAAAATCTTTTATACTTATTTCAAGTACTTTCGCCGTCAGGGTTTTTTCCCATGCCGGCATTCCTACCGATTCTTCCCCGGATGGGTCCGTATTATCTTTTGTTTTTTCATTTATCTCATCTTTTATTTCATCATAATTTACATCCGCGGCTTCAAGTATTATTCCGATTCTTATTATGTCATCAAAACCATAGCCTTTTTTTATGAGTTCATCATTTTGTTCTTCTGTCAATCCGTATTCTTCATATGGTTTTTGTTTATATATTCCAAGCTCTTCTTCGATCTGCTTCCAGCTTTTCTTTCCTTCCGGGTTTTTATCTTCAAGCTCTTTTACGGCTTCTTTCGAGCTTCTTGACAATTTATTATTATTTGTTTCTTTTTTAGGTTTTTTATTTGTTGTTTCATTTGCCTTTTTGTTTGCTTCACGAATTGCTATTTTATCTGTTTTATCATCTGCTTTTTCATCTATCGCTTTTTCGCTGCCATTCAATTTATTTTCTTCGCTCATCCTATCTACTTCTTCGTTGATGATATCTTCCGTCGTTCCCCTCATCTCCAGTAATTCTTCCACTTCCATTCCGGTCTCTTCCGATATTTCCATTGCCCTTTGGATATCAAGGAGGCCGTAGCCCTGACTGTACAATTCGTTTATCTGCTCATATGTCAATATACATTCGTACTTTGCTTCTTCTTTGAATGCGAACGCTACAGATACGATAAATACAATGATCGCGACAGTCAATACGCTTAATGCGGGCAGATGCTTCATCAGCTTCCCTTTATTGAGCGGCAGCTTCCTCTTAATACCCGCTGCCTTCCCCTGATTATTCGGGTTGTCATTAACATCTTCGCTTATCTTTATCTCTTTCGGTTTTATCTTTTTCAATATTATTTCTTTACAATTTTTCAATATTTTCAACATTGCCAAATATCCCCTCTCTTATATGTTCATATTGTTTTTTCCCTTGAGAGCATTCCACAGGTCAGATACTACAAATGACTCTCAAATGTCCCTTACTACAAACGACATTTTTATGCTACATAGCCGGATCTGTTTCAATCTCAAATCTGCATATTTTAGGAAAGTTTGTCTGTGTTGCATCCTTTTTCCACGGCACTTTCACTTTTAACTCCCAGCTTTTAAACTCATGCTTTACCCCATTAAGATTATTCAGATCGATCTCATATATTGTTTCTACTCCGCTTGATCCCGTTAAATTGATCCTCTGCGTCCTGACCGCTCCTGTATCAACATCTGTTATTTCTACATCCAATACATTGTTTTCCCCGTCTCCGCCTCCTACAATATACGCCCTGCATCCGTCAAATTTCACTTTGCAGATCGGCTCAACAGTTCCCCAACTGTAATACGTCTCTTTGTATATCAAGTTCCCGGTGTTTTCGTCATTAACATCATGCCAATTCCCTATATATTCTGTTTCCATTTCTTGGATTTTCTTTACTATGAAATTAAATGGCCCGGGACTTCCCGTATTTCCCCCCGAGGTATGGAAAAGCAAACAATATGTTTTTCCGGTTTCCATAAGATAATTTTTACCCGAAACATTGAAATTAGTTGTCAAAGTACCGCTTGCTAACAATTGTGACGGTGATGTTGTTATATCATATAATGCGTATGACCTGGAACTTGTTCCCCAAGTGCATCCGATACGGTAATACCCATTTTCCGGTACTGTAACCTTATAGTATAAATAATCATCACCTGCTAATAAGTTTGCTTTCATTACTGTATTAGCACTTATATTGATTGCTTTATTGACGCTTTTTCCCGGATTTGAAGAATACTCATGCCGTGTCAGTATCCAATTATCACCGCTGCTGTCTGGAACCAACGCCGCTTTTGCCTGATCTGAGCTGCTGCCGTTCTCAATTCCCAGAGAATACGTAAAATTATTTGATTTCGATTTTATTCTATATGATTCATTGGGATTTATTTCGATTTTCCATAATTGTTCATCTGACGTGTTGCCAGGGGAGGCTATAATAGAATTTCCGCCTTGAGGATTCGTAGATAGGAATAAATCATCGATTCCCATCTTGATCTTATAGCATCCGGTGGCATTATCCAATATAAACGTAAAGGACTGGTCTCCCAGAGCGTTGCCATACAGCCCGGTCTGCTCCATGCCCGTGCTCACGCCTCCATACCCCAAATAATATGAGGTGCGTTCATTTTTTAATGTAAAATAATTGCCGTCGGCAATTTTAACATCCTTGTACAGGTGAATGCCATCAAAATTTGCGATATTAGATTGTTTATTATAAAGCATGGTAATTCTAATAGAAGTAAAACTGCCGGGTGCCGTCGCACTTCCCATGATATACTGCCAGTCGGTTACATATGGATTGGCGTTCAAGACTGTTGTCCCACCGATAGGAGTTCCTCCATTCATAAATTGCAGCTTTAGGCCGATATTCCGGCCTCCATACAGCGCCACGGATTTTGCTATTACATAAGATCCAAAGGTAAAGCTGTCACCCATATTGCCTCCAACCGGGACTTCCTGATAAACTTCATTGTCATAGCGCGGATCTCCATAAAGAAGTATATCAAATGGTCCCACAGGGCTGTTCATATTACTATCCAGATATTTCGCCTGCGTATTGGCAGGTGTAGGTGCACCTCCTCCATA
>Ga0099364_10015519_pt1 | contig 10040 bp, 7 predicted proteins | sample TergutTh196P3_FD_73070 | JGI IMG/M metagenome (GOLD analysis project Ga0099364, IMG submission 73070) | Microcerotermes parvus P3 segment gut microbial communities from Pointe-Noire, Republic of the Congo - Th196 P3 | ecosystem: Host-associated > Arthropoda: Insects > Digestive system > Gut ...
ATATCCAGAGCTTCCGCTCCGCGAACCTCGCCTACTACGATCCTCTCAGGGCGCATACGCAGCGCCGACTTTATCAGGTCGCGTATTGATATCGCACCTTTGCCGTCAGGCCCGGCGTTTTTTGTTTCAAGGCGCACGATGTTGTCAATGTTTTTTATTTGCAGCTCTGCCGAGTCTTCAATAGTGATGATACGCTCATCGCGGGGGATAAAGTTTGACAGCGCGTTTAGGAACGTGGTCTTTCCGCTGCCCGTCCCTCCGCTCACAAAGATATTGTATTTGGACGAAACCAGTATTTCCAAAATCTCCGCGACTTCCGGTGTGATAGATCCATAGTTGATTAGCTTTTCTACTGTCATGGCTTCTTTTGGAAACCGCCTGATTGTGACGATGGGGCCGTTTAACGCCACAGGGGGCATGACTACGTTGACGCGGGAACCGTCTTCAAGGCGTGTGTCAACAATAGGTTCGCTTTCGTTTACAGCGCGGCCGGCTTTCGATACGAATTTTGTAATAATAATTTCCAACTCACGGCGGCTTTCAAACTGATTGTCAAGTTGAAACAGCTTTCCGGCCCTCTCTACAAAAATGTCCTTGTAGCCGTTTATCATAACCTCTGTGACATCGGGATCCCCTATGATTTGACCAAGCACGCCGAGCCCCCGTATGGATTCATATACGGCGGCTTTGATAAATCTTTTCTCCTCAAAATTGAGGGACGACAGTTCGGCAAAAATCTCGGGGCTGTTTGCCCGCGCCCATTCAATTTTACTTTCCAACACGTCATCTGCCAGAGCTTGAAGCTGTTCGTCGCTCATGCTGGTCAGGTCGGCGTGGTTTTGGATCTCAGTCTTTAATTGTGAAATAAGGGCATTTTTTGAAATCTCTGTCAAAAAACATCACCTACCAATCGAAATTACCGCTTGAAAGCGTTTTGTAGACGGAAATCGGGTCAGCCGACTGTACAATCGGCAAATGCACTTTTCTACTAATGCCGGTGTCCGGGGTCTTTGCGCCTTTGTTATTTATGAGTACAGTTTTTTCTTCTATCGATCCGAATACATTGTGTTGCTCCATAAACTGCCTTAACCGCACCTGCGATGAGGCCGAAGGGTCACAAACCAGCAAAACCGTGTCGGCGAGCTCAAAAATGCTTTGGACGCGCTTGTCGCACCGGCTTGATAAATCGACAACTAATTCGTCTGTTTCAACCGCGCAGGCATTTATGAGCGTTTCGATATTTTCCGATGACAGAATGTTCATGTCGTCATAGTTATCCGGACCGCAAAAATATGAAATCCCGGAACCACCATCCTGTCTGCGAATACCTCTCAGAAACATTTGCAAATTTGATTCAAGTTTTTCAAAAGCCTTGCTAATACTCTTGCCGCCTTCTTGAAAATATGTGGAAGTGCTCGAAAAATCCTCCAGATTCAAATACGTTGTTTGTTTCCCGCTCAATACCTTTTGTGCCGCGTATGCTAATGCCACAGTGGTCTTGCCCACTCCGCCCGATGGGGCCCATGAGACTGTTATTCGCGCTTTGCTTGCATGAAAACTCGGCAACTGTTTGCCCACGTCCGCAAAACATTCCATCACGGTTCCGGCTATTGCGGAAACTCTCTGATACTTACGGACTTTTTTTAGGTTGCTGTCACTAAAGGTTCCCGATTCATCAATTAGTTCCAGCGGCATACGAATCGATTTAAGATCAGTCGCGGTTTCAAAGCTCTGCTCGATAAGCGCGGCATCATAACTATTGGCGGCTAATAAATCCTTCAGCCGTTCCGCTGATGAACAGACGCTCACCGTAAATATGTCCGCATATTTCTCAGACAGAATATTTGAAAGATGCTCTGCATAATCAACTTCGGCGGTAGCAATAAGCAGTTTTATTCTCATTGAATGACACCTCATCCTTCTGTTTTCACGATGGCAAGCGTTATATTGTCCTGCTCCCCGCGTTCAATTACGTATTTCGGCAAGTCTTCCATAAAATCTATCAGTGACTTTTTATTCCATGCGTTTAGTTTTGTTTTCAAAAAATCCATATCCATCCGTTTGTATAATCCGTCAGAACATATCAAAAAAATCTTTCCTGCCGCCGAGCCTTCGGAATATTGAAGGAAAATCTTTTCAGATCTGCCTATGCACCCGGTCAGCATTCCCGATTCCGAAACGTCATCGTTTGTGAGAACCGAAAGGCTATCCTGTTGAAAACTGTAAATACGGCTATCGCCTATATGCGCGATATAATAATCACAACCTATCAGAAGCAGAGCTGACAATGTAGACGCCGTTTTCAGCTTTTGTTGCCTTGACTCAGAAACAATACGGGCGTTAATGCTTAGAATGGCATCGCGCATAACGAGCCCGACACGAGCTGCCGTAGTTAATTTGCCAAACCATTCGCTCAACATTTGCACTGTTTTTCCAGATGCAAACGCGCCGTCTGCCAGACTCCCAACACCATCACATACTACGGCAAGGACAGCTTTTCTTTCATCAACTATCTCGCTCTTGAGGAGTAAACTATCCATATTGGTTTTTCGCTTGTTTTGTAAACTCACGCCATTAAAGTGATAATTCACACTCCCGTCTCCTCAGATATTAAATGCTATATACTACCATCGCCGCTTGCCCTCGGGGGCGCATATTGCAAAAAAATGCGTTTGCGCCCCCCTCAGGCACCTCCCAGAAGACCATAACAAAAAGCGCGCAGGGGGCATTATTGCCTTGCCTACGCGCTGAATTTAATGCGTTCTACCGATTTTTCTACATTTTCAGCATATTACTCACGAAAACTCACCATTAGTAACAAAATCAGGTTGAAAAATCACTCAAAAAAGAGTATAATGATTTTGCTGTGGCGGCGGGGGTTTCCCGTGTTTGTAGGCTAGTGCGTTTAACTGTTCCCTACATTCGCCGTGTGGTGTTGGAAGCACCTCACGGTCGCTGCGGCCTTCATTATGGCCTATCTGTTTTGCATAGTATCATAGGATTTCTCCATTTTCAACTGTTTTTTTAATTTTATGTGAATTTTTGTGATTATTTTTGTATAAACTGTAATCGATTAGCGGAAAGTTCGTTAAGATTTGAAGAAAAGAATGGCGGCGGCAGCCTTGCTAATATGGATTTAACATATCTCATTTTCTATCCCTCCCAAAATTTTTCCTTTTGGGGCGCATGACCGCGCCCCAAAAGTCTTTCAGAAGGCCAATTCATTGCCCCGGTATTAAAATCAGAGCAAATCAAAAAGCGCGCAGGGGGGCATTATCGCCTTGCCTACGCGCTGTTAATCACGTTTTTCAACGTTTTCAGCGTTTTGTACAGGTAAACCACGACCGCCCGCATGGCAAAATCAGCTTGAAAATATCTGCATAAACAGATATACTGATTCCGCTGTAGCGGCGGGGATTTCCCGTGTTTGTAGGCTTCGGATTAACAGTTCCCTACATTCGCCGTGAGGTGCGTCTACACCGCACGGTCGCTGCGGCCCATTGTATGGCCTTTCCGGCGCTTCTTTTATCAAATCTCAGACAGTGATTGCCGATTGTTTGGTAAAAGATGCACTGCTTGCATTGTACTATAGGATTTGTGTATTTGCAAGTCTATTAATCAAACTTTTCAGGCAAAAAAGTTGAAATCAAGATATTCTTGTGGTAGTATCAGGGGGATATTCGGGTTGTGGGGCGGAGCCTCACGTTAGGGTTGCGGGCGACAGTCCCCGACCACCCGCATTGGGATTGGCGTTTTCAAACCATATATCGGAGGTTGAGTTTTTGAAAAGAATTATTGCTGCGGGGCTTGCGTCTCTTTTGCTTATAGTTATGATTACCGCGTCGGCATCAAATCCGGGTTCCAGCGCGGATTCGCTTATTACGTTATCCTATCTCGAAGGGGCATATATGGCTTCGATGAAGGGCGGCATTACACAGTCGGTTGGTGGGGCGGCGGATAATGCCATTGCAAAGCTTGATTCCATATACCGTAGTCAGGCGGGGTATATTTTTGCCCCGAGTTTTACCGATATTTCGCTTGCCGCGGGTGAAGGGCTCAGGCTTTCTATGGGGGCGAGTTTTATCTTGTTATCAGGCTCCGCGAGTTTGGTTGTCACCGGCGGTACGGCAGTCAATATCTCTACAGGCGAAACAGTAGCTTCGGGTACGCCTTTAGCTGTGCGGGAACGTTATTTTTGCACAGAGGACACAACAATGATAATTACGGCGGGCACCGCTCTCACAGGCAGGGTTGATGGATATTATCTGCTTGGCGGCATGGAGAGCGGCATGACGCATAGTGTTTTTTATGATGTCCTGAAAAACAACTGGTTTTATGAAGCCGTTGATTTTGTATATACAAATGGATTGTTTGAAGGGACGTCCGCCAACACATTCTCCCCCTCAATGGATATGAACCGCGCAATGTTTGTCACTGTCCTGTATAGGCTGGAGGGAAATGAAACGGCAAGCCTCGCAGGCGGACGGTACGCGGGATTCAGTGATGTACCGGTTTCCGCGTATTATAACGATGCTGTGATTTGGGCTTCGGGAAATAATATCGTCACAGGTTTTGAGGACGGTACATTTCGTCCGAATGTTAGCATTTCCCGTGAGCAGATGGCGACGCTTATGTATAGGTATTCCGAGTTTAAGGGTTACGATGTGACCGCGCCGGCGAACGCTTATGCCGGGTTCCCCGATGCGAATGACGTTTCCGCTTATGCGAGTGACGCGATGAGGTGGGCGGTATCGAATGATATCATCAGAGGCTCAGACGGCAGGCTTTTGCCAAAAGACACCGCAACAAGAGCGCAAGTCGCCCAGATATTTTTGAATTTTGATGCCATTTAGGGAATAGGGACTAGGAGGCGGGCTATGTGATTCCGTAAAGCGGAGCATGGATGCGGAGCGAGCTTTTTATCGCATGGATGACGATAAGGAGCGGTGAAGGAACACATAGCACGGCGACGGGGTGCTTTACCCGTAGGGATTGGGGTATATGACTTATGATACGATAGCGGCGATAGCGACCGGGGGTTTTCCGACGGCGATTGGGATTGTGCGGGTCAGCGGGGCAAATGCGATTTCTGCGGCTGACAGTATTTTCCAATCGGCAAATGGGATAAAGCTCTGCGACGCTGAAAACAGGCGTATGTATTATGGGCAGCTTTTCGGGACAGACGGAAATCTGCTTGATTTTTGCGTTGCGACGATCTCACGCGGCCCCAAGAGTTTTACGGGCGAGGACACGGCGGAGTTTCATTGCCACGGTTCGGCGGCGGTGCTTTCTGAGGTCTTGCGGGCTTTATTTGCTTATGGAGTAAGACAGGCGCGGCAGGGTGAGTTTACGAAACGGGCATTTCTAAATGGGCGTATCGACATTACACAGGCGGAAGCGGTTATTGATGTTATCGAATCAGAGACGGTATGGGCGGCACAAAACGCGGCGGCACAGCTTGGCGGCGCGATTAGTCTCAGGATAGAACCCGTCTATAACTCGCTTCTTGATATAATGGCGCATTTTCACGCTTTAATAGACTATCCCGACGAGGATATTGACGAGTTTGAGATGCAGAATTATCTGTCTGTCCTCAGAAAAACAGAAAAACTACTCACTTCTATGCTTGAAACACATGAGCGCGGCAGAGTTTTACGTGATGGCATACCAACGGTCATTCTTGGGCGGCCAAATACGGGGAAATCCTCATTACTTAACGCGTTGCTTGGTTATGAACGGGCAATCGTCACCGACATACCCGGCACGACACGCGACACGATTGAAGAAAAACTGGTGATTGGCGGCGTGTTGCTCCGAGTGATAGACACGGCGGGGTTGAGAGAAACCAAAGATACCGTCGAAAAACTCGGTGTGGAGCGGACAAAAGCCGCGATTTCCAAAGCAAAAATGGCGTTGCTTGTTTTTGACGGCTCGGAATCACCGCAAAGCGAGGATATTGACATCCTGTGCTCTATCCCTTCGGATGTTCCAATCATCGCCGTAATCAACAAATCAGATATGCCCCCTAACTCTCAATTCTCAACGTTCAATTCTCAACTTGAACTGTGCGGCGGTTCAACAGTCAGTATCTCCGCCCTGACAGGTGAGGGGCTGGATTCTTTGGAAAAAGAGATATCAAAAACGCTCGGTCAGGCCACTGCGCCCCCCACAGGGGAGTTTATTACAAATATCCGCCAAGCGGACGCGATAAAACGGGCGCGGGACAGCATTATTAAGGCGATAGACGCGGCTGCGGCACAGATGACGGCGGACGCTGTTTTAGTTGATATTGAAGAAACGCTTGCGGCGATTGGGGAAGTCACGGGTAAAACCATGAAGGAAGATGTCATCGACAGGATATTTGAACGATTCTGCGTAGGGAAGTAGGCGTTTTTAATTTCCCTATTGCATTTCGGCACAGTGTCGTTTAGACTATTCACTGTAGGATTTTACCTTTGTGAAGAATCTTGGTTATACGGTTTTTGTAAGATTCTTCGGGTTAAAACCCTCAGAAAGACAAAAACCGGTCTGAAGTGTAACAAAGTGATTTTTGTGATTGCTCGATTTGTCGGTGATATTGTCAACTGACGTGAGTGATTCAGGATAAGGATTTGGAGGAAATTTATGTATTGTTTTAAATGCGGAAAGCAAAATCAAGACGAGGCTGTCTTTTGTTTCGCGTGTGGAACAAAAATCGGGATGCAGGACTCAGCTCAAGGTGAGCAGGCACAGGGACAGCAGGCGGGGTATCAGCCTTATGCCCAAAACTCTTCTATCGCGATGAATTCTATGCCGCCCGCCATGATAGACCCTGCGAGCATAGCAATGTTTAAGCAGAAAAAAACAGGGATCGCGTTGGAGATGGATGGCGTGTGGGGCGAGAAAATATTGAACTATCCATCCTTGCAGGATGCGTATGCTGATTGCTGTAAGTTATTCGAAGCGCTTCAGCAGATTACAAAAAACATGGTCATACAGTTTAATTCGGAGGAACGGCCGGTCGTGCCGATTTACCGAATCAAGCATATTCATGTCAATGACTGGTGGAAACGGCTCGAAATAGACATTGAAGGGGCCGGTACGCAATGGTTTAGCTATCCCGACAGCAACGCCCTCAACGCCGACAACTCCATGCTTATGAGTTTTTTGCAAGAAGCGAGGAACAATTTCAGTTAATGGGACTAGGGGTTAGAGACTAGGGATTAGGGATTAGTTGGTAATACACAAAAATAATGCGGGTTTTCGCGTTATGAAATAATTTTATGGAGGTAACTCAGTATGTTTTGCTCAAAATGTGGTACGCAAATTCAAAACGTTGGAGGTGTCTGCAGCGCGTGTGGTACAAATAACGCGCCGCAACAGCCGCAGCAGCAGCAGCAGCAGTTCACGCCGCCGCAGCAGTCTTATCAAGCGCCCCCTCAGCACAACATTGCCGCAAACCCTGCCACACAAGCAGAGATCGAAGCCGCAGAGTCGAAGTCAAGGGCATCTTTAGCTATGGGCATAATCAGCATTGTTTTATGCTGGCTCATAGGTGTTCCCGGCATTATTCTGGGTGCGCTTGCAATATCAAACGGGAAAAAAGCGCGGACAGTGCTTGATGAAAGCCATTATTTCTTCTGGAATGCGCTGGCGGGTGTGATCACAGGCAGTATCGGTTTAGCGCTTTCCATAGTCTCAACGATTGTATGGCTAGTAACTTTTGCGGGATTATCAGCATTATTATACTAATACCAATGGATAATGGTCGGAATAAACGAATATTGGTTTTGACCGCTCAGAAGGGCGGCGGCCATAGGAGCAGCTCCGATGCGATAGAAAAAGCTATTATGGGTTCAAGCCCCGATACGGAGATTTGCTCTTTTGACGCATTGGAGTTATATCCGGGATATACCGGCGACGAAAAAGGTTATATCTCATTTACTACCCGTTTTAGGGTTCTTTGGAAACTGTTTTTTGAGTTTACCTCACTATTTAGCGGAATGTCTAATTTCATTCTTTACAAGGTCATTTATAAGCGTTTCAAGGAGCTGGCCGACAGGGAAAACCCCGACATAATTCTCTCGGTTCACCCATGTTTCGTCGGATGCGTCCATAAATGCCTGAAGAAAATGAGATTAGACGTTCCGGTTTGTGTTTGCATCGTAGACTTGGTAAAACACTCACGCCTCTGGCATGACAAAAAATCCGCATTAACCTTTGTGCCTACGTCAGCGATGTATGATTTGCTCTTGAAAAAGGGTTTTCAAAAGGATCGTGTGGTTCATTCCGGCTTTCCAACTAAAGATAACTTTGATAGCGAGCTCAAGATTCGGAAAACAGAAATCTCCACCCCTAATGTTTTGATGGTCAATCCCAGCCTAAAACGCGGCAAAGTGGTTTTGGGTTTCATTTCCGCGGCGCTCAAGCATGATGTGGATTTGATCGTTGTTACGGGAAACAACAAAAAGCTCAAAAACTACCTCGAAAAGCGGCTCTTGAACGCGCAAAATGTCACTGTGTTGGATTATGTGTTTGATATGGATAAAAAAATGGCCTCCGCCGATGTGTTGATTACAAAAGCGGGCCCGAATATTCTCATGGAAGCCGTGAAAATGCGCGTTCCGGTGTTGATTACGGGACACATTTTGGGACAGGAAGAAAAGAATTATCAATACATAACCGAAAATGGGTATGGGTTTAGGTGCAAATCTCCAAAGGAATTAGGAGATGCTTTGACGCGGCTTTTTGCAAACCGCTGCGAGCTACTGAAAGAAATCTCGCGCAACGAACAGGCCTGCAACGATACCTCCGGCGCCGGAATCATAGCGGAGAAACTTTTAGGATTTAGGGGTTTCTGAATTAGGAATGAGGAATGAGGAGTTATTCTTCGGTTTTTGTCTTTCTGAGGGCTTTAGCCCGAAGAATCTTACAAAAACCGGATAATCTAAGATTCTTCACTGCGTTCAGAATGACATTTTATTAGTTAGGAGGCGGGGTATGTGATTCCGGAAAGCGGAGCATGGATGCGGAGCGCGCCTTTTATCGCATGGATGACGATAATGGGCGGAGAAGGAACACATAACCCGGCGACGGCTGCTTAGGACTTAGGACTTAGGAGTTAGATTCTTCACTGCGTTCAGAATGACATCGGCGACGGCTGCTTAGGATTTAGGGGTTTTTGTTTATGGAATATGCCTCAATACAGGCTTTTGAAATATATTTGTGGGTTTGCGCTGCGTTGCTGGTAACGTATTTGCCGCGTATCAGCTATTATTTTTTTGCTTTTAAGAAACAAGAGCGGCTGATAAACCACAATAAAACAAAAATCGCGGTCGTTATCCCCGCAAGGGACGAGAGCGCGGTAATTGCCCATTGCCTCGACTCGCTCGCCGCTCAAACCTATAACCCGCAATACTTTGACATACATATCGCTATTGCCGATGAAACCGACCCCACTGTGGCGATCGCATCCGCTTATGATAGCGCTTATGTGACGTTGATAAGCGGGCAAACCTGCAAGGGCGACGCGCTTGACGGCCTTTTGAAAAAGATATTAGCCGAATCTCCCGATAAGTATGGCGCTTTTTTGATTTTGGACGCAGACAATATTGCGGCGCCTGACTTATTGGAAGAGATGAACAATGCGCTTGGCAGCGGCAAGCAGATCGTCTGCGGAAAGAAGCTCATCAAGAATTGGCATACAGGCCGCCGCGATTCGCGCTCATTTATCTCAAACTGTACCGCATTGACATATACGCAAGTGGACGAGCTTGGAAACCGCGCCCGCAATCATAAAGGCATGACCATCACCATGATCGGTACAGGCATGATAGTGAGCGCGGAGGTAATAAAAGAAAACAACGGTTGGCCTTACCGCAGTCTTACCGAGGATTATGAAATGACTGCCGACGCTATCGTAAAAGGTTGGACGTCAATGTATTATCCGCGCGCGCGGGTTTATACAGAGGAGGCAACCGACGCGAAAACAGCGTTTAGGCGCAGAGTGCGTTGGATAAAGGGTTATTTCCAATGCCAGAGTCAATATCGCGAAAGAATCA
>Ga0099364_10015520_pt1 | contig 10040 bp, 5 predicted proteins | sample TergutTh196P3_FD_73070 | JGI IMG/M metagenome (GOLD analysis project Ga0099364, IMG submission 73070) | Microcerotermes parvus P3 segment gut microbial communities from Pointe-Noire, Republic of the Congo - Th196 P3 | ecosystem: Host-associated > Arthropoda: Insects > Digestive system > Gut ...
ATTCCCCCGGGAGGGACCGGGACGGTTGTTGACAATGTAATGGGCGGGGGCGGTTAAAAGTTTTTTTCAATCAGCGCCCAGGGCGGGAACATATTCTTCTTAATCGTAGACCGTCAGCGGAACAGCGATAACGTGTATCTGCTCAACGCCGTCACCGAACAGGATTTGATGTCCCTTGCCCAAAAGGGCGATGGAACGGTAAGCGCGATTCCCAACGTGTCGAATGTGACCGACCCCACGCCCGAACCGTCGCCTGAGCCTGAGCAGCCGACCCCCGTGCCTGCCAATAATAATGACGGAAACAACTCCCTCATTTTTATCGTCATCGCCGTAATCGCTGTCGGCGGCGCGGCCTACTACTTCAAGATTGTGCGCCCGAAGCAGGACGGCGTGAACGATTATGACGATGATGAACAGGACGGCTTTGACGACGATACCGAAATCAACGCGGAAGAATCAGATGAAGATGGAGGCGATGACGAATGAAAAGGTTGATACCCATTTTTTGCGCGGCTTGTTTGGTTCTCTGCTTTCCCGCGCTGCCCGCGTTTGCCGCTGACGGCGACACGGAGCCGTCCAACGTGACAATCACGGTGGTCGTTCCCGGCGCTGAACCCAAACCGGAAGAAAGCCCGCGTCCCGCGTCCTCAGACGCCATTGGCAGCGGCGACACGCCGCAGATTTACCCGTCCGATGTAACCGAAATCCGAGACGGCGGCGATTGGCTGATTATAAAGACTTACGAACTCTCAGCAGACGAGAAGCCGGAGGACATCCCTCGCGACTCCTTTGAGCGGAGCGCCGGAACGTCAGGTACGAGTTGGCTGTTTACCCTGACCGATATTACCCGCAAGGAAACGGCGAACGCCGAGACGCGGGAGCATACCGAAACGGTCACGCTTGATACCGACACGAAAGACCTTGATAAAATCCTGACGATGCTCTCGCAGACGTTGGAGTACACGACCGAGGACGGCTTTAGCGGGGTACTCTCGCTCGATGTGGCAAGCATCGCCGTTGAGACGTCGGGAACCAAATCGTCAAGCTATACCATGAGCGTCACGCGGGAGTACCCGCGCCTGTCCGCCAAAGACCTTAGCTTCGTACCCAAAACGGTGGAGGACAAAGGTAAAACCTATACGCTGGCAAACGTGGATTGGAAGGTGGGCAACTATTCAACGGTGGATTATGAGCAGATACCTGACTACTATACCGCCGTCGCTACATATACCGCGACCGGTACATCCACAAAAGTAACGGGATATACAATAACCGCCGTGTATAACGGGACGCTTGCGAAGATGTCGCAGGGTAAGACCTATTACACGGCGTTCTTCCTCGGTGAAGAAAGCAGCATGACGCTGAACCTAATGCCGCCTGCGGGCGGGACGGCGGATGACCCTAACGACGACCCTATGCCCGCCGATGACCAGCCTGTCGAAGAACCGACAAACGAACTCGCGGAAGGCGAACACACATCCACGTCCGTGGCGGAGGACGGCAGCGGCGATACGCCGGATGCCAACCATAACGGCGCGCTTATCGCCATACTCATATGCGGCGCCTTAATCGCGGGCGGCGCGTACTTTTTAATGAAAAGAAAGGGGAAAAACACCCATGAAAAAACTCGTAACTCTGCTTCTGTCACTGATGATGACGGCGGCGATGACGATTCCGGCGTTAGCCGCTGATTACAGCTTTTCGAGCGGTAACGACACTTGGGGCGGCTTCGGCGGTGCAACGAGTATCGATACGCCCGTTACCCCCGACCCCATGAACAGCAACGACCGCCGCAATAAGGACGCGGCGTTTCTGCCGCCGCCCTACGGCGTCTTTTCGGGCGACATTCCCACTAATCCGTCCAGCCCATACCACAACAATATGCCGCAGAGCGCTCCTGTGCCTGCCGGTCAGGACTTGCCGCCCGTTGGCGGCGAGGACTACGCGCCGGGAGGTAACAATGTATCGGACGGCTTCCTGCCCACAACTTCGGAAACCACCGCAATCAATATCGCTCCGTGGTATTATGAGGACGGTTCCATCGGTACGCTCTATATCGCCCGCACCGACAAGACCGTGAAAGTGTATGAGAGCGAAACGCAGGCCAACCTCGCTAAAGGCGCGGCGCATTTCTCGTCTACCTCCGCGTGGGACGGCAACGTCGCCCTCGCGGGGCATAATCGGGGCAGCTCTCCGCATTTTGCTTTCGTCAAGGATTTACAGAACGGCGACACCCTGACCTACACGACGAAGTACGGAACGCGCACCTATAAGGTACTCTCCAAGACGCAGGTGAATGAATTAGATTCGGCTTCGCTACTGTGGTCTGCCGAGAATATCCTTACCCTCATAACCTGCGTGGCCGACGTACCCGAAATGCGGTACGTTGTGGTCGCGCAGGAAGCAAATGAAGCCTGATTCAATCTCTGCGAAAAAGTTCGTATTTTCGCAGAATAATCTCAAAATATATAAAATATTTTGAGAAAATACTTGACATTACAAGAAATTCATGGTATAGTATAGTTAGGGAAACGCTACTTCAAAAATCGAACGGTAAATGCTCCCTAATCCAAAATCAGGAGGTTTACCGCCATGAAAAATCTTGTAAAGCTCGCACTCGCTTTCACCCTCGGAATCGTCGTCACTGTAACGGTCATTCTCCCCACCTTCAAGGCAACTCCCGAACCCGCAGAAGCCGCTCCGACGCCTGATGTTCAAGCGGAACTCAAGGAACTCATAAACGCGGCGGTTATGGAAGCTCTATCAAGTCCGACAGCCGACGCCGAGCCTGCGGCAGTACAGCTTGAACAGGAAGAAAAACCCGAACCCGTGGAGGAAGCCGAACAGGAAGCGGAAGCGCCCCCAGAACCCGAACCAACGCCCAATCCGACGCCAGCCCCAACTGTTCAGCCCACTCCCATCCCGAAGCCGAAAGCTCCCGAACCGGAATACTTCTACGAGGACGGCAACAAGTACGCGATTATCAACGGGCATAAGACCTATATCGCGGGCGACGACGAACCGGCAACTCAAAGTGAAACCTACGATTGGGAAAACGACCCGATGAAGGATATACCGGGCGGATTCAACTAAAACCAAATACACGAAGCGGCGTGGTCGATAGCGACTGCGCCGCTTATTTTTACGCAACGGAAGGAGAGAACCAACCATATGAAACAAAAGCTCAGTTTTTTTCTTGCGATGGTCATGTTTACAAATCTATTCGTCATATCCGCGTCAGCCGAACTTGACGACAACGGCGACACCGGCGGTACAGGGCCGGGCGGCAGCGGCGGCCTTACCTCTTACTGGTTTGGCGGCGCATGGAGCGGTATGAGGATTACCGTTATCGACGTTACCGACCCCGCGCGTGAGATTGGCGGAGAACAATGGGGTAAAGCCGCGCCCGGTACGGTGTCCGTTGATGTTACGGGCCTTGGGCAAAACGACGCCTTCTTCACCCGCACATTGGCGGGCGATAACGAGACGCCCCTTACCCACGGAAACCGCGTGACCCACTTCGGCAAGGTCAGCAAATTGGAGTACCGCGACGGCACACCCATCGCGGCGACAACCGCAACTTACAGTTTCCGTACCGTTTCAGGCTGTCCCATCGTGATGGGCGGCAATCAGGCGAGTACGGCAGCGATTAAGAGCTTCATCAACAATCAGGGTATGCTGACCAATATCGCCTCATGGTGCGGCGGCGGCTTAACCTACCAAAAACTTGTCAGCGGCGACTACAAGCTGCTTGTAGAGCCGATTTTATACGTTCTGCTCGGAACATATAAATACGCTATGACGCCGACGGAGATGGCCATGTACAAGCCGAACGGCAACTCCATGTATTCAATCACCAACAACACGCTTGCCAACGCCTTTTTCCTTGAATACCCGGAACTTGGCTTCCCCGCGTGGACAGGCTCGACCACCACGAACCAATCCTTTGAAACCATCATCAGTTCACTTGGTATGCACATTTACTCTATCGAAACCTACACGCCGCCCCCGCCTAAGTCTTTAAGGATTGTAAAGAAGGCCGACAACGGCGCGTCCCTTTCAGGGGCGCAGTTTACGGTCGTTGGGAACGGTAAAAACGAAACTGTCACGGTAAACGGCGCTTTGACGCTAACCCTTGACGGATGGCCGGAGGGCAGCTATACGGTAACGGAAACTGTCGCGCCGTCCGGGTATGAACTGAACGCCGCACCCCAAACCTTTACGGTTAGCGACAGCGGCGTCAGCCCTGCGGAGCTGACTTTCATAAACCAACGTACTCCGCCTCCGCCGCCGCCCGAACTGCCGCCGCCTGTTGAGGGCGACTTCAAAAAGGTGGAATGGGGCACGAATATCGGGCTTGGAGGCGCGGTATTCCGCGTGACGCAGCTTTCCCATTGGGAAACGCAGCTTGCAGACCCCAACGACGACGATATGGGCGAATACTACGTTGACAGCGACGGTAGCGTCATTGATTTAGCCGACGACGTTTGGATGTGGGTTGAAATCCATGATGTAAAGGAAGTCGGCACGTTTGTCAGCGGCGCGGACGGCTCTATCCCGGTCGGCGCATTGGAGCCGGGCAGCTACACCATCGAAGAAATATCGCCCCCTGCCGGGTACGTCCTGTCCGAAACCATAGGCGAACGCTTACAGACATTTGACGTTCCCCGCGAGGGCGGCTACACGCCAAGCATCGTGTTCACCAATAAGAAGCTGCCGGGGCTTACCGTTATCAAGGTGGACGAGGATACCGGTCTGCCGTTGGCGGGCGCGGAGTTCTCCATCGCCCATAAAAACGGCTACTACCTCTACGAAGCCGTGACCGACGCCACCGGCACAATCAGCCTTGAAGGGTTGCCCGAAGGCTGGTACACCGTTACGGAGCTTGCCGCGCCGCATGGCTATCTTATCCGCGACGAGAGCAAGGATGTATACCTCCCCGCAGGCGGTACGGCGCAAGTTAAGTTTGATAACCGCCGCAAGCCGACCCTTGAAATCCTCAAAATAGACGCGCAAACACAGCAGCCGTTGGCGGGCGCTACATTCCGCGTTTGGGAAACGGAGGGCGGCACGGTCGGCGAGTTCATTACGGATGGGAGCGGAAAAATCACCATACCCGACCTTGACGATGTAATCTATTCTGTGGAAGAAATCGCCGCGCCCAACGGGTATCTGCTCGACTCACAGCATAAAGACATCAAGCTCGAATGGGGTAAGGTGCAGACGCTCGTTTTCCAAAACCACAAAAAGCCGGGGCTGACGATTACAAAGGTCGATGAGCAGACCGGCTTGCCGTTGGCGAACGCGGAGTTCTCCGTGGCTCATAAAGGCGGCGCAATCGTCTATGAGGGGCAGACGGACGCAAACGGTAAAATCCACCTTACAGACTTAGCCGAGGGGTGGTACACCGTCACCGAAACCGCCGCGCCTTACGGCTACCTGATTGTGAACACATACAAGGACGTTTACTTGGAGGGCGGCGCGGTCGTGGATGTGCGGTTTACCAACCTGAGAAAGCCGACGCTCACCGTTATCAAGTACGACGAGCTGACGGGCGAACCCCTCGCGGGCGCGTCCTTCCGTCTTTGGAAAACCGAGGGTGAAGCCATCGGAGAGGTGCAGATAACGGACGCCTACGGCAGAGTCACATGGACGGACTTAGACCCCGGCATCTATTCGGTTCAGGAGCTTGACGAGCCTTACGGCTATTTCAAAGGCCCCGCCCGCAAGGAGATTTTACTGAATGGCGGCGAAAACAAGCTCTTGGAGTTCTTCAACCGCCCCCGCCCTGTACTGACAATCTTCAAACGCGACCAAGTGACCGGCGAACCGATAGAGGGCGTCAGGTTCAGAGTGCAAGCCCTCGAAGGCTTGACCGTTGGCGAGTTCATTACGGACGCTAACGGCAGAATCGAACTCTCGCCGCGCACGGGCTATCTGTTAGACGAGCGGATATACCGCGTTACCGAGATACAGCCGCCCGAACAATACCTTTTGGGCGTTGATAATGTGCGGGACGTGCTTTTGAAATGGTATGAGCCGACAGCGCTTGTCTTTGAAAACCTCTTAAAGCCGACCGTCATCTTCATTAAGCGGGACGGCATGAGCGGACGCGGCATATCGGGCGCTACCTACCGTGTGCAATACGAGACGCCCACGGGCGGGATTACAACGCTCGGCAGCTATGTAACCAAATGCGGTCTGATTGTCATCCCTTATGTTCAGCCCGGTTGGTATATCCTGACCGAAACCTCTCCCGCGCCGGGGTACAGCTTGCCGACAAACCCGACCGTGAGGGTTTACCTCGCGCCCGGTGAGAACAGCTATACCTACTCTCAAACCCAAGTGGATTTGTATGTTGACCAACGCACCAATCCGGGCAGCGGCAGTCGCGGAATGTGCGGCGACTGCTGCGGTTTTATGTGTTCTGTTCTCTGCGCCGGTAACTGCGGCAATTCGGGTGACGGCACGATGGCTTCGGGCGGCAGCGGCAATAACGGGTTCGGTAACATCGTGATTACCAACGGCAGCGGCGACCCGATAGGCACGGTCACGCCGCCGCTTGCCGACCCGACGCCTGCTCCAACGCCTGACACCACAGAGCCGCCCGATTTTGGAAACATCGTTATCACAGGCGGCACAGTCGTATACCTCAACCCCGATTTTACGGGCATCACAATTACTTTTGGCAGCGACCAATAGAAAGAGGACTTTTTAATGAAAAGAATAATCTCAATCGTTATCTTCTCGGTAATGCTGACGGGGCTGCTTGCCGGCCCCATCAGCTCGTCGGCGTCAGGCGCGGAAAACTACCCGCTCAACAGCATCGTAATCAAGATTGAGGACATCGTGACCCATAAGATGCTCGGCGGCGCGCGGTTTGAAATCTATTTCAATAACAGCGCCGTGAGCGGCGGCTACGGTACGCTTGTTGCAACGGTTGACTCGGACTCAAGCGGCGTTATCGTTATATCGGGTCTGCCGAGCGGATATTACATCGTCCGTCAGACCATGCCGCCCAACAACTATCAGCTTTCGATAAACAATGAGCAGCAAGCCTATATCAAGCCTGACGGCACAAGCATTGTAGAGCTTGTGTTCTCCAACTACCGTTACGGAGGGCTTGTCGTTACCCTTAACGACAGCGATACCGGAAACCCGATAGCGGGCGCGAAGTTTCAAGTCACCGACGTAAACGGCGGCGCGGTCGGCAACGCCGCTGACGGCATCTATGCCACCGACGCTCGCGGCGAGTTCTACCTTGAAAACCTGCCCGCAGGCGATTATAAGGTGATGCAGCATACCGCCGCGCAGGGTTACGCTATGGACAGCGAACCCAACGTCCGCACCGTGCGCTTACAGCACACGGCGGCAGACTACAATATGTTCATCGCGGCGTTCGCCAATTCGCCGCTCGGCTCATTGCTCGTGAATCTGAGAGACAGCATCAGCAAAGAGCCGTTGTCCGGCGCGGTATTCAACGTGAAGCTCAGCGGCGGCGCGGATTTGGGTAACTTCACCACTGGCGCGAACGGCTCGTTTATGCTTCCGGGCATTGAGCGCGGCACATATGTTATTTCTCAGGTGTCCGCTCCGAGCGGCTATCTGCTTGCCACAGGCACAAAGACGCAGTACGTCAACTATGTCAACACCTACGCGGCGGACTTCGAGAACCAACCGAGAAGCGGGCTGTATATAACGAAATATGACGCGGACACCAAGGCGCCGCTCAAGGACGCCAAGTTCAATGTCTACCATGACAGCGCCCTTATAGGGACGTATACCACCAACGCGGACGGCGTTATCCATATCCCGAACCTCAATCCCGGTTGGTACACCGTGACTGAAGTTGCCGCGCCGAGCGGTTATATCCTCGACGATACGCCTAAGAGCGTACAGGTTATCTCGGAAACCCTGCATCGTTTGGAGTTTGAAAACAAACGGCTTGCAAGCCTGCAAATCGTCAAGACGGATGAGTTTAACGGCGAACCGCTCTCCGGCGCGCGCTTCCGCGTAACCACGCAGAGCGGCGCGTATGTCGCCGACGTTACCACCGATGCAAGCGGCAGTGCTTATATCCCCTCCCTTGAACCGGGCTGGTATGTCGTAAGCGAAACCAAAGCCCCCACAGGCTACCTTATCACCGAAGCGGCGCGGACGGTCGAAGTAAAGGCGACCGTTCCCACCGTCGTTACCATCACCAACAGAGCGGAGAACAATCTGCAAATCGTCAAGTTAGATTTGTTCAGCCGCGCACCGCTTGCCGGAGCGACGTTTAAGGTCGAACACGCAAACGGTGAAAATGTCGGCACGTTTATCACCGACAGTGCGGGTAAAATCCTTGTCGGCAATCTACGCGAGGGCGCGTATGTCGTAAGCGAAATCAAGGCTCCTGACGGGTATCAGCTTGACACAGAGCCGCAGACCATCACGGTACAGGGCGGCAAGCTGCACAGCGTCGAGTTCCTTAATAAGCCGCTCTCCGGCATTGAAATCATTAAAATCGACGCCATAACAAAAGCGCCGCTCTCCGGCGCGACCTTCGTTGTGGAACGCGCCAACGGCGAATGGGTCGGCACGTTCAAGACCGGCGCGACGGGTAAAATCCTCATCACGGAATTGTCGGAGGGTACTTACATTGTATCTGAAACCATCGCCCCGGACGGCTATATTCGCTATGAAATCCCCAAGACGGTCGTTGTTGTGAGCGGCAGATTGTCGGTCGTGGAGTTTGACAACAAGCCCCTCTCCGGTATCCAAATCCTCAAAACCGATTCCGTAACCAAAGCTCCGCTTATCGGCGCTGTGTTTACCATCCAACGCGTCAATGGCGAGCGCGTCGGACATCAGTACACGACCGACGTGTCGGGTAAAATCATCGTTCCCGACCTCGACGAAGGTGTGTATATCATATCGGAGATCCAAGCGCCTGACCAGTACGTCCTTGACGTGCAGCCGCAGACGGTAGAAGTCAAGAGCGGCAGGCTTACCATTGCCGAGTTTGTCAATAAGCCGTTCCCGTATCTGCATATCCGTAAGGTAGACGCTGCTACGGGCAACCTCGTGGCGGGGGCGCAGTTCACCGTCGCAAGGCAGAACGGTGAAATGGTCGCCAACGTAACCTCGCTTGCTACCGGCGCGGTATCAATACAAGTAGCTCCGGGTGTGTATGTCGTTACCGAAGTGAAAGCGCCGGACGGCTACGAGCTTAACGACCCCGTGCAGACGGTGGAGGTCAAGGCTGACGGCAGCGCCGTCTATAACAGCGGCGGCGCGGCTGTACCCGGCAACACGGTATCGTTTGCCAACAGGCCGCTCAATACCATTGAAATCGTGAAATTAGACAGCATTACAAAGAATCCGCTCTCCGACGCTATGTTCACGGTCGATAAAGCGGATGGGACGCGCATCGGTTCTTACCGCACGGATTCAAGCGGTAAAATCCTTGTTACAGGTGTTACCGAGGGGACATACGTTATCTCCGAAACGGCGGCTCCGAACGGATATATACTCAACGAAGCGCCCAAGTCGGTCAATGTCAGCGGCGGCAAGCTTGTCAGCGTTGAGTTCCTCAACAAACCCCTGAGTGGCATCCAAATCGTAAAACTCGATTCCGTCACACGCAGCCCCTTAGCGGGCGCGGCCTTTACTGTTACCAAAGCCAACGGCGAGCGCGTCGGCACGTTCAGAACCGAAGCGGACGGCAAGGTCATTGTTCCCGACCTTGACGAAGGCGTCTATGTTGTTGGTGAAATCACCGCGCCGGACGGTTATATACTCGACGCGCAGCCGCAGACGGTTATCGTCAGAAGCGGCAGGCTGACAGACGTTGAGTTCCTGAACAAACCGCTCGCGGGATTGCAAATCAAGAAACTCGACAGCAATACTCGGCAGCCCATCGAGGGCGTTTCGTTCTCCGTAAGTAAGATGAACGGCGAACGTATAGGCGAGTTCACCACCGACAAGGACGGTATGATTTTCCTGCCCGAACTGGAACAGGGGTGGTACACCGTCACCGAAACCAAAGCGGCAAGCGGTTA